>Ga0209782_1002146_pt1 | contig 10847 bp, 5 predicted proteins | sample WorMetmaBAHAMAS1_FD_187390 | JGI IMG/M metagenome (GOLD analysis project Ga0209782, IMG submission 187390) | Marine gutless worms symbiont microbial communities from Max Planck institute for Marine Microbiology, Germany - Inanidrilus... | ecosystem: Host-associated > Annelida > Digestive system >...
GGTTATACATAGCACAATGGCGTGTTCATCGAGCGCCTTGCATATCGCATCTGGTCAACGAACGTGAATTGCCTCCACGACTTTCCGACTCAGAATAAACTACGCTTGCTGCTACAAAATTAAACTGGAAATGCGTGGCAAAGCCTAGCATGTAGCCCGCCCGGCATAGCATTTTTACCTTATAGCGAACAGTAGCAAAACAAAACCATGTACTGATCGATGCAGTGCTTAGCAGTGCCGCCCACTTAGGCCTAAAATTAGTAACCTGCCCCAGTTTATCAGCATGCACTCTAAATAAAAAAAACAAACAATAGCGATAAACAATAGACTACTAGCCTACACATTTATTAAATTTGGTGATAATCTGACTCACAACGACAGAGATATACTCAATGACATCACGAACTCGACGTGAAACAATAGCCAGCCCTTTCGGCAAACATGCCGAGCGGGTGAAAGACAACTCAAAAATATATCGATCCGGCAAGCACTCGACACTGGCGTAGGTTTATGAACGCGGAGTTGTGAGTGAAACATCACAATGATCCATGTGCGTAATTGATGTACATTTCCACCGGACGCTCTACTGTACGTTGCGGCGCCGCGCGTCAGCGCTTTCACACCGGATCCGAACGTTTGCCGTATGCGTTGCTTTGCACTGTGGCACCGCACGTTAACCCACGGCACGGCGCCGTGCGACGCCGTACTGCATGGCACCGCAACGCAACGCTTGTGCATACTCTGTGAAGAACTTTTTAAAGCAAGCCGTTGGAACAGATGCCTCAGTTCACTAAGCATATGAATTATCGACCGGCCAACGCGGCGGTGAAGATCTGAAGCTGGAAGGGGGTATTCGCAGGTCTATAGCTCTAAGTAGTGACATAGCAGGACATCCTACTGCTGGGTTCATTCACATTATATGACGTGATCGACATAGCCTCGTACGGTGCCATATGCGTCGCCGCACAGTGCAGTTGCCGTACGCACCATTAGTCACACTGCAAGTCTGCATCCTCTAATAGCCCATATGCGCCGAACTATACGATCCTTAGACGTAGACGTAGAGCGCAGGCCTATGCCTCTATGCCCGCATCATATATTGCAAACTCCATTTACCATACTAACACAATTTCTGTTACCAACTTCGCCTTCCGGTTTTTCGAATTTCTGCTTTAAAATCATATATAATAGGTTGATCTTGCCAGAATCTATCAAGTTTGTTTTTAAAAGTGTTAACTGTGTCAGACAAGACCACCCAGTTAAAATTAAATTTTTAAACATGACGTGAATGTGATGTGATGTTGATTCAGTCCATTCCGAGAGTTATTATAATCTTTAGCATTCTTAACTATTCTATGCATGTTTACATTATATCGGTGTAGATGTTGTTAATATTTTTGTTATATTTTGTGAAATTTATGTAACATTTAACTCGTTGATACTTTATATGTTACGTTAAAGATGTCTTCATTTAAAAAGGCATCTAAATGCAACCAGAAAACGCACAGAGAACGTGCACAGGTACGTTGTCAGAGCTGATCATGTGCCGATGTGGTTTTGAATAGCCTACATAAAAGCCGGGTCCCTACAATCGCTGGGACCCGGCTTTATCGCGATGCTGCATTTTTGGCGTATGTTTTAAGTACTACTTTAAGATCAAAAAGTAAATAAAAATCAATACCTGTAGTATTATATCACTTGTGAATTAGCTCCACAGGAAATCATGGACGCAGCTATTAAGCACCTTTATATCCGCATCATATGCATTTCTGACTATGCCTATTGTTTTTAATGGCAGTTTTGTTCTTGGTAGACAACCGGTTACAGTTTGGTAACATATTATTTAAATGTTTGAGAGTGCTGATTTGTTTCACCGTAATTTAAGACATTGAACTGTTTGATGTTAGATTGTGATGGTAAAGAGCAATAGATCATGCCAATTGTTTGGCTAGGTTGTGAAGTGATTATTGCAGAGACTAGCTTAATACCAGCATCACTACCACATATGTTGTCATACTGGAGGATGTGCACAATATTTAACAAATTGTTGCTATTTAGCCACAGCCTTCACCATGGTGTAAACCTAAAACCAACTGATCATATGTGTGTGCATATATTATGCACAACAGTTGTACACAATTGTGCACAATATAGAACTGTTATGATAATCTTTCAAATCCTTCAGACAGTCATTATTACTCAGATGTCTGGTGGAGGTGAGAAAAATGTGTGTAGATCTAGCCTAGTCATAGTGACAAATTTTATTGGTGATACATTGAAGCTCATATATGTTTATGACTGTTTTATACAGCCTTCAGCAAGGCAGCATCTTGGCTTGCTAGAAAAGAAGAAAGACTACAAGAAACGAGCTGAGTAAGATTTTTGTTTTAATGCTCTGTTAGTATGTTATTAATTGTTTTTCTTAAGGTATATATCAATGTATATAAGTTCTTGAATTTTATTGTTTAAAATTGTTACTTTAAAAACTAATATATAGCTTTGTTTATGATTATGTATATCATTCATACCAATTAACACAGCAGCAGCTCTGTGGCACTGCAGTTAAATGTTGTATTGTTAAATATTGTATTTTTGTGCTCGTGCTAGTGAGTGGTATTGCTGATTTATGTTCCTCCATATTCTTTACATATTTGATATGTGTACTGTAGTGACTTCCATCAGAAGCAGGCTGCCAAAAAGTCTTTGATGAAGAAAGCACTAGATAAGAATCCGGATGAGTTTTACTTCAAAATGATACGAACTCGCATAGAGGTACTGGTAAATTCCGTATATTATTTACTATTCACTATTTATATTTGTTGTTTACTTGCACTCATGGTGCCAGGGGCTAAAATGCATGGGTGAATGAAAGTCCACATAAAAGCATAATTTACCGTGCAGAATTGTGTAGCACTTTCTGTCACTGTTATATTTCACAATACTTTTGCATGTGATTTAAATTAGTACATACTTTGGTCTTTGTTGGAAGAAGAACACAACTGGCAGTTGTTCCTGAGTGTTATTATTATTGTTTATTGTTTATATTGAAATTCAATAATAACATGCTTCAATTTTCAAGATGTTTATTCTTAGGCCTAAAATAAGGATGTTAAAACCGATTAAAAGCCTAAATGAAAACTGTTTAGTGAATAATATGTTACTAACCGGTTTCTGTTTGTGATATTATCAAAGCCGACATCATAGGTTAGAGGCCTTCTCGCTGATGACCTAAGCACTGCCATCTATCTGCCTGACATCCAGGGTCATTCATTACATCTGCCGTGGCTGCTGCTACTGCCTTGTGCACGCTTACTGTACGACCCATGTGAGACATGCAGTGTCCTTCTAGCATCTAGATGAGTTTTCTAGCGTTTCGTCGACGTGAGAAATCGGTCTGTATGTTGTTTCATATATTTCATCACTGGTGCCAAATTACTGCCTCAGTCTGTTGGAGCATCACTGGCATCGTCTGCGATGGAAATGGACTGTTAATCGTAGGGCAGCTGCAGCACCTATGATGACAATGATCGTGCTGTCCAAGTGATAACAATGACGACAAGTAGACAGCACATCTCACAAGAACGGAAACTGTTTGGCTGACTCAGTAACTGGTGTACAAGATCGAATATAGAAACCGGTTAAATGGTAACCGGATAACGTCTAGTCCAAAATGGGGTTACATGGTATATTCTCACCCAGTGGGGACTGGTGTCTGTCAGAGCCCTGACCTGTGTGTTTGCTTCCTTGTTATGGGAGTTGCATTTAACACTGCCTCTTTTATCATTACGCTGTATAGAAAGATACTTTGTTTGTTGTTGTTAAAATGTTGGATTTTGCATTATGCTATTCATTTTCACTGCAGTTGTGTACACAGCCGTGATCGTAGTGGTTTGTCGAACTTCCATTGTACATCTCAAAATGAACGTACCAGTAAACATTGTGCCACATACATGATAGGATGGTGAGCACCAGTGTGAAGACGGTGTTCCAAAATACACGGAAGCACAGCTGAAGCTGATGAAGAGTCAAGATATTCGCTATGTCAACTTCAAACGCAGTCTTGAACTGAAAGTATGTTGTGTGCTTCAGGCGGTTTGTAGTATAGGCAAAGTGCGCCATACCCAGAGGACTATAGGTGCCAGGCTGCTATTTGAGCCCATAGGCAGAATGCGGATAAACCACTTGTATGTGTGGCACATGGCCAGTGATGCCACACTTATGGTGCATTCACACACACAATGGGCTGCGCTGGGATGGGCGAGAGCTAGTTGTTGCTAGTGATAGCAACTATCACTGTACTGGTGCATTCATACACATGCTGGGACTGGATGGGCTGAGATGGGAAGATATATAGTTGTTGGTGGTGACGGAAGCTGGGATGGGATGCGCTGGTAACTCAATGTGTGTATGCCTTCACTGAAATACATCGAGTTACCAGCACAGCCCATCCCATCCCAGCTGCCGTCTCCACCAACAACTATATATCTTGCCCATCTCAGCCCATCCAATCCCAGCATGTGTATGAATGCACCAGTGCAGTTGCTGTCCCAGTCGTAGGGCATCAGTATCTTTTGAGTGGCACCATATTATACTGCTTGGTGACAGAGACCGACATGTGTGAACAACTCGCCTAAGGTTGTTACATGAAAACAGAGTATTTGAGATCATTACCTTCATGTCACGAGTTCTACGCCATAACTATTATACTGCCAGGTGGCACAACTGTATACCAAGTATTCATCTTACTAGTGAATCGTAGTAAGGCATTCGTCTTGTCTGTAACGGTGGATGTATAGGCAGGCACTGCACAGCTGCAGTGTCGGCTGCCCTGCCTAACGCAAAGCTTGCTATCACAGCCAGCGAGTGACGCACTGGTGACTTACCACGGCTATAAACTAAAGAATCCAGGGACGTTGTACATTTGGAGGTTATTAGCTGACAGTTTAACGAACCACGGTTGTGATACGCCGCAACCGGGTCTAGCGCAATGTGCTGGTTTCACAGAAACTAGTAAACTGTTGTGACATATTGCTGGCTTTGAAACAGTAGTAGCGTTTTTTTTGTATGGATAAAAAGTACTGATGGATAGTCATAGTGCTTGGCGGCTGATCAATATATATAGCTGTTAGTGATATAAAGGTGTTATTATTGTGGTATTGTGTGGCTGTTAGTTAAGTAAAGCAGGAGGTTTGTTATAATTAATTTGCATATGTAAACATTTTTGTTAGAAAATTGAGAAGTTAAAAGCGAGCTTGCACTTAGCTGATGTTGCCGAGGAGCCACGAAACCAACACATTGTATTTGTTGACTCCAAGAAAGAAGGTGAGTCAGTGTCACCAATTTTAGTTCTTGCATTTTTTTTTACATAGTTTTATATTTAGGATTGGCTTATGTGTTTTTCTTCTGTCAGATTTTTCAAAACTAAAATTGCGGATATTGTTAAGAATTGATTATGTAAAGTTTGTCTAGTTAATTGACTGACATATGACATGTCCTTTTAGAATTCTAAGGTTATATATCTATTGATTTGGATGTTGAACTGCTTAGGCAGTCTAGAAAGTGACTGCAGGTCTGTTGAAAATGTTACTTATTTATCTTACTTGAAATGCTGTGAACTGCAGAGTAATTAATTTTCATTAGTGGCATTTTTCATTATACCAATGTTTTTTTTCTGTCTGTCTGTTTCTTAGTAGAATAAATTATGGATGGTTTAAAAAATGAAATTGGTGAATAAATAGGTTATGGACCATTGAAGATATGATTAAATTTCTGTAAGTGATCTTGGACATATTCTGGACAGTCATAACTATTAACCTACGTCACTTAACATGCACAGTTCTGCTGATTGCCAGTAACAGAACTCTGCTAATTTTAGTGTGATAATGATTGATAATAATATTCTAATCTATAACATGCCTGGTTCCATAGATTCTGGGGTGTTATCGTGTTATGTGTAGTTGAGTATAACATTTGCATGTAGTACTTGTAGTATTTCAAATTTTGTTTATCCAGTCGTCTTTTTTGAAGTTATTTTACGTTGCAGTGTACCACATTCTCCCAACGGAGAACCTTCGGTAATTGCTGCAGCACGAAAAAAGAACTTGGCCTCAGCGCTGGCGGTAGGCTGAAGGCACGTCAAAAGACTGCCAACAGCCTACCGCCGCCCCTGATGAACGAACGAGAAAAGAACTGTAATAGACTATGATTGATTTGTCTTCTGAGTGGGTGATTAAAATAGTTACGTGTTGATGTTGATTGTTCTGAGATGTGGCTGTTTGCTGCCTGTGCATGCTCAGCTGCAGAGTTTGATGCTGCGAAGCATCTAAACACTCATCCTAGTCTGCTCGGTCGTTCACACAACAGACTCACTCTTGACAAACTCAAGACCGCTGCCGTCAGAGGCTCGGCCGACGATGAATCATTAGCTGTAAGTGTCCCAGTAACATTTAGAGACTTAACAGTAACATTGTGAAAACGTGTGCTGTGAATTGTGCTGTTTTATATCTCTATAGCTTGTTGTTGTTGTCAAACACTCATACACAACTATTTATGGCCTGGCCATTTTACACACTGCATCCACTGTTAGCCTGTTCTACCAGTTAAGAACTGAAGGATTTCATTGTAATATGCTATGTGCTATCAGTTTTGTTGATGACGTTGAGTTTTCTTGTAATGGAGCCTATGCTGTGTCATGTTTTCCTTCGTCGATTCCAACCAGATTTTGGCCAATGATAAAGACAAGCTTTAAGTGCTTATTGTGGGTTGCACACTGGGGGCAAAGTCGGCTACCTACGATTGCCTTGTTAGGCTTGGGCTGGCAGTGGATATTGCAAATGTCGCACCCTGTACATTTGTATTGCAGTTTTCATATATCTTGTTCATCTGCAATCAACTGTGTAGACTGTACAGTCCAGAATTATGTCTTTAGCATGCTTACCACTAGTCCGCTGTCTTTTTGAGATGGTTGAGTATTGGTGGTTGTGCTGCACTTTTTACAGTTTTACATTTTGCTTTTACTGTGTGCACATCACGCATAACCATTCATTACTCGGTGTATAGTCCAAAGTGTAGTTTGTTGCAGTTTATGATGTAGTAGTGTACTGTGTCAGACTGTGATTATGCGTTCTTAATGCTGTTTAGGCTGCAGCACTTGAGAGAAAAAAGCTTTATTCACAGTTATGCAAAAGAATCGAACGTGAAAAGCAGCTGACTATTATTGCACAGAAAATGGAAACAAAGAAGTTGCTTCTCGTAAGGAATTAAATTCTTTCACTTGTTTCATTTGTATGCTTGGATGCAGCGAATTGGTGTGATTTTTAGCCCGCTCGGCAAATCTGCCGAGCGGGCTATATATTTTGTTATACTTCATTTTTGCTGTTTGTCACAGCCTGGTTATTAGATATATTGCTGGGTAGTGACTCCGTGATTTTCACCTGCAGTTTTAGAATGGCTTTAAATGAAATTATAAGGGACATTAGTACTACACTGTATCCAAAAATGTACAACCTTTGGCTTGCTGTGACTTCGACATTCATGAACTGATTTCGATAATTTTTCGCAAAAAAACCTTTACTGAGAAAGTAGGCAGTCAAAATGTGCTTTATTTTCCCACCTCACCTAACTAATGCTTTGCATTTCTCTGTGAAACAAGAACCAGGAAGTTGCATGTTTTCACTTAAATGTTTCATGCTTCTTTGTCAACAAATACACAAAACTTGTTCATATTCACAGTTGAACCACCTTCAATTCCAGAAACACTCAACTGTGTGCACTAGAAAGGAGGGAGGATATCATGCTGTCATCTGGTAGACTGTTACACACATTTCCAAGTCTGTCACCATGTTGTTCGTTGTTCTTGAAGCCTGCAGTGAAAGTAAGTAGACACTGTTGTTGGGATATCTTACTGTCTCGGCAGATTTCAGATGCTATCAAGCACATTGTGGATCACAATTTAGTCTTTAAGCAAGACGGTCAACTTCAGCTTCCGGGCTACAACCCTGCAGCAGCCAAGAGTTCTACCCCGCTGATATTGAAAATTTAGGGAGTCATACAGCAGCATTAATATGAGTTGCAAATATCAGTTTGCTGTCCATCCCATATGTCTGCACTTTGTTTGGCACCCGCAGTTTCAGCATTGAAGCTGCTACAATGTGGAATTCTCTCCCTCCAGCCCTCCAACTGTGTACAAGCTCTGACACCTTCTGCCATTACCTCAAAGCCCACTATTTCCAGCAGGCCTTCCAACCCACTTAGCATCTTCCTCTTCCATCTGAGGTTTAGCTTTGGTAGACATTATGCGCATTTACAAATTATATTTACTTACTTACAAGACTGAAGCAGCTAATGGTTGAAGTCTTGCAATGCAATACATCATTTGAGTGAAAAAATGCAATTTTCATGTTTCCACGGGTAGTGCAGAGGCATTAGTTATATGAGGTGGGAAAATAAAGCATCTTTTGATTATTGCTTACTTTCTTGATAACATTTCTTGGTGACACTTCTGCCTAGAATTATCAAAATCTGTCCACGTCGTCTTATCAAACCATCGATATAACATTTTTGAGATGCAGTGTAGTTTCTCATTGTGTTCAGTCCAAGTGGTTTTAGCACCAGAATATCAACTAACGTATTGCTGTGTCATAAGGTATGACGCTGTGACTGGACACATTATCTCTAATTTCGGAGACGAGTCTTTCCAGAATCATTATTCTTGTACTGACAACTGAGCTCACAATTGTCATAAACATAAAGACAAGCTAGTCTTAACTCACGCAGACTACAGTACCCTTTGTTACAAAAATTGATGCACCGACACAGAATGTTAAGCCAACTGTTACCCATAAGAACTGGTCATGTGTGTGCATATAATTTTGCTCCAGCGCATTAGGGAGCGGCTTGTGACGATTTTACTATATTACTAATTGTTGCTGTGATATTACTTAAAAGTGTTATTGTGCACCAGGACAAAAAAGTAAAGCGGAAAAAGATTTCCGATGAAACGGTCGAAGCTCCGGCAATATACCGACAAGTCTGGCGGAGAAAGCGATAACGTCATTACTCATTAGCACATTATCGCACTGGCAACAGACATTTCGTTTATCTGGAACTCTGCAGTGATCAAGCTGTATTGATAGTTGACTGTTGCTGTTGTATGTCAAGGCTGTATTGACTGACGTTGGAATATTATTTCTGTTCGTCTCATTATGTTTACACGCCTTGGTATGTAATACTATCGGCCACATGCCTGGACGGTCGGTGGGCAAAGCTGTGTGAGTCCAGGGGAAATATCAGTCGGGAAGAGTAGTGGGTGGTAATGGTGTCTGGGCAGAAGTTAGAAGGCTGGTGCATAAAGGGCAGGAAAAGGGGTATGATGAGGTGAATGATGTGCATCTGGGGAACACCCTGTAGGCTCCCATTTGGGCACGCAAAAAGTTAAATTTTACATATGGTTCGAGTGAATACAAAGGTCAGACGTTTGGGTTGAGGGCATACGGCATGAAGACAGTTGTGCATTGTCACAAAATGCTGGTTTTTGATTGTGTTACGGATTTGCACTTGAATATTTGCAGAATACACATCATAGGTGCTATTGGACGGAATTGTCAATAAAACTGAGTAGTCGATATCACTTTGCGTCGCGATAATATCAAAATGCTCATCACAATAACTTGTGAACAAAATGTTGATTATTGTTGGTTTACACATCAGCTGTCCTTGCACAAGATTTAATGATTTAATGATGCAATTAAAACAATAATTGTTTTAATTGCATCATTAAATCTTAATTAACCCAGGTACTGAGATAATAGGAGTTAATAACTACCTTGGACTCAAGTCCTTACTGCCATGGTTATGTTGAGATATATGGATTACATTATTGTTTTGTTGAATGTTAGGTTTTATATGCTGTTTATTCACACTAGTCGAGCACAGATAAGTATATGCACATGCTGCAGTTGTAACAAGGCAATCACTGATAGCAGACTTTGCCCCGGTGCATAACTTGAGATGAGTACTTTGAGCAAGGTTTGGTTGGAATCTCGGCTGTTATGCATATTGTATGCAATCTATACACATTATGTGCTATGTTAAAGAGCAATTATCTGAAAATATGACATTATCCACAAAACCGGAAACAACATATCACAACGCCGCCAGAGGAGGACCGATCCACGGCCATGGGCAACGTGCACACGAAATTAGTGAATTTTGGCTGCGTGGTTTACAGGTTACTATTTAGCAGGGGCGATTCTATCACCTCCACTTTGGGGGAGGAGCCAGCGGGGGATCAGATGCTTCCAAAGTGGGGCCATTCACCGGAACCCAGATATGCTGTTTTTTTTACATAAAACCAACATATAATCACTAAATTTTCATCTCACAAATTTATTTGGGGGGAGACCTCTGACTGTAGGGCCATGCCCCTCACCCTTAGAACCGTTTTAGGGAAGAAATAATCAGTAAAGCCATTTTGTACGATAAAACAATTAGCCTATAGCAATGAGTGAACTTTCACAAGGCTCTGTATTCTGCCCCTGTTAACTGTCTGGAGGTAAGAGGGGAGATTATCAGAACTGTTCTGTGCTGTATATGACAGTTGTGCACAATCATAAGCACACTTAGATGAGCAGTTCTTACAGTTCTCTGGATTGGGTTTTGCCACGCTGGGTGCATTTCACTGTGCATAGCCTAGATTTATATTATTATTAGGTTTTATATGCTGTTTATTCAATCCCACTATTATTATTATTTTATTATTATTATTATTATTATTATTATTATTTTACACCATTAGGTAGCAGATAAAAATACATACATAAAAAACCACACACAAGTACATTATAGCC
>Ga0209782_1002147_pt1 | contig 10844 bp, 7 predicted proteins | sample WorMetmaBAHAMAS1_FD_187390 | JGI IMG/M metagenome (GOLD analysis project Ga0209782, IMG submission 187390) | Marine gutless worms symbiont microbial communities from Max Planck institute for Marine Microbiology, Germany - Inanidrilus... | ecosystem: Host-associated > Annelida > Digestive system >...
CTATTTCCCAATCCTGATAGGGGCGTGGTTACGTCACGTGACACGTTTTAAATTTTGGGTGCCCCATCCATATCTCAGGAATGGCTGAAGCTAGAGCTCTCAAACTTTGTACAAAGGGAGACTATAGTCTGGCCAAAGGGATGACAAATCACCCCTAAAAAGGGCGTGGTTTTGCTCACATGACCCATTTTTGTATGCTGAGCTGTGGAGTTAGAAAAAAATATCCACTGCACTCGGTGACTGCGATCAACTGTGTCCTGGATGACGGCTACAGATTATCACACCTCCGATGGTCGACGCTGGTGTTGCATACACTAAGGCTTAAGCTCCATCGACCGACATTTCTTGTTGTGCCTAGCGATTTGCTATCAAGTGACTCATTGCCTGGTAATTATACTTGGTGGGCAGTGCAATAGGGCTATGGTTGATTTTTACCGCGTGACGCTATGCTAAGTGCAGTACATGCCGTCATCGTGTGTCTGTCCGTCCATCTGTTTGTATGTGTGTGTCGGTCACACTCCGGTATTGTATGAAAACGGCTAAACATAGGATCACGTAAATAATGCCACACGATAGGCCCGGGACTCTAGTTTTTAAATGAGATGTTTTGTAGTTGCAGAATTTCTACTGACAAGCGCGTCGCGCAGTCCCTCTGCCATAGCAGAGCCTCTTGTTTAGCTTGGCTTTCATTTGTAGTTTGGACCAGTCTCAGAATACTATGAATTTCTGTGTAATGTAATTTGTGAAAATAAAGGGTTTTTATGTGTGATTATTGTTGTAATATTCAGTTACATATTAATGGTGTATACTTTTCACTTTAGACTAGCAAACAGAATAATTAATTTAATATACTTATTTAAATTTAATATACATGTACTTATTTAAATTGTTATTTATTGTTGATTGACAGAGACATAGTTTTAGCATCACATCTGAAGCCTCTGGACAAATCTGATAACATTGGTCAGTGCTTTAAGCAGACATGGAATGTCAGCACATTGAAAACAGATGATAATGCTACAATAATACAAAGTCAGAACAGTGAGGTAACATTTTCACATGTGTATAATGTCGGAATTATACATGATTGCAGGTAGCAGCTGCATCACTCTAGGTTGAACAGTTTATGAGATCAAGTGCTGAAGTCAGAATGAACCAAAGGCAATTTTGGACACTCCCCAGTAGTCATAGCAGCATGTCAACTGTTCTGTTTGACTGGCAATATATCATTTCCAATTAGTGTTCTATAATGACCCAACAGATCTACAGTGTCAGTCAAATTTTTTTTACCTCGTTCTGAGGTTTTATATAATTTTTACCCAACAGCCAAGAATTTGTATCCAAAAGTTATGTGTGCCTATTGTGTGCTGATGTCTACACTAAAGTAACAAATTATATTATCTCTAATTTTCAGAAAGTTATGCCATATTATGTGTGTCTATTCGGCATTCAGCACATTTGTAATTTCATTAAAATTTAAGTTTTTTTAAATTCACTTACATTTTGTTGTCATCATAGCAGATACTGTACTGATATATGATTGTTGGTTTATTATCTTCTAAATTTTCCTTTATTATTTTAAAAGTTAATTCTAGCATCAAATCTTCATGCAGTATCTGCATTCAAAGTTTGTAGAGATTTTACCAGTACCGATTGTTAATGGTAATTTAGTATTTAGTCTTAAAAACCAATAATTTGCATTAAAGAATCCTGCTATTATGATATAGTTTACAGATATTGTCTTTGTCTCAAGACAGTATTTTTTACTGCTTGTCTCATCTTGGTGCCTGAAAAATGAATGCATTGTTGTCGCCAATTTCAAGCACACCTTTGACAAACTCCATGCTGCGGCAACCTGTGCTCCTCCAGATACTGCAACTGCAGCTTAGAAAGATGCTTTCTATACTAAATTGGACCAGGTTATTTCGATCTTACATACTGGATTTGTACTCTGCGTACAGAACTTCAAGCTGTTCGTGGAGATGTCCAGAGCTCATTGGACTATTCCGCTCTGGCACGCCCAGTGATAATACCCTTCACTTTCTCAACTTCTGCACCAGCAACCGTCTTCGTATCTGTGGCACATGGTTTAGGCACCCAGACATTCAGACTTTCATGGTACTCAAATGACGGACACAACCAAACAAATTGACCACATCTTAGTGAATACTCGTTGGAATGCTGTCCAGTAGTGCCAAGTCTACACAGCTTTGCATTTGACACTGATCACTTGCCTGTGGTAGCTATTGTGGCTCTCTCAACTGAAGCATGTCATGCCCAGAGCCACTTCCCATCCTCGATATGACCTCATCAAGTTACAGGATCCTGCCTTTCAATATCTGTTTACAATGGAAGTATCTAACCGCTTCATTCTCAGCTCTCTACCAGGAAAACAAGTCTGACTGGCAGCTTGTCAAGGAAAATTTTAACAAGATTGCTGCCAAAAATCCTGGTATTGCCAAGCCTTTCAAGAAGCCATGGGTCTCACAAAACACTGAATCTGATTGAAGAAAAACATTCTGCCAGGCTTCTTGGACATACCAGTGAAACGCCTAACAACAGTAACTTGAGCAAGCATCCGCCAAGACAAACAAAAATGGGCAGATGACTTAGCATCTGAAGCAGAAGCAGATCTCACAGCTGGAAGGATGAAAGATGCCTTTTCAAATCTCTGCTGTCTTCGTAGTGCAGGACCAAGGATCAGTAGCCCAATCTCACTTGCCGTGTCCTGGCGGCATCCTGGTATCTGACCGTCACCAAAAACTTCTGAGGTGGAAGGACCACTACTCAGACATCGTCACCATGCTGCCCTTCTTGTGGATCTGGTAGAAGAGGCAGCGAACATACAACCAGATGAGTCAGTCAGTAGTGACCCACCGTGCTCTGCCTGGACAACCAACCATATTTCAGATGATTGGCACAGAGGCCTTATTCTACCATTTTACAAAGGAAGGGTGGCAGACATGACTGTGGCAATTACTGTGGTATCACACTGCTATCAGTCCCCGGCAAAGTGTTTGTTCACGTTTTTTTGTCTCGGGCCATGAATGACTGTACTCTTATCGCTGAGTCCAGTAGAGCAGCTCACTCCACATAGAGTTGAGTTGAGCAAGGTTTAACATCCCACCAAACACATTATTGGTCATATTGGGGACGGGTTTTATGGGTCAAAAGACCCAACCAACAGTGTCAAAACACTGAAGGAAGAGAAGACCTAAGGACCAGGCTTCAATCCCATTAGGTCCACCCCACTGTGCTGACAATAACACGACATATATGCAGTTTGAAAAAAAAACACAAAATACATACAGATGAACACAACTAAATCTAGGCTATGCACAGTGAAATGCACCCAGTGTGACAAAACCCAATCCAGAGAACTGTAAGAACTGCTCATCTAAGTCACTAAGTGTGCTTATGATTGTGTACAACTGTCATATACAATACAGCACAGAACAGTTCTGATAATCTCCCCTGTTACCACATAGATCAACCATTGATCTTATCATCATTCTCTAGCTCCTTCTTTGAACCCGGCGTGAGTACCGTCATCCATTATGGATTGCTTATGTTGGCCTGAAGGCGGCCTTCGACAATGTTAATAGGGAAATAACTGTGACTACTGCTTTTATCTCTGGGCTTACTGCCAAAGCTGGTTGATCTCTTAAAGCCCTCTACACCGACACATTCAGTTGCATCCATGCAGATGTGTGCGACTCGGGTAGGTTTCTTATTGGAAGTGGAGTACATCATTAACATCAAGACTGGATGGTAGCCCCTGATCTCTTCCTCACTCATATGGACTGGCTACTTAATCGTACCGATCATCGTGCCTTTTTGGATACAATGATAGGCACTGAACCTTTTACTTACTGACATGGTTCCGTCACTGGCAGTTTTTTTCGAATATTGGATTTTTGTATAGTTATCTGCCATTAGACAAGATTTTGACTGACATCACTTGTTTTGCAATAGCAGAGCTTTTGTATTATTTTGAGTTTTATACTTGAATTTGTGATGTCATCTGAGCATTTACTGGATTTTTGCTAGCTATGAGATTACTGTGTACTATTAGCTGTACCATGTTTTATAGTTGTATTGCTAGTCAGTGTTTATTTCCAGTATCTCTGGATAAAATTTTGCTGCCAAAAAGAAAATTTCTGCAAAGATATGGGATGCAACTTCATTTTCACCATATAGTAAACTGTAGGCATGAAAAAAACATCCCTCACCATCATAGTTGGATTGGGAGGGAAATCACTACCTCATATTTCTGACCACATTGCTCCAATTTTTCAAAAAAAAAAATTCTAAAGTGAAGGTGAGTAGAATAAACACCGACTAAGTAAAATATGAATTCAGTATGCTGTAACGGACTATATTATTACTGGACTGTAACAAAATTGTTGTAGGAAACAACATCAGTAAACAAACTGCCGTCAAATGCACACGAGTTTTTAAGAGTTTGGAAGAATGTGCTTAAAACTCCTGCAGATCAGTACAACTTCCTCGTTCATGTAGGCAGCCGACACGTTGGGCAGATATTCAGCAGTGAGATTTCGTTTGGTTTGCTTGGTGATATGATGAACGTGCTGAACAGTGAATACAACAAGGCAGATAGCAGTGAGTTGGTGGCAGTGTTAGAGGCACTGAGCTCCACTAACAGGTTCAGTCTATCTCTCCAGTTCCTTGACAAGACTGAACGCACTGCGTGCTCACAGCTGCTGCAGCGACTACATCAAACATTCGTCGAATGCACTGATGAAACTTCACAGCAGTTGGCAGACACAGTTATCAGCCTCATGTCTGTCTACAATGTCTGATATTCCTAGCCGGCCGTGTTCAGATCTACAATGTGTACTGCTACAGGAACAATGCGTTTTGTTGCACGACTGTTCAACTGTGATTCCTCGTACAGCTGTGCAGCAATGGACATTCAACTGATGTCGAGCATCTTGCCGTCATTCTCTGATAGCTCAACTTCTTGCATGCTTCTTCTTTGCTGTGCTATTTATAGTTCACAAATGACTTCATTGACGTGATGTTTATGACTGGCTGTGACACACAGGACTGACTGCTTGTGAATAAAATAAAACTAAAGTCCTGAGAAACTGCACGTATAATTTTCACTCTCAGAGATTATCTCCAAGTTCAGTCTGTACATCTAAGCTCAGTTTTAGTACTATATTCCATATGTGTGTGTAACTTCTGGGCACAACTTGGAGAAATCAGAGATTAAGCCAATTAAACTATCTTCAGATAATATTTTTATTATGGCTGATGATTACAGATATGTAACAGTCAACGTTCAATACGGTACTTATGTGTTGTAAACAGAAACAGAATAATCAGACACCGCACAGCATACAAGCACACTACACCATGTCTCAAAAACCTCCATATTATGTTTTGAATAACCCTCATCAATAATCAACCATTTTGACTAATATTTGACATACAGAATCCTAAAGAAATTTCAAATAAGTGGTTATGAACCTGTCCAACATATACGAAAAATTCTGCAACTGTACCTTGTAAAATACAAAACTTGTGCACCTGATTGAAGTTGTGTTGTTTCTTTAAAAAGTAGTTCTTTAACAACCAGTGTTATGTTATACAATAACTTGAGAGACATGTCCATCCTTTCTTTTGTCATAAGCTTCACAAGTCATTTTCACCAGCAATCAGTCACATTATCCATCATGATGCAACATCTTTAAGGCATAATGATCAATTTCATACATATTTACATCAAATTTGTTCAGAATTCTGTATAGGCCTACCAAAAGTTATTAAAATTCACTATTTTTGACCAAATTAATAATTTAGTGTAAACTTTTGTTTGAGACACAGTATAGTTGCTAGCTGTTTAGAGTTTGACTATGAATTACAAAAGAACAGACCCAAACCAAACATTATTTAGTTAACGGAAGTAACAGCAAGAAACTTACTTCAACTCACAACTGAATAACATAATCATACATATAATTAATATCAATAGCCATGCACATTGTAAGGGAAAATGTGTGCAATGATCATGTACTTAACTGTGAACAGCTATGTGCTAGTTTTGTGCACTATTCACTCGACATAATGAAAGAACCTTATACTTCAACAAGAACAACCAATGTCCTGTTGGTGTCTACTGCAGTTCTACACACGTACGTAGGATACATGTCAATGTACTGTCTGCTTTACTGTAGAAGATGTTAAGAAATCCTGAGCATACGATACAAAAAGGTGTACACAGGAATACTACCCAGTGTCGGGGAATCAGACAAATGTGACATACTGTTAATATCACCAGCAACAGCACGGGATGTAAAGAGGTGAGTGACCCATCAGTCACAGCCACACGTTTGGATCTACATGTAAGTATCACACACATGTAATTCCTGCAGTTTGATGCATGATATCAACTCTGTGACTGTGACAGGTTAACTCACCAAGAACAGCAGTCTGACGACCGTCGACTGTGACAGAGCTGCCATGTTGGAATACACAAACATGTGATAACAGCGACGTGTTACTCTCCGTATATGTATAGGCCAATATATACTCTTAACTGGCAAATTTTATGCAGCCAAATAAAGATTGACAAAATATCCAACTTTTATGCCACAAAAATATTAGAATATTATTTGTTGTTACTAGTTGGTTGGCGGAAAGCATTATTATCAGGATGCTGTGGGTGAGTAATGTTGCACATGGAACAGGCCAGACATTGTGTAAATCATCGCATGACCAACATAGGCCTATTGTTATGTTGCAGAAGATGACAGTTAGACCACTGTGAGCAGTGTTTATTATTCTACTGGTCAAATGTTACAGAAGTCGTCCTTTGCAGATGATACATAATTTGCAGACTGCAAAGTTAATATGATGCCATTGTAGCAGCATTTCAGGAAGTTAGTATACATTTTCAGCAGTATTCAATATGGCACATCTTCCATGATAAAAAGCAGTGATAATATGATGTTTGAGGCTACACAACTACCACACGTCAAACAAGTAACAATGTCGATAAAAACTGTCAATGTTGACAGTGTGTCATAATATGTACATGCTATCAGCATCAAGTGGGCATGTGTGGACACGTTAGTTCATATTCACGCAGAATAAATCCAGTGCGATGTGTACCGTTTTATACAAAATACATCATAGTCCGAGGTAACTGAGTTAATGGCAATAAATGAACATAGATAACAGACACCGGCGACTGACATAGACAGTGGAGTGCCGACAAACACATTGGACTGGACTGGAGTTAGTTGCGGCAGACAATGACTGGGCAGTGTGCATGGTGCACCACATAATCACTCACGCTGCCCATGATGGTGCGACGCACGGTGCCCAGCCCTCGCGTGCCCATCACTATCATTGCACATTTCTCCTCCGCAGCAATGTCGGAAATCACCTCGCCCGGCTTACCACTGAACACGGCTTTTATCTTGCCAGTCAGCTGCAGACACACGGTACACCACGGCAATTCAGTCTAGACAGCACAACGCTCACAATTACACCATCAACATGCTGTCTGTCTACATTCCACACACACACACAGCCATCCATCCATCGATCCATCCATGTCCGCAGCACTGCATAGGTTTGCACCTGTAGCATTGATAAATGAATGAGTTAAGATTTCAAGTCCCACAGCACTAGACCAGTATTTACTTGCAGAATGTGCCATGCATACATACATACACACACACACTCACTCCCATCACCTGAACTGCCATTATCCAGGTGATAAACCTGCTGTCTAACAATACGTGATCTCTCAGCCACCTGCTAGCACTCAGAGTACGCTGCCGTCACAGGTCTACTCACATTGCTGGCACGCATCTTCTCTGCGTAGCTCTCCTCCAGAGTCTGAACTTTCTTCTTCTCACTTTCGAGCATCTGATCCCAGACCGGCTGACTCAGCATCACCGCCTCTACACGGACCACAGACTCAATGTCACTGACAGCTCAGCCAGGCATGGTCGGCCAACAGTGCAGACCTGCAGTCACTCACTACAGTGAGGAACGGTCGCAAAACAACACTGCCACTTTAATAAACACCTTTAGAAGATCTGCAAGAGATTACGTAAGACCATTCATGGTTGCCAGAAATGGCGCTATATGATAGGCCATATATCACCTCATATTAGTGACCTCTATAAAGCATGTCTATCTTCCAACCTTTCAAAAATATTAACACCAGCATATGTGACTACCTGTTACATGTATGTGGAACAGTCAATTGAGTGGGTCAACACTGTTAACCGGCATACGATTTTCTATTCTTCTGTAAGGAAATCCTATGGAGTATGTGAAATTTTGAATTTCACCCATTTCTACAATAGGAAAGGCGACACAAAATATATATATATATACAACATGGTAAAAGTTTTACTGTCTGTGTGTCGTTGCAACTAGCATCTGAGGTAGTTATGGGTCACTTGTCATCATCAGAATTAGAAATGCACCTTTTAACAGATGACATACAACTTCTTATTGGCCTTCCACAATAACCATGATCCTTTCTTAACTGATTCCAAGACACATCACGATATCGATTGAAAGCTGCCAATTTTTACATATACCAACTGCACTTGGTGCCAAAACTGTGGTGACCCACTGGAATTTGATTAAGATTTTCACATGTGAAAAAAATATAGAGCAGAATGATAACAGAATGACTCCAGCCAGAGTCCCTAGGGTATCACAGACTACTTTAAGTTCAATGATTTGTGACGGGTGACATTGGACAGGCTGAACTGATATGCTGTGCAGTGCTCATGCAAAATATTATCTCCTGTACAAAGAACTGAGAATACTTACGGCTAGAGCTAAGCAATGGAGGTTCTGCTGCATGCACAAGCAATAGCTGATTTCCAATCTGATGCAAATGCTCCACATAAACTGTCAATAACCCCATAAGTATATATTATTCATAATTACAATTTAATACACAATTTTAATTATGGCTGGTAACAAATTTCATTTTAAACAGTCAACTAGTCTACTATTACTATGACTAGCCATTATACACTGGAGAACCTGTGTTAGCCAGCATTTCCAGTTAAAATTGGAGGGCTTTGTTGGAACAAAGGGTAAGATTAAACATGAGCAAAAATGCCAGTGATTACTGGACATAAATGTTCGAAAGAAGCTTACCTAAATCAAGATGATTCAGTGTAGAGGGGCAGAGTTCAACAATTTTAACACAGAACACATCTTAAAATTATACTTTTGCATTTGAAGTTGAAAAAAAAAGTAAACACCAACGATGGAAATCAGAGAACACCAGCTGGCGCCTAAAACACTAGAAGTACGGTAGTCATTTTTACGTGCATGCACCTGTTGCCGTACACATGATTTACAGCACTATATTGCCTCGATGTTTTTCTGAAAATGGAGTGAAATGAAACATAATTACAAAAAAATGAAAGTTATGAAATAAAAAATTAACCCTGCCTGGATTCGAAACTATAAAATGCAGCACTGCAACACAGTGTGCTCCCAGTGGCAGCAGGTAAAAAGCAGGCCTGCAGTTTAGGGTTAGGGATGGATAAGGTACGGGTTGGTGTTGGGTTTAGTGCATTTTTTAACTGTTGGTAAAATGCGGAATTGTGGCTTGTGTAATGCGGAAGGTAATTTGCGGAATGCAAAGTATGAAAAGTTAATGTGGGAACAGTGGGTAATATGCGGAATGCGAAAAGTTGCCGTGTGAGCGGTCGGACGCATTTGCACGGCACTGCATTCGTCCATCTGAAGGTGAATAGTTAAGCAAATTTTCTGCTTCCAAGTTCCATTGTACTATTCATCTTTGCTAATGTGTGAAAACTATACTGAAAACGACATTAGATCGGTGAAGTAACGAAAGGCGAACATGACGTCATTGTTTATCACACTTACATGCATGCTGCCTGAATTTTACCCACACCCAGCTGAGGTACAACGCTGGTCAGTGAACGTGCGGCAGAGTGGTAATTAATGAATCTACATATTTACATATCTATTTTAGGACGCTGGCCAGCTGTGTGTATAGACACTTCGTTTCTTTTTATAGTATGAAATTAACGATAACAATAGTATAACCACCGGCTAGTATTCTACATACTAGACAGATTCTCCTCCTCCATAGATACAGTGGCCTTTAAAGCCTGCTTCGTTTCTTCTATGTGATGTGATAATATAACATTGTCAAGCATTGTCAGTCATATTTCCTTAACAGATAAAATAATTTTGTAGCAATTTCAAGTTCAATTCAAAGTAATAGCTGAAGTAGAACCGCCCATACACTGAAATGCTTTCTCCGAGTTATCACTGCCGTCAATTGCAATCATAACGAGGCGGTGTGCCATTATGACAGCAGGCTAAGCAACAAATAATTACGGTAAAAATTACAAAACTATTCAGCAAATACACTGTCACAGTACTCAAAGACCAAAGTACACAACTTTGTTTATCTAAAAGCAAAGCAAACGACGTGACAAAGGTCCCGCACCGAACTACGATCTGGGTCAGCGAACAAGTATGTAGGGAATATTATCATCACATCACATCACATGGAGAATACAGAAGAATTCATGAATTCTTTGACGATTATTGTCACTACTTTTGTGTTTGCGAGTGAATAACATAGTTAAAAGTGTAGATAAATTTATGTCTGAAGCATTTGCTTACAGATAAAGCATAATTTAAGTTTTTACCGCGCGACGCTATGCTAAGCGCGGTATATGCCGTCGTCGTGTGTCTGTGTGTCTGTCTGTGTGTGTGTGTGTCTGTCACACTCCGGTATTGTATCAAAACGGCTAAACGTAGGATCACGCCAACAACGCCGCACGATAGCC
>Ga0209782_1002148_pt1 | contig 10844 bp, 8 predicted proteins | sample WorMetmaBAHAMAS1_FD_187390 | JGI IMG/M metagenome (GOLD analysis project Ga0209782, IMG submission 187390) | Marine gutless worms symbiont microbial communities from Max Planck institute for Marine Microbiology, Germany - Inanidrilus... | ecosystem: Host-associated > Annelida > Digestive system >...
TTAGGTTTCAAATTCCGATCCCACTTTACCGCGCATTGCGGCCGCCGTGCTGCTCGCCGTGCTGCTTGCGGGCGAATCATCTCGCGCCATGCTAGCCAGTGCTAGGGTCTCTTGTTTTTTTCTGCACGACGCATTCGTTTGTATATACTCCATACTCGCAATTATATGTTGCGATTACGTAGGCTATATCGGTTTTGATGTTGCTACGAGGAATCAAACGCTTCTCCATGAATTGTCGATGTTTGCAATTCGTGTCGTAACCGTGCCATATGTGTGACTGACGGTGTGATTTCGACATTGAAATTACAAGTAAAATGGTTGATATGGTCGACAAAAAAACTGATAAAGTTGGTTAATTGATGTATGGCTAAAACCGGATATATAATGACGAGCTGGTGCTATATGTGACGGAAATAAGAGAAAATCCTAAAAAAACTTTTTAATAAGGAGGCGTACAAGTATGTGTTACAGTAGATAATAAGCCTGATAACTTACAAATGATTCCATCGTCAAGATGGTTTGGATCAGTATCGCGCTTATCTCCTGCATCATTAATTTATACTAAAGTAGAAATGCGTTGCAAAGCCTAGCGTATAACCTGCTCGACGCTGCAGTGTCGCCCCATATCAAGTAGTAGCGAAACATAACCGTGCACCCACCTGGCGAACCTGCAGTACTTATGATATTGCAGTTCAGTGAACAGAACTGCACGATAGGCATGCTATTAACTTTGTAAACTGTTTCAACACCATTTTAACTGCATTCATTCTACTTACTAATATTACACGACAGGCGCATACAGAGCAACGACGTTTAACAAAATATTATTCGCCAGAAGGCTCATGTCGTCACTTGCACTCGTGCATTGTCGTGCCGTCGAAAATCGTACCGCGATGTGGCGTACTCCCACCACGGCGATATCGCTTTTGCGTAGATGCGATATCGCGTTTCGCCCAACACTAGTGTTTACACTGTAAAGTAATTTAATATTCTTGGCGGTGTTTACAAATCTCAAATAAATTTTTGATAACGGCTTTAATATTAAGTCGAAACGAAATAAAACGTTCACGCATGCAGTATGAAGTTAAAAAGCGCAAACTTGGAACAAGGATTGCATAGAATTAGGAAAAATTTCAGCTGGATTGTGTTGTTGTTTGGATTATTCAATGTGGTTGGATTTTATTGGCTACTGTTTCACCGCTGTACATCGAGGAAGGAATTAAAATGTTATATTCCTGAGTTACTGCAGGCAGACCAATACATCTTTGTGGCATGCAGGTAATGCGGAACTGCGAAATACGAGTACGACAAATTCAGTCAATCTATCAAGAATTTTTTTTAGAGTTGTCCAAGTACCGGTGATATAAATCACTTCAGGAACCACTGTCGGTGAGGTAAGGTCTATACTTCTAGTATTATGTCAGGGAAGGAGAGAAACAACAGATAGGGGCTACTGTGAAGGACGGCGACATCCCGCTATAACCATTGCACTACTTCCCATTGTATTTCCACAGATGCCAGTCCGCTTCTCAGCCTACATTACTTACGACTGGGATTTCAACAAAGCCCAGCATCCAGACAGGCCACCACTCGCGCAATGCCACATCATGCTGGGATTGTTTAGGGTGGGTTTCTTAAAAAATGCCCAAGTGTTCAACAACAAGGGTGTGTCTGGGGATAAAACAATCTGACTGCCGACCACGAACTACTTCAAAATGCAACAGAACACAACCGATTACCACATTACTATGCATTCTGTGACATCACAGTAAACAAACAAAATGTGAAGTCAACATTTTCGTATTAATTGTCCAATAACAAAAGTTAGAAACGACTCACAGAAAGCCAACACAAATGAACAGGTATACAACAACATTCTTCAGCTTCGATATGTATGCTTTTTAAAATTTAATTAACTAAAACGACGAAACAGTGTGTCTGCTTGGTCATACATGTCAGACAACGTAATCCATTTTTCCAGACGCTGCTTCTGTTTACCCGTCCCCAGATAGGTTTTCAGTCGCTGGCGGAAGGTTGACAGAGTTGGGTGCTGAAGTCTGATGATCTGGCAGATTATTCCTGATAGACAGGCAGGCAACAGGAATGCCTGGCTCCCAACAGTAAACAGTCTGATGGATGGAACCAGCAGACGATTGGAACGTGCAGAGTGGAGGGAACGACGTCTGGGTAGGTCAGCAACACGAACCAGTTGACTGTGGTAAGTTGGTGCTAATTCATGTATGGCTTTGAACATCAGCATTTAGCAACCTTGAACATCACTTTCTCAAGCAGATGTAAATTATGTCACTTAAGTAAATGACTAAGTTAATATAATAAACAATATAATATAATAAGCACAAGAAGAAACTGAGGCACAAGACGGCAAAATACAATAAAATATTGCGAAAGACAGCAAAAGTCGGGTGAAACATGGCAAAAAGACAGGTTAAAGTGATGCTCGTTGACAAATACACAAATAGCAGAAGTTAAATGGAAATAAGTAATTAATTGAAAGCAGAATTAACTCTTTAGAGCCAAATCAAAATATGCCAATTCCTTAGTTTTCAATGAGAAAAGATTAACAAGGCTATGTGTCAGTATGTGATATAGGCTACACTTACTTACTTATCTAGGCTATGGCTATAGACTTACCTATATAAATGGCTTAGCCAATTTTGACGGACTGAGAGCATCACTTTTGAAGTGATAAAATATATTTCTTGGCTTAAACCACAGCAGACGTAAAACTGCTGCTGCACCTGATTATGCATTGCTTTTTCATATATACGTTTCTGAGGTTAACATCCCAGTATCGTTGAAAAACATTGACTTGATTCTGTGTAGTCTTATGGCGATGTATGTGCTGCCTAGCGCATTGTGTGCATTTTTGTTAACCAGTATAACTTTAGCAGTCTTTCCCATTTTTTTCGCTCGTCTTTTTGCCACTTTTTACCCAACTATTGCTATCTTTTGCTGTCTTTTGCCATCTTTCAGCATCTTTTGAGCATTGAATGGACCTGTAGGAAGAGGATTGAGATCTGGTTGGTTTTGAGGTGATTACAAACAGTATCAGGGCAGGTGCGTATTCATAGAGCTAGAGGGAGAGAGTCACAGACTTTAGGAGCTGCAGTGCTGAAACTAGGCACAACGAGTGAGTGAGAGAACAAGTAATATGATTCGCGTGCAAAGGTGAATGTAGATCAGCATACTGAGAGGAAAGAAGAGTGAAGAAAGTCATTCATTATGTCACAGTAATTTTAAAGCTTGATATGATTATGAAGTTGGACTTTAATGACTCCACCTTGTTGTACTACAACATGTCGAATGACTTCCTGATGTCTGGCTTTCCTGTCATTCTGACATTTTTTTTAATTATCACAAGATAACGCCATATTTTAGTGTAACTTTCTTAGTGATGTGCGATTACTGTTGTAGATTGCCAGAAGATGTTCGTTTATGGCCATCAGTTGGTAATGGTCATATCAGTATGGTGGCATATTCACAAAATGTATCTATGAATGGTCTCTACAATGGTTTCATGAATGCATCGCACCGTGCCGCTATCCCTTGTCCACTCTTGGCTAATGTAACTGGAATAAATAACAGTGAAGCAGTAAACCGGACATATGTGTTGAATACAAAAGCAGGTACCGTACAGTATAGTTTTACATATTCTAACTATTTTTTCAATGTGTAATCTGTGACTTGTCTTCCTGTAGCAGTGTTATGAAACTCTTGAGATGTTTATCAGTTTTTATCTGAAAAAAGTGACAGTATGTGTTGATGATTTTGCAGGTGTATATCAAGAGCTTATTTTTGTAAATGGTGCAAACGTTACATTAGAGTGGTATGCGCATCGTACAATTCTTCCACTGCTAGTCTTTCAAGTATCCATCCAGAGAACTCATGCTACTTCTTATCCACTGCATATTAATCTGGATGTGAGACAGTGGGGTGCTTCACATGATCTTGACTTTTCACATGAGTCATCTTGGAGTTACAGTAACATAAGGTGCCTTCATCTGTGAAATTTTATTGTACATTACATTGTATATTTATAGTGTACTGTTGCAAAAAGCCATTTTTCAACTGTATGCATCATGTGTTTGATAGTTTGGATATAATGGCATGTGTGATTGGACTTCAAAAAATGCAGTGTTGACCATAGATTTTTTCTGTTTTTAGTTACCAATGACTATTTGGATCTTAACACTACAGTAGGCCCTAATGGGACTGGTACATTAAGTGCGAGACCAAGACAGACAGTAACCTTGAAAACCAAGACCAAGACACCAGGTCCCAAGATCAAGTTGAAACCAGACAGTGAAAGTACTTTCTCAAGACTGTCTCGAGACCAAATACAAATCAAGACAGTAACCTTTAGCCTTCAAGACAAAGATGAGATAGTTCTGTAAAAACACTGAAGACACTTGTCATCTGTGCACTGCGGCATCTATTTATCTGCAGTGTCATAAATTTTGTATGGAGATAAAAAAATCTCTGTAGAAAGTAAAACTACCGTATAACAGTTGTGTTACACAAGAAGGAGAGGTATGCAACTGTTTAAACATCAGTCAAACAGAACTGAAATCACTGGCATCCTCATTGAAACTTCTATGCATATTCAGTTGCCTGTGTGTTGGAAATTTAATTTGTCAGTTGTTCTGACAGCATTCGACATGGTCGAACAAAGCAACCAGAAACTGGAACGTCTGGTCATCAAGAAGTGTACATAATTTTCGACTATATCTCACCGGTGCTTACTCTTGATTCCGGTGAACAGTATCATCGGTGGACATTCTTGGCCTCGATCCATGTCAACTTGTCACATGCAAACCAAACTTTCTCTCAAGGTGTGTTATTTTGATTCAGGAACTTCATTAGCGCGAGATGTAATATATACGTCTCGCGCTTATGCTACGATGTCAGTGTCTGTCTGTCTGTGACGGAAGTGCATTGGCGCATTATAGCTAATTTAGGTTTCGAATTCCGATCCCAATTTACTGCGCATTGCGGTCGCGGTGCATGCGGGTGCGAGGGAAGGAATCGATGCCGGGAAGAGTGGAGGGATCACCTCGCACTATGCTAGCCACTGCTAGGCCCTCTTGTTTTTTCTTCTGCACAGGAGGAGCATCAGAAACACAGTTATAAAGTTGGAACTGCTTTGCATATGTTTTCCTTGAATTTTGTTTTAATGTTATTAGGTTAGACACTGTGAACTTGCACTTGCCAAACAGTGCATACTACTGTAAATATTTTAAATCTCAAAATGTATTTTTTTAATCAAACCCGTGTTTAAGATCTCTTCACAAAATATATTCAAATCACAGTTTAAATACCCATTATGGTTACAATTTGCCCATCATTGTTTTGTGCACTTTTCTGGTATATTGGCTGCATGCTAAACCTCCAGCTTGACATCTCTGCTTCAAACATTGCTTACGTCTTGTATACCTGCCTCATATATACCGCATGTTTCATGACATCCAAACTGTGACAAAGAAAATCTGATGAATGCTTTATTCTGCTGTGACTGCTAGGCTTGCAGTTAAGTCAGTCAGGGCAGCTGCGGAGACTGCACACAGATGCGTGGTCATCTCTGTGGCATCATGGAAGGATTGATGTCGATGGTGACTTGCAGCTTGCTCGTACTTTGTCTGCAAGTCAGTACTACATTCTCAGTTCAGTTCCCGATTCTGACGATCCTCGCTGGCCATTTGTTGGTTTAAGTCCTTCTGGCCTTGCGTGGGGTGATGATCAGGTGATGAACTTAATTCATTATTTTTAGCTTAAATTGCTTTCAGTGCTTTCTTCCCTTCAGTGCTTTGACACTGTTGGTTGGGTGGCAGGAAAGACACCTGGCCTGTAAAGAATAGTGCTACTTATACCCAAAACTTCTCTTCAGGAAAAGTGGAGAACGAAAATTGAGGGGGACCAGCTAACACAGATCACTTGGAAAGTGGCCGCTGGCTGCCATTAAAACAGAGATAGATACACCGTACATATGCACATTTATAAAGTGCCACAATCAAAAATGGGCTGGAAGAGAGTGGATGTTAGTTGACGTTTAAAGGTTGACACTCTCTTAATAGAGAGGATTTGTGCAGATAGCAAGTTCTAAGTGGTTGATGCGGAAATAGAAAATGCCAATGAGGTAAATTACTACTGATGCCAGATGCTCTGACCACAAGATTTTTGATAGAAGAACATAATGATCAGGATGGAAGGTATTGGTGATTAATTACGAAAACTAGGTAGAATGAGCACATGAATTATTTCCCAGGTTATTAGGTAACAGGTACAGGGTGACACAGAATTCTCGGCTTTTCGCCAATATAAGTCAGAAATGTACTGCCAAACTCCATGTAACTTTAACCAGTACTGACTGATTTTTGCATTTCTTACACTTTCAGACACGGCAGTAAATTTAGTAAATTCATCGTTGTGAAATATTTAGCATAACCTTCACAACCGTTACCAGTGGTCCGCCATGCATTACTGCAAGTATTTCTAGGTTCATTAGATAGGCAATTGATCAGTATTACGGCCTAATTGTCAATGCATCTGCAGATGTTCGTATTGCACTTCTGTTTGTTTTCTGGTTTTTGTAGAATTACCAGGGTCATATTTTTTGGGATCAGGAGACTTGGATGTATCCGCCGCTATTGATGATGCATGCAGAAATGGGCAGTCGTCTACTAGCAACTCGTTTTCGGACAACTGCTGCTGCCAGGAACAACGCCAAGAGGACTGGATATCGTGGATTGAGATATCCATGGGAAAGTGCTTTTACAGGTAAGTTGTTATCGATTTGTTCCCCAGTTAGTATCAGATAACAGTATCAATGCATTAAATATATTTAATTAGTTTGCATTTTTTTGTATATCATGGATGTCTTGCTACCTTTTTTGCCGTTGGCATTTTAAGACTATCATGCAAGGAGTGCTAACTTCTAAAGGCTATATTCGATTAACGAATCCGGATTTGGATACAGTGAATCCGAATCTGGATTCAGTAAAAAAGTGCATTCTATTAACCAATCTGAATCCGGATTCCGATTTGATGAATCCTGCTTAAATCCTGTTTCACTTGCGACATGACGTCGGCGATGAGTGCTAACGATTATAAATGGTTTAAGAAAGACACTATAGCAACAACTGCTGCTAAATCAAACAGTATCTTGGTTGTAAATAATTTTAAAATGTGCTAAATCGGGCCGAAAACAACATAAACAAACAACAGTGACGTCATTCTACATCACTGTTGTATTCAATTTGCCGTGCGTATCTGAATCTAAATTCACTATGTATCTGAAAATCGAATATGACGCAATATCCCCTAAATTTAGCACATTGTGACAAAAGTAGTTATTGTAGTATTGAAACTACATGCACAATTGCCAATCATTGTGTGCTGTTGTTGAGAGCAACGAACTAGAGTAAGTTAATGCATGAATATGTATATGATTTGTCAGGTGTGGAGACAAGTCCAAGTGAGACGTGTGCAACTCAAGAGGTTCACATTAATGGCGACATTTCATTTGCTATGCAGCAGTATTTGCTGGCCACCGGCAATACGGAGATATTAAATACTTCGTTATTTAAAAAGACAGTATTTGGCATTGCAGATTTCTGGATTAGTCGACTGCAGTACAATAAAACAAGACAGCTTTTTGATATTAACGGTTGGTGATATCTGGCTTTTTATTTTACAAATTATTCATTAAAACCGTAGTTTGCCACAATACATTATTTGTTTTGTCTGATTGTTTTTAATGATAATTTGTTGAGACACAGTTAGTAGTAGTTACATTGCATTAAACAATACATGTGGAGATTAAGTTGAGCTTACTGGTAGGTATCACACACAGATACCTAATAACAGCAACATTCGACATTTTAAGCATCCAAGACTCTGTTGATATGCTACATACATTATGAAACTGTGTATGTGACAGTGGTAATGCCTCCTGATGAATATGCATACAATGTCAACAACTCAGCTTTTACAAACATGATTGCTGCACAGTCACTGCTGTTCGCTGCTAAAGTAGCTCGCATATGTCGACTTCCAAAACGTGTAAATAACTACCGTTATTATGCAGAGCGAATCTATATTCCATTTAATGACACTGTCGGCTACCATCCAGAGTATGACGGCTATGCTGTTGGTATGTAACAGTTATTTCATGGTTTGATGTTGCTTCTTTGCTGTGAGAATTTTAACACTTGGAATTACTCGTTTATGCAAAGAGTTGATCAGTTTAAAGTGCTTGGCGCTATATGTTATGAATGTAAGCTGTTTCTTTTTTGCAGTGCACAGTCATGTACAGGAGGGTACAACAACCATTTATGCATTTTCTGTAATTTGCAGTTTTTATTATTCCACTATTATACTAGTACTGCTAATCTATAGGAATATATTAAAATTCTCCAAAGGAAAAACAAAAAAAGTAAAAGAGGATCAAACAGTTACACTTTGCGGTATTTGTAAAGTGAAATTGTTTTGATTTGTCAACACCTAGGCTAATCTGTATCCAAAATATTGTTATACTATTGAAACCGTAATGTAATTTAATTTTTATATTCACTTTTGATGCTGATAACGCAAACTGCAAAACTTGAATGTAACAGCTCAGCTGCCAGTATGCTAACAATGTTTACCAGGTTCAACAATTAAGCAAGCAGATGTGATATTGATGGGATTTCCTTTCATGTGGAACATGACAGTTGCAACTCGACGTAAAGATCTGGAGATATATGGACGTGTAAGCAGTCAATCTGTTGGCAGTGTATTGGTTTTGACAGTAAACACAGTTAGTCTGTAAAATGCAGCTAGTCTTTAACAACTGCAGACTTAAGAAGTGGTGCAACCCCGCCCCTCAGAATGTTAGTATCAGTAATGTTTTTGTCGCCGTGTGTAAACATATTGTTTACTGTATGTTTTTTGTGTGTCACACCGTCAACAAAATCGACAAAGTTTGGTAGCAGATATTTCGGAGAGATGTCATCAGAACGGGATGAAATTTTGCAGATAGCTAGAGGGGGTTGGTGTACCCCACCACCCAGACTGGTGACATTTGGCCTAGGGAGTCCCCCTATGGAGCCAAAATATTGAAGGGCATAAAAATTTTCATAACACTTTTCTCCAAGGTGGTTTCACTGATCTCGAAGAAATTCGGCACTATGGGGGGCTTTAGAGGGTAGCAGGTCTTAAGCGAGTTTGGTGAATTTTGGCCCACGTTTACGGGAGCACAAATATCTCGGACACTTCTTGTTAGATAACCACAAAATTTGGCATGGTTAGGGGTCTGGCCAATGGACATTTCTTCCCTGAATTTGGTGAACTTTGATTCCGGGGTCCAGCGATGCCATGTGGTGACATGCATCAGTCCATCACTGATGCACTTGTTTCTATATTTGTTGACATTGTAATGCACTTTTCAGACATTGTGATACCATTGCATTTGCTTCTCTTGTTGTTCATTACAACCATCACATTACATCATTCTGCGTTAGTAAGTGAAAAGTAACAAAAGGGTGAACAATGTCCAAAAAAACTGTCGTGGGCTGCATGTATGCCTTACTTCTGATATTCATGCCGGTAATCTATGATATAGATAATTTTGACAAACTGGCCAGCAAATAGTCAAGGAGAATTACATTTTTGAATAGACTCCTTCTCTGAATGACTAAATGGTGCTAATAGACTTGCAGATAATTAAAAACTAGACTTGTATAGCTTTACTGCTATGATATTCACTCAGTGCTTTTATCCTTCTCCTTGCAGCCTGCACTATAAAACAAAAAACAGTGACACATTTACTGTTTGCTGAGTCCCAAAGAAAACTTAATACTTCTGGCTTGCTGTAACTTCGACATATGTGACATATTGACAAGTTTTGGTTGAAATCTTGCTGAGAAATTACGCAATCAAGAGATTTATTTTTCCACCTTACCTAACTATTGCTTCTGCACTACCTGTCAAAATGTCAAAATCACATCTTTTCTCTCAAATATTGCTTTGCCAGACTTCATCCAGTTGTTGTCACTTAACATTTATGAACCGATTTTGATAACTTTTGGCAAAAATGTTACAGAAAAAATACTAACTAACCCACCTTGGAATAACTACAGAAATTAAGGTCAGTTAAACGACAACCAGTAAATAAATTGGTAAGATTTGTCAGTGTCTGATAATGGCAGTATATTCTACTCGCCGTGACTGGGGTGGACACTGTTGGCAGCAGTATTGAGAAAAGTATCCCCCATCATCCATGTTTTGATAAATGTAAAACAGTTATAGAACTATCGTATAGTCACACGAACAAGAGTCAACTATACTTGCATTTTCTGTTGTGGCTGCAATTTACAGCGTAATGGTAGTAAATGTCAGTTCGGGAATATTCTTCTTGGTGGTACATATCCCCAAAGGTGCCCATTCATTTATGTAGAATAACATTAACAGTTTCTATTATTGGATGAAAGGTTTCTCTGGACAGATCAAGCGACTTGTTGTAGGTTACGTCAATTAAAGGACCTGCAATGAGTGACAGCATGTATGCTATTGGATGGCTGGAAATGAAGGAATTCGACAGGGCATATGCAGACTTTAAACAGATGTTCAAACATGTTGCTGGAGCTTTTCAGGTTACTGGCTGGATATTTTATGTCTACTTTGAAAGTTATTAGCAACAGTATATGAGGCATGTTCTCATGCTTGCTCTAGTATTCTAATTCTGTTAATGAAATAATCCACTGGTCACTTCCTCCTGTGACATTGTTTATCACACTTTGTTAGTTTGTAATGTATGTGTGTAACCAGAATTTTTTGTGGTGTGTTTC
>Ga0209782_1002149_pt1 | contig 10843 bp, 5 predicted proteins | sample WorMetmaBAHAMAS1_FD_187390 | JGI IMG/M metagenome (GOLD analysis project Ga0209782, IMG submission 187390) | Marine gutless worms symbiont microbial communities from Max Planck institute for Marine Microbiology, Germany - Inanidrilus... | ecosystem: Host-associated > Annelida > Digestive system >...
AGCGGTGGCACCATAGGCAGGGCCGCACCTCCACCCGTACCGAACCACGGTCCCCCGCCTCTGCCGACGAGAGGCCCCGGTAGTCTGGGTGCGCCGCCGCCACCACCTCCACCACAACGCACTGTCTCGCAGGTAAATGGTCCGCCATTGCCACCGCCACCACCGCAGCGAGCGTCCGGCACAACTGGACGTAGTACAGGAACATGGAGCAGAAATGCCTTGCCTCAGGCTGGTGCGCCGCCGCCTCCACCAAGCCGCAACAGTGGAATGAACTACAGTATCGGTATGTTTGTGATAGCTTCAGGGTGACCGCTTGTCTGGAAAATCTGAAAATGACATCTGTTAGGAAATACTTTGTCATGCTAGTGCAGGATTCACTTAAAATGAAATATAGTTTCGAATACCGCTGTAGGTCTGCTGGGGAACATACTCCTGTATTAGCATACGTGCATACATACATATATGTCGTGTCAGAATTGTGAAAATGAATCTAAGGCGTGTACGTTGACAATGGACACATGCTGTGCAATAAGAACAAGCCACATAATCTATTCTATGAACCTACCTCTGGATCTCATGCATAGTATCAGCACTGGGGTCATTTCTCTGAACCACAGCAAACATCAGCGCAGTGGTGGAGTTGGTATAATGTGTAGTCGTCGGCGGACATTATTAGCCGACATTGCAGGCAGTGCTAGATCCGGCCCGTTCCTACACGTGTAGCACGTAGCGTAATCTGTCTCTGTGTGTGTTGGTCACACTAGTGATCCCTGCACAGACGCTTAAACCAGCTGAGATGCAGTTTGGTGGACTGGCTCTCATGGCCCAGCAACCATGTGTTAGATAGGGCTATAAATTGTCGTTGGCACAAATCACTGTTCTGAGCGCGGTGGTGATTTGGGCTGTCACAGTGATTAGTATGCTGTTAATATTATTGATGGTGACTGCGTGCTGAATTTTTCTGACAGTATTGCTTTCTGAATAAATGATTCAAATGGTAGTGTTTTGGCAAAGCCAGGCCACAATTTAGTTTGGTATGTGGACAGCTGTTGATGATACGAAGCATTGTTTGTCATCTACTCAATAGACACTTCAATTGTCACACTTGCTTGCTTAGTGTGGGCTCCTGCACAGTAATGTGCCGTTGTTTAATTTGTTTGATTGTTTATTTTACTTCCTTACTTACTTTTTTTCCTTTCCTATTTACTTTCTATTTATCCTTTCCTCTGAGAATGGACTCGCTCCATTTCCAGGCCAAAGGTTGTAAGAGGCGACCAAACCTGGTGTTGTAGTTGTTTAAATTATTTTGTGTTCTTGATGCATTAAAACCAGAATAGCTATGGCAAAAGATGCATTTTTGAAAACATAAAGAACTTCTGCGAGGAAATATCAATCTACAAGTAAAGAAAGAATGTTAAATTGCTATGTCTTCCCAGTCTTGAAGTACTCTAGTAAAAGTTGGACAACGAACAAAGATCTAGTTTGAAGAATAAATGTATTTGAATAATGGTGCTGCAGAAGATTGTTGAAAATAAAATGGACAGATAAAATCTCAATTGAAGAAGTATTGCGACGAAGAAAGGGAGACGAAATGTGTATATACAAAAGTGATCAAAAGCAGAAAATTGCTTTCACCGGTCATGTTCTGAGAGGGTAAGTGGTGAAGATGCACTTCAATTATTAGAAGGTAAACTGGAAGTGACTTCAGCACAAGGAAGACCGAGATGAAAGTGGCTGGATGATGTAAAGCTTATGGACACAGCTAAATACATATGAAGATAAACTGGGCTCAAGATCGATGTCACTGAAGAGTTTGCATTGCGGCATGTCAACCTTCTGATCCAGAAAACGACTGCTGATGATGATGCATGATGGATTGTGTTACATTAGTTTTTGCATTTGTGTTAGCCTAGGTTTATTGTATGTTTTCTGTGTTTGTTTCTCCTGGATCTGATTTTGTTTTCTCAGTACTATCAAGGAGGTTGGCTGAGAAGCGCATGTCCAAACTGACCTAGTGAGAGTATCAATCCAATATTGCATAATTTATATTTGTCGCTTGTTGTGCATTTCAGACTTTGAAACCCAGTTTCGCTTTCAGACTGATTTACCGCCTCCCGAGCCTTTCCGTCCAACAACCAGATCGTACCCGAGCAAAAATCCAAGGAATCCAGCAAATGCAAAAAGTATGTCTGAGCACTGTAAAATGCATTTTGTTTATTTAAGTGTCTAGAACTCTTGCAGTTTTTAGCGCGAGATGTAATATGTACATCTCGCACTTATGCTACGATGTCAGTGTCCATCTGTCTGTGACGGAAGTGCATTGGCGCATTATAGCTAATTTAAGTTTCAAATTCTGATACCAATTTACCGCAATTGTGGTCGCGATGAATGCGGGCGCAAGAGGAGGGATCATCGCCGGGAAGAGTGGAGGGATCATCTCGCGCGATGCTAGCCACTGCTAGGCCCTCTTGTCTGTTGATATCAAAGTACTGTAACTGTTCATTGCTTTGTAATGCAGTAAACTGATGGCAAGCTGTTAGTAGTCGCCATCTATTTATGTAGCTTGTTACGAGATCAGCATTCATATTGATGAGAAATCAGAACATGAGAGTCTAGCACTGGCTAGCATGGTGCGAGATGATCCGCCCGCAAGTAGAACAGCGAGTTGGATGTGGTTGAGATAAACTATTCATCAGGGAACAGACTGGGCTAGTTGGATGGTAGAATTGCAACTAATTTGGCTAAACAGGTTGTCTTTCTGTCCCTAGCTGTGAATGATTAGAGCGTGCGAATACGAGGTGTGAATGCGTGGTTGTGTGCAGCGACCAGGCGGCCGCACGCGCCTCCGGCTCCACCGCCGCCAGTCTGATGATCGACCGATACAGCGTACATTTACATTGACTGCTCGTGTCAGTCACCACCAGCACTGGAATAACACTGTACCCGCTGTGAGATGATGTGTACGTTGGAGCCGTCCCGCTACGCTGTCTTGTCTTCATCGCGTGCAGTTATACGATTAAAGAACTGTTAACGCAGGCAGTGGAGGCCCAGATGTCTATATGGTTTAATAGTTAAGTTAATTCTGTGTTACGATTCAGCCACTTCGTGTTGTGAATACTGTGTACATGGTGTCTCCAAAAAATGTCAAAATAAAGTTCTTTGAGACACGGTGTATGTGTGATATGCTGTGGTAATGTGGCAATATCTTGTTAATGCAGCTTGGCTTCAGCCGTGGGCAGCTACGGTGAACGAAAGATAAAACTGTAAGCTGCTTGCTATGTGTGTTTGTCTTTTAAAATGTATCATTTACAACTGTACATACACCATTGAGCTTTGGGTACGATCGAGATGTTTTTGTTAGCGTAGGCTGGTTGGCTGGACCAGTGTCCTCTAAATAAATGTAAATTGTTGCAGCCATTGTCGTCAACATAGGTCTACGCCATTTGCCGTGTAGCAGTTAAATAATGATGATTGTCTGTGACTGCGAAGGTGTACAGGATAAATGACTAACTGTTTATATAGCGTGTTACGTTGTGGCATCTGCTTGATTGGTGAGCATGAAGAGTTGCACGGCCAGTGGCCGCTGTGCTATAGGAATGCGTTTGCTGACTTGATATCTATGCATTGTTGTTTGATGCGACGACCAGCACTTGCGGCAGTCTGTGATGTGACGTGTAGCATGCAATTTGTTGCCGTACGACAGAACAGCTGTAGGAATGTTTACATACCGTGCACATACTTACAGCTTATGTATGTGACATTACCTACTTTATAGCCGTTTGTTCCCCGCTCATTGGATGTTGCTATGCATTATGAAATCATCTGCCACTGTGGTGAGCACTTTGAATATCAGATGGATTTTAAACTAAAAACCATAAGAAATTGTACAAAACCAGCAGGATGGCCACACCCACTCTCAACCCTTTTGGCTCTCGAGCTGACATTTAGCACACACATTCTACTATGCCAGATTTCAGCTTGATCTATATATATGATTTTGATCAAATGTCAAAATTTAGGGCTCCTCTACCCACCCATCTTTGCCATTTTGGTCCAAATTCAGCACACGAGTAGAAACGCTGTCTACAGTCTACATCTATGGGGTGAAAAATTATCAAAATCACTCCGAGTAATCTAAATGTCGGCCCAGGGTATCGTGCTGGTAATAGGATAATGTTGATAAGGAGATTCCTTGCATTGGGCTTTGTTCTTCGCAGAAGTCTTAAAGCTGTTTCACATGTGTTCATTTTGTGGTCCCAGCGTATGCTCAATGTTGCTGTTTAGTAGGCCACATTCTATGAGCTGCTAAATGTAGTCGGTGTAACTAAACCAGGTTTTAATTAGGTTTATATGTTGCTGGCATTAGTTTTCTCTGTCCTTGTTGCTGTCAGATTTAGACGCATATTTGGCAGATGGCGAACTTGCTCGTAATGTAGGTGCTGAGCATTGTCACCTCTGAAGTGCATTTTTTACTGCAACATTTCGACACCTGCCAGTCGATTCTGATCACCTGTTTAAGACGGTAACAGTGAAGATGGAGTTCATTTTTGCACGTGTCATTTAGCCCGCTCGGCAAACCTGCCGACCGGGCTATATCTTTTATGTTAACAGTTGTCGTTCATACGCTGGATTGTGCAAGCTGGTGATATGTTTAAATGAACTTAGCTCAACTGTCAGATATTGTGCTTGTCAACATTAGTTCATTCTGTATTTACGTCAAGTTTTGCCTCTGCCACAGTTTGCCGGCAGTAATGTTTTACCACCAGTGTTTAGTCTGTTAGTTGACAGAAATGTGAAAAGTTATGATTGCACTGCTGTAAGTTTGAAGATTGGTGGATCAGAAAGGAGTTTATTAAATTTTTGAAGGTTAAGGTTATAGTAGTGTGGTTAAGGTGCTCTGCCAATTGCCATTTTGTTTTGTGTTGTTACCTCCACAGTGTAGTGTAGACACTTAATAAGATTAGTTCTGTTTACTTTATTGCTCGTCTATGAATGTCCGCAACATTAGTCAGAAAGTAGTGAATGGATTTTCATTAAATTTGAGGAGTGTTTGCTTTCTTACTTGAATTTGCTGTGGTTGTGGTGTCTCAAAATTTTGTCTTCTAATCCCCCCTCAGTTCATACTTCCATAGACAGAGCCATAACTACCGATGGTATCCATTTTGTGCAGTTAAGTTATTTTGGAGTGGAATAATAATTGTTACCTTCAAACGATCGTCAAGGCCAAGGTGGATTCTCGGATTGATATACGTTAGACCATTAATGAAGTTAAGATCAGTTTGTTAATTGTAGTGTAATCATTGAAGTATGTTGGCGACACTGAAGTCACGGTTAATTTATGGCATTTAATCAGGGGCGTCGATCCCTATGGGACAGGGGGGGACATGTCCCCCCAATATTTAAGAAGGGGGCCCCCAATATTTTAGAAGTGATGTTATTTAGGATGTCGGCGAGAGTGACAGCAGCTGTTGTTTGTTGTATTTTAATGCAAATATTATGTGTAGTTTCACAAAAAAGCTTCAGCTTCTGGGGGACTTCGTCCCCCAGACCGCCTACCGGGGCTCTGCCCCGGACCCCGCTGGGGGACTTCGGTTCCCCAGACCCCCAGTCTTCCTTTATGTCCCCCCAATAATCCTGTGAGATTGACGCCGTTGCATTTAATGGCCACTGCCACAGACAGGATTCTGCTCCTTCGTGGCATGGTCATTTTGACAGTTTGTTTTCTAAATGCCAGAATTTCTTTTAGGCTCTGCGGAGGTATGAGCTCTGTGTGAGCCTTCTAGTTCGGTAGCAGCTGTTGCAAAGATGCAAAGACTACAGTTCATTGACTGTGATGGTTGAATGGCTGGTAAACCATTTTAACACTCATTTCGTCGAGTTTACATCGGTTAGTCAAGAAAACCGCTCATGACTGGTTCGATCATATTTTAGAGGCTTGATGCATCCCAAGCCGCCTACCTGGGAATGGTTAAGGTCATGTGATGCTGCCCTATGGGCACGTATTATTTTATGCTTCGTTTTGTCATAGTTATCCTGTGTAGTGAAGGAAGAAGTTCCTGAATAAAATGAATATGGATAAATTTTGCCTCATTTCATAATGAGGCAATGTCATTAACACTGTATACATATATTAATTTCTGTTTAGGTTATGTTTTAAACAAAGTCAGATATCTACATAATTTCTTCCAGTAAGTTGTAAAGACATGATTTCAAGAACAAAACTTTTTTGTAAATAAAAGCAATAATATTTGTGTACTTTCACTTGTAATCTAGACTGCTGAAAATTAATTATAGTTTAGTGATACAAATGGTTTTTGTTTATTTATTGCTATACAATTGTACATTCACTTATACATGTTGTTATGTTTTTGTTGTGCAATGCATTTATGCAAATAGCATGTATGCTATTGAAATTTAGCCTTCCTACCTGTCAGTTTATTTCCACACAATGTTAAACTAAATTCGATTTGGGGTCATTTCAGCTATTACAACCGTTTCTGACTCCAGTAACTTAGAAATTAATAGCATATATGTTTTTGCAAGAATGTGCGCACTTTCAGGTTAGTAGGAAATCATATACTGGCTATTTTTACTGTGAATGGAAGTGCAGTAAATGCTGTATAGGTCTGCTTGTCCATTGTATAGTCATGGAGGAGTGGCTATTGTTGGAATAGACGCCATCACTACATTATCATTCAGGCTCCCCAGAATAAAATATTTATCCCGCGGCCTCACTCCAAAATCTCGATACAAAATATGACCGTGGTTCTTGTATGCCAGCTTAGCTACTCAAATTTGAGTATAATTGGGATTTATGGTTAAATTAGTTTAATTAACTGATTTTGCATGAAGACTTGTATTTCAACGATTCTGTGTAGTTATTGACTGAATTTAATAGTAATGGCAGGCTCTGTTGACCGTTCATGTAAATGCCATAATATTTGTCATGCGGTTGACAGCATTACCGCTGTTTTCAGTTCTGATAAACTTGTTAATGTAAATGATTACCGTGATAATTTGTGCTAATGTAGGTGTTTGTTAACAGGCCTGGTAGTAATAATTTTATGTATGTGTTTATCTCTTTGGGGTTGTATAGACATTTTATTTCTGAATTCTCTTCGATAGAAGAGTGTTTGGGATTAAAACCTTAACAGTTGTATTGTACTGTACAGAAGACTGACTGTTGAGCAGATGCCTGTATGAATTATTCTTGAAACACTGCTGGTTTATACTACTCCAGCTACATGTGTCACAGCTTCATTATGTAATATTGTTCTTGCTATAAAAAAAGTCACCATCCCTGAAATCTTATCACATTCATTTTGATAGTAGTAATAAATGTTCAGAACTTTTTCCTTTAAACTTGTTACTTTTGTGAATGATGGTGAAAATTGTCGTCCATAGTGAACATGACATATTTTCAACAAAGAAACATAATACGACATTCTGTGAATTATTAGTGCGAAAACAACATGTAACTTTCATGCATGTTTATTTGTCACTCATACACAAATGCCAAGGCCACTGTTGAGAATAATGGTTTAAACAAAGTTGCATCATTGATGTTACATATATCACTGTCACAATACTAACACTGTAAATATACCAAGGATGCAGAGTCAACTTATTGCTGCAATGCAAAATCACATTCATCATATTCACTGGTTATATGTTAAATGACAGACATGATATCAGTGAGTATAATAGGTGAAAATGGCAAGATCCTTTATAAGTAGTGTTGCTGAGTTTTGGGATGTTAGAAAAATTATGAGAAAAAAACACATTCTTTCCTAAACATGAATAAAAACTACTGAACATGAACCCAGAAAATAAATCTGCCAGATTAAAGAACTGAAACTGGAGAAATTACTGAGGTAATAAAAACCCAATTTAGTACAAAACTAAAGCAAAAGGCAGGCGATTAGCCGATATTGTTGGTCATCATTATCAGATGAAAATGCTGATCTCGTGTGTGTGTGAGAAATTAACTTAATACAGAATAACACATTTGTTATTTTGTCTACAACGTCTAAATAAAAGATCTGCTGAAAAATGCTTCTGTTGAGGTTTTTCTCTGACAACAATATTGGCCAATTTTATCAATGCATGTTTGCTTTAGAAGATCAAAAAATGAAAAATGCACATAAAATATCACAAAGTTCAACATTCTCGACAAGGTTTACATTACAGATTGTGGCTTCCATTATCAGCATCAACTGTGAAGAAAAGTATATGGCGAAAATGTAATTACCCATACCCAGTATGGCAGTCATGCACTTAAATGCCTTGCTATCCAAGTTCATATGTGTATGTTTCTGTACATTTGGAATGCCAATACATTCCAGGACTTTCCAGGAAGCGTGGTAACTATGCATAATCTACTCTAAATGTGCAGCTGAAATCTTAAACATCAGCATTGAAGATAATGATTACTTGGAGTGTTGATCTGAAAATTTAACTAAATGCCACAGTAACTGTATTGTATAAATTAACAGTTACCTGATATTTATCAATTACAATTAGCTGACATTTGCAGTCATTACAATACCATGTAATCAATCAGCTAGCTAATTACTATTATCCATCTATTCCACTTGAATTGACTGAATTAGTAGAATACTGGTGGCATGACCCAGTCCAAGTCTTGCCTTTCTGAACATGCTGACAGGTAGGTAGTGGAACCGCTGAGATCTTCGTTGAATAAATTTATATTCATATTGACTACTTTATTAACTTAACACTGCAGTTATTACTTTCATATGCATTTGGTGTCTGTGTCTATTCCTTCAGTGCTCTGATGCTGTTGGTCGAGTGACAGAAAGGGCATCTGGCTTGACAACAAATCTGCTCAGCAAATCCGAAAGAGTCACTTTTGTGGCACCCGGCCTAACACAAAATAAGTCTGGAAAACAGGCTGGCTAAACAAAAAAACGAAGATGTAGCAGTATAGCATTGGTGTTATAACTATATAATATTTAACAATTTACAAACTTGTTCACACTTTATGCATTGAATACTGATTTGGAAACTCGGCAGTAACATTGCAACTGAAAAAAGGCAGAACAAAGTTTATGAAATGAAGAGAGAAAACCAAAAATTGACACTGAAAACATCACATTTAAAGTAACTGGAACTAAAAAGCACAATAAAATTTTTTAGATGAGGAACTGGTTTAAAAGGTTAACTTAAATGTCAGTTTACACAAATGGTTGGTGGTTTGAATCACATTTCAAGCACACAGACATTGTCATCAAGCATAAACCATCTGCAATGTCAAAAGACGACAGATATGCAGCAGTACAAATACAATTGTACGTCACCAGCAACTGGTGAAAAACTGGCTCGGAATAGCCGCAATAGATGAGGCAAAAGCAACACAGCAACTAACTACAAACGACGCATAAACTTCTTAATTCATCCATTTTATCTAGTGGCGGATTTGTTCCTGGGCAGATAGAATTCGCTGATATCATAAGTAAAAGCTAATACACTGTAATACGTAGTTACTGTCACTGATCACATTCGACACACACACATATATCACAAGTACATGAATACAAAACCGTAAACCACCGCTGTCACATTACTGATATTGCACTTATTCAATAAAGTGATTTACTGTCATGGTATCGCTACGTAATTACTTAAATCTGCACTTTCATACAAAGTACAACATGTTAGTTTTATTTATGAATATTTGCAACAAAGATATAACACTACTAACATAACTTCGTAACAACACCAAAATATAACTTCAAAATCAACAACTTTACTATATACATCTTCGCACGACATATTCATGTTGATATTACTTAATAATAACACGACCAATGACAATAATGGACGGTTCAACAATTTGCAGTTACATGCATAGGAATGTAAAAGCAGCACTGGTAACATGTCACTATCAAATGCGGGACAAAAATGTCACAAGTGATGATGAAAAACAATGTTCCGTATAGTATCAAAAAATTTGGGCTGGCAAAACTGACTTGTGATATGCTATGAGATATAAGAATAGGCTACGGCTGCAGAAGCACTGTATTATCTATGTCGTCTAGTAGTCTCCAACAGCAAGTTCCTGAGCAACTTTTGGCGCATGTTTGATTGACAAAGTTCCGGCTGTGGTTCTGACATTTCGTAGATGTTTCTGCAATTTTATTTCTTTCTTGGCATATTTGACGGATGTACTGTTTTGCTTCCATTGCCAGACCTGTTGACTGGCGCCACTGCATTTGGCCATGACTAGAGTGTCGGTGTTTGATATTTCCATGCACAGTCTCGTGCTGCGATGTCGTAAACTACCGTCCTGTACCAACACAACATATATCGTACATGGTCAGTCAGTTTTAAAGTGCATCTTATCAGCGAAAGATATGCAGCAAACACACAAGAATAATAAGCAAAATGAAAAATGTTGGGCCCATTCGCTACTGGGAGCCGTTTTACATTGTAATTCACCAGGGGTCGCTACTGCCGCCACTGACGCACGCCGCCTGCGCATCGATGTCCACGACGACAACGACAACGCGTGACAGAGGGGAACGCTATGGCCCCATGGAATGGGCCCAATAACAGGTCAATCATCACAGTTACGTTACTAAAACTAAAGGCATAGTAAAAACTTTTTAAACATCATTAAACTTGTCACATTTGCGCAGTGAACTCACACATGACCATCTCTTTGCACACAGGGCAATGAAATACTGCAGATGGGAGAGATACGACGACCAAAGAAGTGTGTAAAATTTTACCAAAAATGTGAAAGCTGAAATGTCACCATAAGTCATCAGAGTAACCTACTTTCTGGAATGCCGTGCACATCTGTCACCATGGCAAAGAA
>Ga0209782_1002150_pt1 | contig 10838 bp, 10 predicted proteins | sample WorMetmaBAHAMAS1_FD_187390 | JGI IMG/M metagenome (GOLD analysis project Ga0209782, IMG submission 187390) | Marine gutless worms symbiont microbial communities from Max Planck institute for Marine Microbiology, Germany - Inanidrilus... | ecosystem: Host-associated > Annelida > Digestive system...
ACATGAAATGCGTTCGTTTTTGATAGTGGCGATTCCCCCCCCCCTGGGTGCAGCAAACAGCATTACTGGCTCATGGACTATACAGTCTAGACTAGTTTGGTAGACGCATTTCATTTGCTTACTTACATCGCAAGGAACGGAAATAGAATTGAGTAGTTTGTTTACAATTTGCGTGTTTTGTGTAAAAAAGAGCATTATATGCAATGCATTGGAAATTAGACACAACATTATTCTTCTGTACATAAAAGCGATGGAGCTTGTTAAAGTTGTTTTTATAGTTATCTCAGTATTTATTTATGCATTGCTGTCCGTCGGTCAGCTGACAGCAGAACGCCCCGGCGCTGCAGTTCAGCCGTCGGAAAATAACGTCGATGACACGAAGCAGGTAATCTTTGTGTTGTTATTTTATGCAGCTGGTTAAGTTCGCTCTAAAATAGTGAAAAAGACATTTACTGGGACATTTGTGAAACGTTTTCCCTATTCAGGTACTTGTACTTATACGAATAGGATAATTGACTTAAGAAGCTTCGTTGTCTTTTTCTTCAGCTTGTAGAATCTGTGCTTAAAACTGTTGATGCTGGCTTATTCAACAGTGTACTCGACGTCTCTGAAAGAAACTTGACAAACATCACCATCAGTTACTGCTGCTGAATCATCAATCATCTCATGATGAATTACAACCACTGCTGATGTCAACCGCTTTGCTGCTTTGTGACCTAATGATTGATTAATGGGCGAATTTGACATTTAAGTATGCAGACAAGTTATACCATACATAGAGACAGATGACCAGTTTCCATGATTGGAATCTGGGGTTCGAAAATTCGAGTCATTTGAACATACTCCAGTTTACTAGTCCTCAGATTACAACCGTAATTCATGGTAGTCGTCTTGTTGCAGGGATGGTGATAAGCCATTTAAAATATGTGACTAGACTAGATATACTAAAGCATCTGTCACTTAAACTGCTGTGTATTTGGAATGATGCCTATTCTGTTAGATGGCAATGACTACTGTTGGATGCTAGGTTGACGTCATCATCTAGGCATGCAGGTGCCTGACCAGACAGACACTAGTTATTTCTAGTGTGCAATATTATACTCCACTCATTGTTACACCCAGGGTGTGGACTGGTGGGTCATAACATTTCCATTTTGACTGCTGTACTGCAAATATACCAGTACATACAGTATACAGTGTTTGACCAAGAGTGCCATACTTGAGAAGCAGTCAGCTACTCAGTCACTTCAAACAGTTGTTAAAAAGTATTTGTTTATTTACATGGTTATTTATCCGTTATCACTATCTTACAGTGTCAGATGTAAACCAACTTGAAATGATAAGTTGCGATATTCTTTAGACACAAGACCCAAATAGTAAGGGCAAGAGCAAGACAGTGACTGTCAAGACTGAGACCAAGACATAGCTGTCAAGACTAAGCCAGTGGAGATGCTCTGACGAGACCAAGACATTATCTCGACACTCCCCGTCACTGACACAAAGTACCAAAGTAAAAGCATATCAAAGTGAAATGTAGAACTACAGTGCAGAAGTAATGATAGTGGAGCACCTTTAGCATCCAGCTGGATTTGGTTGGCTTTATTATAATGCAATTTGAGGTCAATATGGTGCTTAAGCTGAGAATATTTTGATAAAAGAAATCTAAAAATTTTTTTACTTATAGAGTGCATAATATGAGCCTGGCTAGCATTTATATCATTCATATTCAGGAAAGCAGCCTACTTTGTAAAATCTAAGTTTTCTTTACACTAGAGAACAGTTGTGTGGAGAATTATAGTAAGTTTGTGCTTTTGTTGTTTTGTAGTATGCCAGTGATATATTGGAAACAAACAATTTGGCGTCAGTTGGAGTTTCTGATAGTGCAAAGTTGGCAGGTGATGATGGTTCTGGTGAGCTAAGACATGATATGATGCCACCAGATGACAGAATCAACGAAGGTTTTGTTGACAAGAGCAACCGTGATTTTCTGCCACCAGCTGCTGAATCTGATGCAGGAGATGCTGTATCTCAGCCACATCGGACGCCGATGATGCCTCATGCAAGCATCATTATATCGAAGCAGTCCAGTTCACTTCGTACGTTTGACTTGCGTTATTACTACACTGACTGACCACTGGATTTTAATTTAATTATTGACATACATTGACTGGTTTATTTCTTTTGCAAATTAGGCATTGGCTGAAATAGGTTTTTGCAGAAAAGGAGCAATTAGATATTTTTGTGATGTATTTGTGCATAGTGCAGTGCAATAATATGTAAAATGTGCACAGAAAGATAGCAGCTGTCTTTAGTTTTTTATATGAAACTAAAGCAAATGAACAAAAATTACCATAAAAATTTAATTACAATACGCACCCCAAACTTTAACGGGAAATTTGTGGAAAAATGTTAGTTTAGCTGTACTATATGCGCCTGATCTATGCCATAGTATTTTATATTTCTTCTTTAAACCGCGTAGCGCTTACAATAACAGATCAGCATTAACACCGTAATGGACCGACGAGGCTACGTATTTACTGGTTTTGGACGAATGGACGTAGGCTTGTCAATCCGTTCCGGTGTTAATTCTGATCTGTTATTGTAAACACCAGAAGATGAGTTTAAAATATTTCATAAGAACGTGTCGTTAAAGTGTATATTTTGTAATGCAGTGACTGTTTGATGAAAATAATCATTTACATATGGCCGGATATTGATATTTATGCAATAAAACTATTGTGAAATATGTGTTTTGGTACTTTACATACATTATATGCACCCCGGCTACCGGACGTCTATTTGTGGTAAAAATGGTGCATATTGTAGTAGAATTTTTACGGTAGGTGAAATAAAAACCGATTGCCAGTGACGATCACATTGATAGTCCATGAAGGAAGGCAGTCTGAAGAACATTGTGCATTAGCAAACATTTGTCGAACAAGTTAGTTTGAAGCCAGCAGTGAAAGTGTAATGGATGGTGAGATTATTGAAGCATTATGCTCATATTTGTTTTATTTTTATTTCATTTATATTTTTTTCTTTTAAGAGGCAACGTTTGTCTTTGAATTAATTTGATTTTGATGATACAGACAGAAATTTATTCTGGGTGTGTCACATTTTAGTTACCAAACTGTATTTTTCTTTGCAGTTATGAACTGAACTAAACTTGTGTCCGACATTATTACATGCAGATGTTGAGTATGAAGTGAGCTGGCAGATTGTTTTACACCAAAACAACTTTGTAATCGGTGACATAACAGGCATTGCCATCAACTCTGCTGGTAATATAATACTGCTGCATAGTGGCAGCTACAGGTTTCAAGACACTGATTTCAGGTATTTAGTACCAGTATTACTTACTGTGTGTTTTTGTAACTTTTAGGAAATGTTTGCTATTACGGTTATGCCACACTGAAAGACTGCAGAGTGCTGTTTTGCTACACGTTACTCTGTGGTTAGTTAGCTGCATGTATGAACTAGAGAAGAAAGTTATGTTGGAGTGAATTTTGAGATGCTGCTTGGCATGATCTTGATGTGATGCGGCGTAGACCGCATGAAGTTACAAGGCAGTTATGGTCCTTTTATACCTTATCCAAGATGATCACAAACATTAATACCAGTACGACTATCGGTGTGTTTACAGTGACTGGTAAATGACAGTAATTTCATCGTTTATGTTATGTTGTCTACTGCACATCCTGCTAAGTGCTGTTGGCGTATTATTATTATTATATTTGTTCTCGTCATTATAATGTGGATTATTACTGCAAAAATACAATGGCCATTTATCTTCAAATATCCTCTTATAGAGTGACTGGAGGATGGAAATCGTGTGGCAAACACAAAACTCATGTTTGTCTGGGAATGGTCATTGAATTAGATGTGCAGTGAAGATGGTTGCTGTACTGAAACAGACGACAGAGTGTTTTATATTGTTGTATTTGCGTATGTGAATGTTGTGATTGATTGATATTCAGTGAGGACAACAGATATGTCGGTGATAAGAATCGTCCCATTGCGGAGGCGGTATTGCTGGAGTTGGATACAGCAACTGGTCAGCTAGTGAGGCAGTGGGCACAACATTTGTATGTTGACACTTGCTTTCTCTCTGTCTGCTTGTCTCTTAGTCTTCTTTCATCTGTCTCTTTATCTCTGTCTGCATGTTGGACATACCAGACAAAATCTCAACTTTTGCATGGCTTGATTGCATGCTTGCTGTAGTCCGCCGTGGAGTTTGACGACGACGTTGTGCTGTTAGGGAGGATGGGAGGTGAGTGCTCGAGTTGCATTAAATAATGTGCAATTGGTACACTACTGGCCACTGATAGGTTTATTTTTACATTTAGTACCGCAGAGAAAGAACCAGACAGACAGAGGCATCTTCTGAAGATTTGAGTCGTAACCTAATATTGTATTTGTTCTACTGCACAGCCTATGAATTGAGATTTCAGTTGGTGAAATTTGAGTTGAGTTGCAGGTTGATAATGGAAGCTGTGAATATTAGAACTTTGTTGAACGTCGCTAGCTGATGGTGTTGTGCTGATGATGGCAGGTTGTTTGTGCCTCGCGGTCTGTCAGTTGACAGCGACGATAATGTCTGGCTGACTGACATTGCGCTTCATCAGGTCAGTTTGCTGGAGTCGAGTTGACGTGCTGATATTAGCTCACTGCTCACTTGACACTCTGTTCCTTGCAGACGTTTTTGCTGAAATTTCTCATTCAAGAACTAGGAAGATTGAGAACAACACTGGACTGGTGTTGCGTTGGTGTGCGTAGGTGTTGAAATTTGCTGCTGATGCTGACTCACTGTCACTGATACTTGGCAGTCGGTTTGAGCCAGGCAACGACCGTCGTCATTTCTGTCAGCCGACTGACGTCGCCGTCATGAACACTGACATATATGTTGCCGACGGGTCGGTACTCGCCCTCAGCTTCATTACGTTTCATTACGTTTCAGATATTTCTGTCAGAATGCACGTGCTGTCGTCTGCAGCTTCTGGTGCATGCATGTAACTGGTTAAAGTAGTTGATGATAAGTTTAAAGTCCGGTTTTCCTGCCACAGATTATATTACCTTTAATCCTTTATTACGTAATTTTCCATTAAATTAATGATTGAATTTAATTGCCCATGAACCAAATTCTTTTTATCTATGCCTGTTGTCGTCCAGTTAGTTTGTAAATGAGTGATTAGTTGATGCTTCATTAACTGGACCTATTTTCACCGTCTCTCACTGGCTGTCGGTCTGACCTAAAATTGCGCAGTGACGTTCACACGATCCCATTACCGTGAAAGTTCAAACGTAGTTTGAATTGATGCATCAGCTTGCTGTCAGGTGTTTGCAGCATGATAAATTAACTGCGCTTCACAGACTTTGTAATCACAAACTGATCCATTTCCTGCTTTGCCACACATTTGATTTGCTGAAATTTATCTTCGTAGAAGACAAAAAGCAAAAAAAAACTGCAAATTTCCCATTGCTAATGGGCGTTAATGAGTTAACTGGCCAAATTGGGTAATTAAGTTAATGGACCATTTAAATGACGACTGACCATTAACTGCTGGTGGAGAAATGGCATTTGAATTAATTTAGCCCGCTCGGCAAAACTGCCGAAAGGGCTATATATTCTTAACCCTTATCTGCCGATTTTAGTAGCCCGTTATGTTAACGGAGATTAATTTGTGGTGGAAAAACAGGACCTAAAAGTGTGACAGTGCTTGCCAGTGCATCGTTTGAGATGAAATGATTGTGATGGCAGATATGAGTTTTGTCATTAGAGGTGCATAGCTGCCTGCTGGACAGAGCTGCTGCTGCTGTGTAGGCTGTGTAACTCGCCGCGTGTTGTGCGGTACTCGCGAGACGGCGGCTACAAACAACAATGGAACATTGACAGTTCGTATGTGTCAGGTTGTTAATCACTCGTGCTGAGTTCTTATCGGCGCTGGTTTTAGTGCAGATAACTGGCAGTATTTAAAGAACTGTTTGTTAAGTGTTGTGTACTGAGCACTTATTTCAGTAGCAGTACATTTAATGTGCTAGATATATTGTTCAGGTTTGTTCTCTGATGTCGTCGTGATAGATGTTGTAACTAATGTGGAGATGCATTTTAGTTTGTACCCGCAGTTGAGAAATACGTTAACAAAATTTGATGCGCGGTTGACGTGCGAGTGAAGCTAGTGCGGATGTCACGGTTGCACAGATCAAGTTGTGCAGTTGCGGCCGGTGCTAACCAGTGACGTGATTAATATTAGTGTCAGTCTACAGACTTTTGAACACTTCTCGTATCAGTTAATTTTCACAGAGCATATGCTGATGTACTGTTGATGAACTGACTGAGAGTATGTTGTATGTTGTGCAGCGAGCGGATCGTATCAGCCACTGTCTCTAGCAGTAGACAGCCATGCCCAGCTTGTCTGTGTCGGCCGGAGTGGCTCAGCGGATGTTCTCTGTTATAACTCTGCCGGTACACAAATGTCGTCGCTGTCAACTGCTGGCGTCGGCGTGTCTGGTGTCACGTACAATGCTCTATCAGGTCTGTTGCCTCGTGGTCACTCACACTGACCTCACGGTCAATCTGAGTATGATTCACACTGACCTCATGGTCAGCCTGAGTATGATTCACACTGTAAATAGAGTCGGTGTAAATAAAGATGCAGCATCTGTTATCTCAGATGATAACAAGATGAGGCATGAGAATGATGGTATTTGGTTGATGTTGTTGGTTGAGCAATAGAAAGGACATCCGGTGTGTTTAAAAATTGCTGTGGTTATTGTTAAAAGTTTTTTTTGGGTAAATTTGGCTCAAGGTAGTAAAAGAAGGCAAGATAAACGAAAATTAAGCAGGAGTGTATTTATGATGCGTGCTGAGTAGCACGGACGGCACGAGTGAAATGACGATTGTTTGCAGTTAATGTAGCTGATGTAGCTTTCATCAGTGGCGTCTTGTGTGTTGTCGCCGGACGTATGATCATGTGATATTGTTGTAAACTGGACTTTGAATGTTCAGTTAAATCTGTCAAATAAACAACAGTAATAATTGTGGAATGTTTGCATTATGTGCCTTTTTGCTGTTGTTTTGCCATGCATTAGAAGCAGACAGATTTTCGCTGTTAACTGTGACAAATTTTAAGAAAAATCTGAAATGACGAGAAGTGATCATTGACGACAACCACTTGTGTCAGTATTGAAAGTTGCCGTGCTGTGAAGCCAAAGTTTACCAATTCTGTTTTTTTTACTTTAACTTTAGACGGATGTTGTAAAGTACTATGTACGTCGTTGCTGTCAGCAGTATCTATGCATGTTATTGATGCAGATGATCTCTATGCTGTTGGTTCATCAAGAGACTCGACTCTGATCGTCTCGGAGCTTGAACAAAAGTCAAACTCAACAGTCACTGCGTGGCAGATTCTAAACATCTCGGTAACTACCGACAGTTTTTGATCGATTTGTAGTCATGTTTGCAGTTGTATGTTGTGCTGTTACTTCACTGTGTAATATCATGTCTGCTGTAGTTTCCGTGCACGTGTGAGATGTAAATAATACGTTGGTCAAGGCCAAGACATTCATGCAGTATCTGGTCATTTAGTCAAAGATAGTTACAAATGGTGCACAGTAAAATGTACCAAATGTAAATGTGTCGTGTGCAAGCATTAATTTGACAGTGAGTTAATGAAATGGAAATTAAAATTATAGTTTTACACTTAAAATGTTATTTATAATGAGGCTTAAATTATCATGTAAACAAGATTTTGAAAACGTCAAGACATTTTGGTCAAGAACAAGACCATTTTTCATGCCCCTGAGCTGCCTTGAAACAAAAAACAATGTCTCGAGACTATTTATACATTATAGTGATGTCAAAGATTGGTAATCAGATTAGATTTATTTATCTGATACGCTGCACTCGGTGACGCGATAGACATCGATCGGACTGGTGACTCAGTGGTCGTCAGTTCGAACCCTGGCCGCCGCGCTGTCGAGTAGCAACCATGTGCCTCTGTCACCAAGCAGTATAATTTGGTACTGGCTGATGGGCAGTGACGCTGTTCGGCTGGGAAGGTAACCGCAAGTAATGACAGCCTGCGGACTGACTGCCTGTACATCTGGATCAGCTCCGAGCCTAACACTCGATAACGAGTATGGGAGAATTTTTTTTTTATACTGCACAGAATTGGGAAAATCAGTGTCACCCAGAATTCAGTGAGAAATGTTGTACAAAACCCAGTGAGAGTTATTAGCAGGACCTCTGTATAGACTGTGGAACTGAGATGACTGAGGAAGACGACTGTATTTAAACAGTTAATACACGCGTGACGTGTGATTTGTGAACTGTTAGTGCTGTGCAGTTTCTTGATTCTATTATGACTTTTCACCTTGCCGGTCAGTTCCATATCGCCCTTGCCTGTTTATGCTCTTATGGAGTCTGTTGTATAATGCTGAGTTAAACATTTCTGCAAGCCACCGTTAGTTGTATTTGATGACGTTGTTTTGACAGAGGTCCGCTCCGCCGTATGATATTGCAGTTTCGTTTGACACCAACTTTATGTACATATCTGCCAGAGACCCGCCAAGTGTGTGGAAATTCCACGTTATTAACACTGGTTGGTCATTTTTGGTGATCAAATTGTGCATTTCTTATAATAATGAGGAACGTTGGTACATTAACATATAAAAATATATGCTGTTGTAAAAACTGCCTTATTTTCTCATTTGCTAAGTGTTTGTTGACATATTGGTTTTATAGCATGTGTTAGTCAGAAATTGCTGAAATATAAAGTATATCTGCATTTTCCAGTGATAGTTGTGAATTGTGTGGAGTCTTTGATCTTAGCGTAAACTGGGCAACAGACTAGATGTGTTCAGTGGACACTTTTAGCCTAAGATTTGAGTATCTGCGGAAATAAGGGTACTTTGCTGTGGGCTTGTCAGCCATTGCTTTATTATCATCAGTCAGCAGATGATGGTCGCTTGTTTATCACACAGCGTCATCCATGATTGTGTACAGCATGACGGGCATGATGCAGTGCATCATGTAGGTCCATCCTCAACCACCGAGGCTTGTTCGTTGTGACATTGTGTGTGATGTAATGTTGCTGCTGCAGCGGAGAGCAGTCATCAGTCGGTGAAGAAGGCTGGAGTAGCGCCACCGCCTCCGCAGCCGGCCATGGTAACACACATATCAGTGGACAGCGGGTCGGACGACTCTGCCGCTGACGACATTGAACGGTCGGTGGAAGAGCCGAGTGTCGTTGCTGCATCGTTGGTGATCGCAGCTCTCATTGTCGTCCCGTTATCCATCATCCTCATCATCACTGTCTGTACTCGCCTCTACAGACAAGGTGCCACCGCTGCTGCTGCTGCAGCTGCTCTATTCTTGCTGCTTATTTATTGCTTACACCTTCTCACTGTACTTCTTGTGTGATATTTTACTGATAATTAACACCAACTGATAATGCCATCAAGTGGAAAGCAATGCTGATGAATCAATTCACATCTGTACTCTCATGTGGTCTATGGAGAAGCTGGAGTTAATCATAATGCTACAGTGCCTTGGAAAATTTGAAAAGTTACTTTACTTTTTAAACTTTTTATAGTGATTTGCCAGCTTGTCTGCATAGATGACCTTTTTTTACTTTGCATTAGCAGACAGTCATTTTATGGCCACTGCTGTCAACCTGTGTTAATCAGCACCCAAGCTAAGAACTGGAGGAAACCAGTGAAGCAAAAAATGCATGCTTTTATGGCACCTAGTGTGAGAGGAGGTGCTAGATCGTTATTTCTTTGGTCTAGTTTAGACCGTCTCTGTATCATATGCTTCGTGATAATTGTGATAACAGGTTTGTTCTGTGCACTGTTGGGCTGTGATAACATTTGTTTGGCTTTGTCGTCGCTGTCATCAGGTAAATTGCCGTTCTTTGGAGCAAGACGATACAATCGTCGTCGTCTGAACGTCGGCAATCTGTTATCTCACAGTCGTAACGGCGTCGGGTTTCACCAGCTGACGACACTTGACAACGACTTCAACGACGAACTTGACCCGCTACGCAGTGACGACTCTGACATTGAGGAGTTCAGTAGTATAGCACTGCACCAGCGCCCTGCGTGACCAGCGTGTCAACCACCTGTCCATTGTTGAGTCGTACGCATGTGTAAAATAAAATAAAATAAAATAAATGCAACAATAACTGTTTCTTTCTTCACAGCAAGGCCTCCACACATTTGCAAGGAAATGGGCGGGGTGTCAGCTAGTTATTCTGAATATTGCACGTGTGCAATGCCTTACAGAGATGATGCCACCGGGGGACGTGACGATGTATTTGGCTGCAATAATTTTAGCTGACAAATATATGCTAATGATATTGCAAGAAAACATTTTTTTAAATTTTTATTTTACATAAGGAGACATGTTCACCTGCACAGCCGCCTATCCACTGTTATGACTCTGTCGTTGCTGAATCACAGTAGAACTCTGAGCCGTGAAAACGGCAACTTTTCATTTTTTGTGATATCTTTACAAAGTGTGCAGCAGTGAACTAATTCAGATCTCCAATCTGACCTGCTGCTGCTGCACTAACTTGGAAAATTGAACATGTGCATAAGTGTACAGATTATTTCTGTTTACGTTGTACATTATTGTGTGTGCTCAAATTTGGGTTCAAAATTGATAAACCCTGCACGTGTTTCTGCCTGGTTGTTTACTTTCTTTTAGTTATTGTTCCATTTGGCCGCCTTTCTGTGGCTTTCTATCTACATCTGCTTACATGCAGCTTATACAGATGTTCATTTAACCTTGCTATTTTTGCCGTCCAAGTCCGACCCTTTGGTGTGCATTTAATTGA
>Ga0209782_1002151_pt1 | contig 10836 bp, 8 predicted proteins | sample WorMetmaBAHAMAS1_FD_187390 | JGI IMG/M metagenome (GOLD analysis project Ga0209782, IMG submission 187390) | Marine gutless worms symbiont microbial communities from Max Planck institute for Marine Microbiology, Germany - Inanidrilus... | ecosystem: Host-associated > Annelida > Digestive system >...
GGTGTCTTCTGTCAGTCACTCTGCAACGTTGCGTGTCTGTGCGATGTCATTAGGCCTAGTGCTGAAATCAAACTTTAATCCTAATTCTTTCACATTTACTAGGCCTACACTATGACCACGTTATGACGTATGTAATTATTATTGAAATTTCCCTTCCGATTTTGCTAGAGCTGTTTCAAGTACTCGTAGTATTCAAAGTTGTAAAAATAAATAAAAAGTAAATCAGAATCGTAACAAAATCATTGCTCATGATCTCGCGCACACTATCTACGTTATCTAAAGAGTTTAGCATCGCCGCACTGACCGCCAGTATTATTTTTATATACTAATTATTCATAACATCAACCAAATGGAAACGCGCCTCTTTTATTATTTGTATTTATGTTATCAATGCCTATCTAACTGTAACTTGAGCTGTGAAATGAATAATAAGATATTAAGTTTATTTGTATTTCGTATGTATGTCACTGCGCATTTTGTTTCGATTTTGATAGTAGGCTACTATATATGATACACCAGGGTGACAGTTTGGTAAGATATTATTTACGTATTTTATTTTATAGAGTTTTTTGATCCACATAATCTTGCTGAGAGTTAAGGTCCTTGACTCTTATGGTATGAGTATCGTTAGTGGCTGAATGTTTAGCTAGGGCAATTTTAGCACCTCCACTTTGGGTGGCAGCGGTCTCCGAAGGGAATGAATGAATGAATGAAGATTTTAATGGTTAAAAGAAACCACAGGACAAGAAGGGTCTAGAAGACCACTTACACTTGTCCTAATACTATTACATACACATACACACATAAAAACATACAGTAAAGTAAACGATTACTTTTTCTGCCCAGGTTGCGAGTCTGTCACACACAATTTGAAGATCACAAAGTAAATGAGTAAATGAGCTATACAGTTTCACATCATCAGGAAACAATTTCATACACACAGATGTATCAAACAGGATATCTTCGATATCATTTATAAACAGTAAGAACAGAGTTGTTCCTAAAACACTACCTTGAGGAACACCACTTGTTATATATACAATTTCAGACATAAACCCAGAGATATTTACCACTTGGGTTCTATTTGACAAATGCTCTAATCCACTGTAACAAGTCACCACAGATTCCATAGCCATCCAGTTTGGTTATTAATTTCTGATGGGAAACTGAATCGAAAGCTTTTTGGAAATCAACATATATTTATATCAGTTGTATATTTGTTATTCAGAGCAACAGACAAGTCATGGACAGACTCTTAACAGGTAGAGTGTTTATGTAAGAACCCGTGCTGATACTTTGATATTAGACCATGCTGAAATAAATAAATAATTAACTCTATGTCACCAGAAAAATTTTGTCGGTCATGTGTACAAATATGTACTAAATTTTCATCTCCTAAGCTCAATTACATTAGGCCTAGGCCCTCACCACTAATTTTATTTGGGGTGCGGACAGTAGGGGGCAGACCTCTATATGGGGTGCATGCCCCCTTTTGCCCCCTCGGCCCCCTTAGTACCGTCCCTGCTCTTGTGGTACTTTGTGACACTATATATATCGGCTAAACTCTAATTTATAATAGGGGCCTATGCCAACAGTGTATTGTATCCAGAAAACAAAAAGTATGGTGCTATTGCGGCAGTAAGTGACGCCGCAAATAAGTGCTCAGAAACACTACAGTGGCGGTAAACTAGTTTGGGGCTTCGATGTGATGAATAATTTCCTGCATTCCAGAATGATGACTAGAAATGCGTGGCAACTGGCAAAGCCGAGCATATTGTCCGCTCGGCGCCGCAGTGTCGCCCCCTAGCAAGTAGTAGCAAAACAACTGTGCTGCCACCTAGCAAACGTAGATAGACTAACTCAAGTGCTGATTGACGCCTGTTGTAGGCCTACACAGTTGATTCTCGTGAACTCTGGATATACTGATGAGAAACCCACCAAATTTATACCAGGTGTAGCCTGATCATTGCCGCTGTTAATGCGCCCATCAGCGTGACAATGCTCCATGGCGTTTCTGAATGGCAGCATTACAAATGCAGATGTTTAGGTCGATTTTTGCGAAATACAGGTACCTAGGTACGCAAATGAGCCTCGTTATCTCTGGAGTTACCCAGCAGAAGTTCACCAAATTTTACACGATGTAGCCACATCATCTCCGCTCTTAATGAGCACATTTAATCAGCGATATTGCAACTCGTTTTTGAGTGATAGTGCAAAGAATGCAAGTGGTATCAGTCAGCATTCATGACATTTTCCCAAAATCAATTGATTGCCATGGCAACGTCACTTGACAAATCGGAAAACGAGGTAGGCTACATTTTTATCATCTGCACCCAAAGCGCTTTCATATAGTGAAAAGATCATAAAAATCGGTCCCGTTGTAGTCAGGTATTCGACTAAATACGCCAGCGATTGTTAGTCTTACTTGAAACTGGGGCGGGAGGGAAATGATTATAGTTGTCAGACCAAGTTTGGAATAAGAACAAAATTAGAAATAAATATGAATCAGCTGGAGGGATTGGAGTATTAACCGAATTCCTATGCTCGCCTTTTACTGCAGAGACATGCAATAGACTTCCACCTGTGTATCTCCTATATTTAATTGTATTACACTGCATTTATTTTCTTTGTTGGTACTGTACTTAGCACCAGAGACTGTGCCATCTCCAATGGAGTTGTTTGGAACTTGCTGCCTGCTGACATCCACATTTCGTCACTAACTGTTACAAAATTTACTAAGCACTTCAAGAGCTACTTGTTCTGCCATCTGGACTACTCTATCTGAGGTCAATCCGAATGGGATATCGCTACCTGAGTGTGCGTGTTAACAGCGCAAATGATGCCTCTATATCGTGTAAAAATTTCGTGAACTGTGGTCCAGTAACTCCAGAGAAAATGGGGCTCAATTGTGTACTTTTTTTTACGACATTGCAAAAAACTGGCATATTTAGTCAAATATCTCAGGATATACTGGACCGATTTTCACAATCTTTTCAGTTTTCACCATATGAAAGCGCTTTGGGTGCAGATGATAAAGCTCTACCTCGTTTTCCAATATGTCGAGGGACGTTGCCATGGCAATCAATTGATTTCATCATGAATGCCGATTGATACCACTTGCATTCTTTGAACTATCGCTCAAAAATAATCTGGAATATCACTGTCTGGATGTGCGCGTTAACAGCAGAGATGATGTTGCTACATCGTGTAAAAATTTGGTGAACTTCTGCCGGGTACCTCCAGAGATAATGGAGCTCATTTGAGAACGTCAGGTACGACTCGGCCAAAAAGCTGGCATATTTAGTCGAATATCTCCGGATATACTGGACTGATTTTCACAATCTTTTCACCATATGAAAGTGCTTTAGGTGCAGATAATGGACCTTTACCTTATTTTCCAATTTGTCAAGGGACGTTGCCATGGCAACCAAATAATGCTGCCGAATAAAGGCAAACTAGTACATAATATAACTATGTGCATTCTTTGCACGTTCACCAGATGGCTGAATGGTTTTGTTTCGCTACTACTTGCTAGAGGGCGACACTGCGACGCCGAGCGGGCTATACGCTAGCCTTTGCCATGCATTTCTAGTTATTATTATTATTATTATTTGGCCCACTGGTACTTCATTCCAAGGAGGCATGGAAAATTAAACTTGTAACGTTGAGGACTCAGAAATTACAAACGAGTTGGTCAGGCAAACTGAGTTGAATCTTGAACAGCGATGGAGATACGCTGGTATAGAAAGGTAGTTTTCTGCGGATCTGAGGTGCGGAGTGGCCCTCCTGCTGATCTCCCTGATAAAGGAATGACCATCATCTGCCAATGTGTCCTAGAGTTTCAACAGCAACAGCAATATTACAATTACGGTATCTTTAAACCCCAGGTAGTAAAGATCCCTGGGTTAAAAACAAAAGCTAAAATCAAATATCAAAGGTGGCTAGAAGTACGGATCTTCATTAGCGGGAATAAAAGATTTCAAAGTCAGAACAGAATGTCAAATTGAGAGGTGCTGAAACAAGAGAGAGGTTTCGTGAAGATCACCAAAAGAAAGTGTTAAACAATGCCCGATCTCATGCAGAAAATCAAGACCAGATGAGTTTAACGACCAGTGATTATCAAAAAGTGTGCAATTGTCACACATTTGATTTATAGTGCAATATATATCTTTATTTCGCATACAGCAGCAGACAACCATATAAAAAGTAGTTACAAAAAAGAAAGATGGACATAAACATACTGCTTAAAAACTACAAAACATAAAGCACCCACAACAGCAGAAAAACTATCTACTGTGACAATTTGTCAATAAATTTCTTTTTTTTTCTACTTTCGATAACCACCTCTATATTCCGTAAATTCAAGTTCAGTGTAATATATTGTATACTTTGTCTGTCATTAACAGAGAAAATCTTAGCAACATCACGATTAATACAGTTGTCCGGCATGGAAAGAACTCTCTTAGATAAGTCCAATGCTTCAGTGGCATACAGGATCAGAGGTAAACAATATGATCTAAATAATTCAACAGAGATTAATTCAGAGTTTGCTGCACGACTTTTAGCATAGATACAGTTAAAAGCACGATAAAACTTCATTCTGGTATGATCCATAGAGCACTTAAAATGTTTAGCTGCTACTAGGTAAACACCGAGATACTTCACAGTTATAACATACATTAAATTTTGTCCAGCTAACATCAATGGGGCACAGTCTACGTTAGAACGAGGGCCCACTCTTATCACTGCAGACTTAGTCGTATTGAATTTGAAGTCATATTCTGTTGCAAAAATATCACAGACATGAAGCATAACACGCATAGAGCTGAGAGTATGTGAGATAAGAATAATGTCATCGGCATACAACAGACACAGACAACCACAAAATTCTTAAAATAGTTTCCAGCCAACACCACATCGACGGAGTCTGTCCACTAGAACATCCATATATATAGCAAATAACGCTGGAGACAGCAAGCCTCCCTGTCTCACTCCTGCAAGTATTGGGAAGATATGTGAGTAAGCTGATCCCAGGCGTACACAAGCCTGACATTTACCAAGCCAGTTATGTAACACACTGATAAAAGTTCTTGGTAACTTTCTTTCCAGTGATAATCATTAAGTTTTAAGTTTGACACTGATTAAGTCTATTCCATTATGAACCGATTGCCAAAGAGTTTGTGACTGGCCCATTATCCTGTCATATTTTAGTCAGATTCACTATATATATAGTATAGCCCTAACATGTATATAGCCACCTCACACTCTGATTATGCATTATATATACTTGTAACATTGAGGAGTGTAGCTGGTGATCATGTGGTATAAGTATGCTATTGCAATAAAATACCGCCTCATGCAGAGTGCCATCTAAGCCAGTGATTTTTCACCGCCACATTTTTTCATGGCCAGCCATCCTTGTGTCCTCAAACGGTTGTCACCCAAACGTCCACTGATGCTGTTGCTATTGCAAGCTGGTAGTGAACCCGATCTATTAAAATATACTATTGTACAAGTTTATGTAGGCCCTATAATTAATGCAGTCAAAATGTTAGTACTGTATGATGTTACAGGGCATTGCAGAATTGTTTCGTGATGTAAAGAGTGAACTCTGTTTTGATGTGCACAGATTTTGAAATACAGCAATATGAGAATGAACTTAACAAAGAATTGCAAATTTCTGCTGGTGAGTGATGTATCCAGTCTATACTAGTGTGAAAAGAACAGAGATTAGAATGTTACCATGCTTATAATAATGTTTATTACATGTGGGTATGCTAATAAAAATAATCCTCTAGAATAATTTTGGTATTTCAACAATGGTAATACATATTTGAGCCAAACTTTTGTACTTTATGTATGAGAAGTTATACAACGTATCTTGCAGATTTCATTAAAACAACTTATTATTCCGTAGATACAGCAGGTTAATGATTAACTTTCAAGTTACTTTTCTTTACTTTTTTTAAGTGAACATGCAGTTGCACATTTTATATTTACACCTAACAAATCAAACTTTGCATAGCTGTTCATCAACAGTTCAGATGTTTCAGTGATGAATGTCAGCTGCCTATTCATGCACAAAATGTCTACCATCTGCAGCAACTCATGATTAAACTGTGTTATGAATGATTTTTACTGCACGACGCTATGCTAAGCGCCGTATATGCCGTCGTCATGTGTGTTGTCTGTGTGACACACTCCGGTATTGTATCAAAATGGCTAAATGTAGGATCATGCAAAATAATGCCACATGATAGCTTTGGGACTCTAGTTTTCTGACACCAAAGTTCACGCCGAAATTCAAACGGGATCACCCCCTACGAGGACGACAGATCAGGTGGGGTTGGTTAAAATTGGCCACTTTCGACAAAAAAAAAACAGGCTATAACTCGAAAATGGTACAAGATAGTTGCATAGTTTCTATTAATGTCGAATAGGAAGTCATATGCGCTCTATCAAATAGCGATGTTTCCGATGACCTTAGGTGACCCATAACCCCCCAAACCACCCAAATTTTTGCATTTTTCATCGCTTTTCATAACTCAAAAACGGTGCAAGATAGACGCATAGTTTCTATTAAAGTCAAATAGCATGTCATATATGCTCTATCGAATGGCTATGTTGCCGATGACCTTGAGTGATGCCTAACCCGAAAACCACCCCAATTTCTGCATTTTTCGTCGCCTTTCATATCTTCGTAGTGAGTAAACGTAGATATTTCAAATTTGATACACTGCTGAATCGTAACTAGTCCCAGCACACCGACGACAAATCGTCTCTGAAAGGGGCGTGGTTATGGTCACGTGACCCATTTGAATTTTTATTTCCCTCTAAATTATCTCCAGAACAGTTAAAGCTAGAAACTTGAAATTTTGTACACTGGTTCGCCATGTGATGTTTTAGCACTGTGATTAAAAACTGTCCCTTGAGTGGGCGTGGTCACGGTCATCAGACGTCTTTTAATTTTGGGAAATAAGTGATAATATCTCGGAAACGGTGCAAGATAGAGACATAGTTACAATAGAAGACAAATAGGAAATGTTATGATTTCCAATGACCTTGAGTAAGTTTGAAGGTCACTTTTGCTATTTCAAACCTTTGTAATACTTATAACTCATACATAAACTATGATTCAACTACAATATATTTAGACATAAATCAGAAAGTGCACGTAGCTTGTAATTTAAGTTTTATTGTCAAAAATGAAGGACTTTTCCAGGTCATCGTCAGTCATGTTCACTTCAAAAGTGGTAGTATCTCTGGAACGGAGCTAGATAGAGACACTGTAACAACAGGCCACTAACAGGATGTGATATACGGCCTACGTAAACGCAGCAGTTACGATGACCTTAGGTGTATAAACTTTTTCATTTTCAAATGGGATGTTTTGTAGTTGCAGGATTTGTACTGACAAGCGCGTTGCGTGATCCCTCTGCAATAGCAGAGCTTCTTATACCTTTAGTATACAATGAACCTTTGTGGCAAATATTCTATATCATCAACAAAGCATTTTTAAGCTTGGCACCGTATCTCTGATAATATTCCAGCATTGTACCCGATACAAATGGCAAATTTAGTAGCCATTTGTTATATTCTAATTTTTTTCCAGTGAAATCAAGACAATTTTTTTATTTTCCATCTTGTGCTGTTGTGTGAGCCAGTACTGCATCATACTGAAAGATGAAGTTATCTTGCAGCAAATATCTGCAATCTTTAATCAGATTTGGCAGCAGCTTGTAGCTCTAGTATTCACTTTGGCCTTTTTATTGACAGAGTAGTAAACTCTGGTAGACACCATGGCATAGATAGGACTTGAGCTGACATCCATTAAAATGCTGATAACTTGAGATTAAGTTTGATGTTTCAGTGAACTGAATTTGGACTGAAAAGTAAATAAGCAAGCAGTATTTTTATTTGCACATCAAACGTACATACAGCAATAGAAAAGCAGACAAATACAAACAAGTGCAAGAAAAAAAAAGAAATGGTTATAATTGATGGGTGGCAATTATTCAGTTGTATTGCCTGCTGTGAAATGCACACTTTAGTAAAACAGTTACATTTTAAATCACTACAACATACAACAGCAGAATCAAAAGTAAACAACAAAATCACTTACTTTAATTTGTATCTAACGTTGGCATTCACAGCTGTGCAGAATTTATCAGTTATACATACTTGACATTTGAAATTTGATGTTTTCCATGCCAAAGCTTTAGGGGTTTGAGGAGGAAATTAACAAGAAGGCCTAGCCACTAACAAGAAGGCCTAGCAGTGGCTAGCATACCGCGAGATGATCCCTCCACTCTTCCCGGCGATGATCCCTTGCCTCGCAAGCACTGAAATAGTTCAGTGCTCGCGCCCACATGCACGCGACCACAATGCGCGGTAAGTTAAGACCGGAATTTGAAACAAATTAGCTATAATGCACCAATGCACTTCCGTCACAGACAGACGGACACTGACATCGTAGCATAAGCGCAAGATGTATATATTGCATCTCGCGCTAAAAAATGGGTTTTAAGGCTTGACCCCACACCAAACTTGTGTGCAAGTTTTGTGGTAATTGGTTAAGGGACAGCTGAAATCCATTGTCAAAAAAGTACTAGCACAAAAACATAAGCCATTCCCTGGCCAGTAGCTAATAATACCATATAGAGAATAGAATGCAGTAGTCGAATACAGTTGTTCTGCAGTGATTACTGTAAGCATGCTTCTAGGTAACTGAAACTGATTCCCTCTGGTTTTTAGGATGCCATGATGAGGTCTATAGGAAAGAAGCAAATGGAAAAGACACTAGTTTCTGGTTTTTGCTCATAGGCGTAAATTTAAGTGGGGTGCTCATATGGTGAGCATGGAGCATGAGCCTGTAATGGGGGTCTGGGGCAGATCTCCCAGTGGTGTTTTGGACCAGAGCCCCTGGTCAGAGGATGAAGGGGGTGAAGCCACTGAAGCTGAAAGCATGTTATCTTTCAAAGGTGCCAATGAGGTGCACATTTATGCACAGCATGCTTGACTGGTGGAGTATATGTTTTGCCAATATTTTTTTCTTTATTTCCGTTTTATTTAGCTTACCCGGCATGCTTTTAATTATTTTAAATGGGGAATTTATGAGGCAAGTAATCTCAGAAACTACTAGACCCATCTTCACCAGATTGTTAGACCTGTGAAAGGACTTGATAAACCCTGCATTCATTTTGCTATCACACAAGGGACGTTGCCATGGCAACCAATTTTTGAGGCAAAATCGGCCAGATTGGCCAACCATTTGTGTTGCAATCAGTGGCGTTGGAGCCGGTGGAGATAAGAGTGATCATCCCCCCCCAGTTTTAAATTCGGAAGATAATCCTCCCCACTTTTCAGGCAAAACTGCATGTAAAAATTATGTTACCTGGTCGTTAATAACTACTTAGTTAATAACTGCTTAGTTATCCTCCCACTTCCAAATACCCTCCGATGCCACTGGTTGCAATAGCATTCCAAAATGGATTGGAATATCAGAATGCCAGTGGGCAGCTTAGAACTGCATTGAATTGGCCTACAATGAGTACAAAGTTGGTGAGATTTTTTCCAGTAACGCTAGAGGTCCCATTTTTTAAATTTCTGTACCTGTGCAATCTGACATTTGTTTTGAGATTGCTCAAGGGACATTGCTATGGTAACCAATCAATTTTGGTGGAAAATAATGAATGGTGATTAATACCACCTTCACTTTTTGCACTTGTATTTCATAACGAATTGGAATATCACCATGTAAATGCATGCACTAACGGCAGCAATTATCCTGCCACACACACATACTGCTGTTTTATGGCCATTTGTCTGGGACTACCCGATTAAACCATTGGAATCTGTCCATAATTTAATAGGGTTGCCACAATCCTGGAAAAACTGAAATTGTCAGGGAATTTTGTAAACCTGGAAAAGTCAGGGAAAAGTCAATGAATTTGAGATATGGTCAGGGAAATTTTTTTTATGACGTCATATTTTTTGTGACTTGCTAATCGATGAGTTGATTTTTGCGTGTTATATGATTACATTGAACTAGCTTAAACTTGGGCCTGTTTATGATGACACTAATTTCCTGGGTAAATAAAAAAGATGATACAAATGTCATTGTAAAATATGCTAACAGGCTGTTTTCACGTAATCAACATTTTCAGTTACTGTATAGATAGCTTTGCGAAATGCCTGGAAATACTTTAAAGTTATCTGGAAAAGTCACGTGAAAGTCAGGGAATTTTATTTTGCCTAAGCTGTGTGAACCCTGGATGTGCCAAAGTGTAGCTGCAGTACTAAGTCCTTGTATAATACTTGTTGTAATGGGCTGCAGATCAGTCAATCTACTGTCAGGTATTTTAGTGACCTGACTATTGGCCTGTGTGGAAGGCAGTAATCTAGTTAAGTACTAATGGAGGAATATCAACTGTACTAATTTTAGATAACGAAATAGAATGGCAAACTACATTGAAAGTCTAATAAACAACAGATATGAGTTTTTTTGTTACGGTATCTGTAAATGAACTAATTTATTGCAAACTGAGACCAAGAACTAAAATCAAAGGAATTGTGTGGAAAATTGTGTGAAGCTGGTCACATGGCATTTCCTGTGAAGTTTATAAATATCCAGAAAACTGACTGTTATTCATTCAGCAAATATTGCATACATGTGTTGTTTTAGGATTATATTGAAACTGAATGGTGATTTTTACCGCGCGACGCCTTGCTAAGCGCAGTATATGCCGTCGTCGTGTGTCTGTCTGTCTGTCTGTGTGTGTGTGTGTGTGTGTGTGTCCGTCACACTCCGGTATTGTATCAAAACGGCTAAACGTA
>Ga0209782_1002152_pt1 | contig 10834 bp, 7 predicted proteins | sample WorMetmaBAHAMAS1_FD_187390 | JGI IMG/M metagenome (GOLD analysis project Ga0209782, IMG submission 187390) | Marine gutless worms symbiont microbial communities from Max Planck institute for Marine Microbiology, Germany - Inanidrilus... | ecosystem: Host-associated > Annelida > Digestive system >...
CCCATATCCCCCTCCCTCCGGCAGCGGCGGGCTGTGTGATCCAGTCTTGAGCTGATTCTAGTTTGTAGTTGTTTTTGAAAAAAGAGCTTTTATTGTAATTTGGTAGTGCTTTTGTGCTTCACATTTTTGATTGTTTAGATTAATGCTGTCTTGCAAACACCTGTCAGCGATTTTGCTGTAAGCCTCTATCTATGATTGTATGACGGTATGTTTCTACGTTTGTAGGGTGTCGCGTTTTGCCTCCATACATGTAAACAAAAATCGAAATAGAATCAATTTTTTGATTGTTAAGTAAAAAATTCAAAAAATTGATCATACATTGAAAAACGAGAATCATCACAACACTAGTAGTTACTCATTTATTGTTGTCGCTGAGTTACATCATGACATTACAGATCTTTTTTGCTGATGCGGTTGCCTCGTGCAATTAAAAACTGAAAATTACTCTTTCAGTTTTGCAAATTCCTTGGAAACCCCAACTGCAATCTTGTAATTAAGTACATCTTGAGAAAGTTCGAAGAATAGGGATTTCATTGATGTATTACCTGAACGGAAATCTTATCAACTTTTCTTACATGAATCAAATACACTTTTTACCAACAATGCAATGGAAAACCCCATAGTAACCATAAAGTATCAAAATCCCCAAAACTGCCTTTGCTCACGGGCGACATGAACCCACATTGACACACCATTCTTTGGCCCAACCCCAATCGCCACCCCAAATGGCAGCTTGATCGCTTCTTGCATACTTGCACAACAGCACCACAGATTCCCCATTGGTTACAATATGCTACCCTATATCCACTCCTAAAATTGCCCCTCAAAATGGGGCAATCACCACTCCTATCTACACTGCACATCCTTGGACCCATCTGATCCAAATGGCATCCAGATCCTCTCAGCCGTATTTCCATAGCTCACCAGACACACAGACAAACACAGAAAAGTGCAGAAAACGACCTGTACCAATAGGCCGCTTATGCTATAGTGAGACGATGTGGCCTACTAATATATAAAAGCAGACCAGAATTTAGAATGTAAATAAAATAGCAGCTGTGTAATTTTCCAGTTACCAAAAAATGTCAGTAAAGTGATTGGTTCAAACCAAGATGAGGGCTTTATACTTAGTTGAGCATTAGAACAGCATCATTTCATAAAAAAATATTCATTGTTTCAATTGTTTTATTTTCTTGGTGGCTTTGAAAGTGGCTTTTAAAGTAGTTGTGTTATTTGTGTGTCTCGGTGCAGGAGCAAATCCACTGCTGGAGAATGAAAATGGCCATCGTCCCCTTGCTTATGTAAAAAGTCAGCAAATCAAGGAGTTGTTGCAAGAGAGTGAAAAAAAGGTCTGGTTTGACATTGTATGTGTTTGACTTTATTCACCTACTTTTTGTCTGGTGCACACATTTTAGCTGATGATTATGCAGCTTACGGTCATTTGTGATAACCATCATAACTGTGGATGTTGTTAAATGTAGTTCAATCAGGTCATAAAACAGCGAGCGGCAGCAGAACGCCGAAAGTTTCCTCTGGAGCAGCGACTGCGTGAAGTTATTGTTGGACAAGAAGGAGCTATTACTACTGTTGCTGCTGGTAAAGTGCTTCAATCGCTTTGTTGGACACTACTAGACTTAGTATATTCCAGTGTCTGTGAAATTTGCTTTTATTGTCAACGGCCAGAATTAATTATAATGTTTTTTATCAATTAGTTTTATTTTTTTTTCTGTGGTGATTGCTGACTCTCATGATTTATGCAATGTGTGTATAAAAGGTATACGTCGGAAAGAGAATGGATGGTATGATGAAGACCATCCATTGGTTTTCCTGTTTCTTGGATCGTCAGGAATTGGTAGGTTTCTGTCTTTCGGTAAACTTTTGTATTCATTATTTTGCTTCTGAATGTTTATGCAGTGGATAATTTTGGGTTTTATGTTTGTTGATTAAGCTATAATTGATGACATTATGTGCACTGGAAAACAGGAATCGAACTTCAGAGATGGCAAATTCCACTTTAGTTTCAGTTAGTGTATTGTTGAATTAGTGCATTCATGTCTGCAATTTTAAGGCGATTTGCGTCAAATTTGGCATCTAGCATGGAAATGTGGTCCACATGATGAGTGTTGTTTCTGAGAAAAAATGGACGTAGAGTTCTGATTTTAGAGGTGTGCAGATTTTGATTTTGGCAGTTTTCGGGATATAGTTGCCACATTTTTCAACATATCGGTATATATCCATATAGAGTACCTATTAAGAAACCATACTTTGTACACAGATAAAAAAACAGAATGTGGATGCAAATTCCATTTTTGTTTTTGTTTAGTCCATTGTGGAATGTTATCTACCAGTTCTTCAGCAGTTTACCTCGAATTTTGAGATCGTCATTAAAACATCAAAATGTGGTATAATATATGTGAGTGTAACTCTATAATATGGTTTAGGGGAAGCCCCCAACAAGGTCCAGGGCCTGTGGTCAGGGGAGCAAAGGCCCTGTAGTTCAGAGCTTTTTATTTATTGGATGTTTAAGAGAGGCATAATTTGCTATTCATTATGTCAGAAGTGGTTAAAATAATCCTGACGCTGCAGAGTAAGTCTAATGTAGTCAAAAAGGTTTGCTGAATAGGCCTGCCACTGCCACATTACGTAGACCCGAGATCTTATCAGTAATATTGAGGACATGTAACTGCTTGAATAAAAAGTGCTACAGGAATATGGTGAGGGGCACAAGATATTATGAACTTGCCGATAGTTGTAATACTGCTCCACTTAACTCCGACTCAGATCTGACCCATAGAGATTGGAAGCCCAGTGTTCAGTGCATTATGCTACCACCTCATCCACATATAACTGTGTTGCTAGGCATATTCTAATGGTCTGCTTTTTATCTGCAGTGTGAATGCTACTATTAATGGCTGGATGTTGCTGGACAGGCAAAACAGAACTAGCCAAGCAGGTCGCCAGATATTTACATAAAGACAGCAAGGTGAATAACAGAAGACTTTCTGTAATGATTAATAAGTGCCAATATATAAGCAGATCAGTAGCCAGTGAACAGCTGTAGTCTTGGTTTTTGGTTTTGTTATTAGCCCGCTTCCCATGCCTGCTGACTGGGCTATATGTTTTGCTTGTGAATTAAAAAAAAAATTTAACGATTTCTTGGAGACCAGTTATCTCATTCGTCTGATTTTCATGATTTCTTACCAAATGGTAGATATTTGATCATGGATTATAGATCTGTCCTTTTTCTGATCCCTTAAGAGATGTTGCCACGGCAACCAATTTTGGGGCAAAATTGCCTAATGACCTATATTCATGCACTGGCATTGCAAAATATATTGGAATATCACAATATGGATGTGCAGCTTTATAGCACCGATGATACTCTATGTTATGTAAAAATTTGGTGAGCTTCGGTCCAGTAGTTTCATAGATTACGAAGTGACAGATTTTGGCTTTTGCAATGATAAACAAAAATTGGTATTTTTTCACCAAACTAATCAGAATTTGCTGGGCTGATCTTTGCCCAATTTTCAGAGTTGGTAGACACAATCATGGGATGATTAATCTGACATTTGTTTTGCGATTGCCCAAGGGACATTGCTATGGTAACCACTGATTGATACCATCTTTATTCTTTGTGCTGGCTTTCCACAGTAAATTGGAATATCACCATCTAAATGCATGCATTAACAGTGGAGATGATGCCTCTACATGTGTAAAAATTTGGTGAACTTTAGTCTAGTAACCCCGGACATGATGGGGCTTATTTGCTTTTTTGTACCTGCAGTTGTAATATACTACAATTTGTTATGTAGCTTTGCTTCCAATCATTCATTCAAAATGGGTTAGCAGTGCCACATGGTAAAATTATAATACAGGAAGCACAGGCAGTAATATAGTATGCAGGAAGTTGCATGATTTTACTTACTTCTTGTCACATGCACAGAGTCAACACTCCTTTCAGTATGAAATGATGCACGTTTTTTATTATTTTAAAAATGTTTTTTTTTAATTTTTTTTTTGCTTTTTATTTTTTCTTTAATGTTTTTTTTTGAATCTATAGCCAGTTATCCAGTGTGACAGCGTTGATGAATCTAGTGTATGTAATGAATAGGGATGGGTGAATGGGATGCAGTGAGATCCAGATAGTCAGAAAGGATATCAATCCTTTCTGACTATCTGGATATCACTGCATTTCCGTTATAAAGCTTAACATTGATGATTTCAGATTGCATCTTGCAATGGATAGGATAATTTTGATGTAACTCCCAATAATGAAAAATTGTAGTACTGCTCTGCTTTTCATTTTGTTTTATGCATATGTATGCTTTACACTTGAGATCGGAGATTTTGTGTATGCAGCTTAAAACATCAAAGCTGGTATGCCTTCATTCACATTTTGGCACTAACAGATATACGATCCCACAAAAATTCAGATTCTTTCAAATTTTAGGGACAGATATTCAGACCCAGTATCTAGCACAAAGATGATATTGTCATCCCAAGTAAAGACATGTATTTTGGACAAGCTGTAAGCTTAAGCAAGACTGTAGAATTGAAGTAGTAGATATACTGTATTTGTACTGTACTGTATTTCATGCAGTTGTTATTATCATGTTTCTGTAATTAAAGTTAATGTTTGTGCAACTTTCAGAGCTTTATTCGTTTGGACATGTCTGAATATCAAGAAAAACATGAAGTAATTTGTCAGTTTACACAGTATAGTTATAGATTGTACTTTAATGCTCTGGTTCTTACTTTGTCAGATGTCAAGAACACTCCATTTTGAGATTTTGTACTGGTGATGTAGAATAATAAATTGAATAATGTAGATATTTTCTCATACTGGAGACTTACTGAATTTATATTTAGACTCGGATTTTGTTCAGTGCTACTTGTCCATTACCAGTTTTCATTCATTTTACAACAATGCTCATTTAACATTTTCCAGGGCAGCCTGGGTATTGGGCAAGCCAGTGTTAGAAGGCTAATTCGTCCCGAGGTAAAACTTTCTGAATTATAATGATGCAGGAGATAAGGAGATACAAGTAAAACTGTTTTATTTTGAATGCTATCTATATTATTAAAATCGGACAGTCAGTTTGCAGACCGTGTGTGAGTGGCCCGCGCGCAGCGTGTGAGGCATGGCTAAGCCTGCGCGCAGCACGGGCCAATATGCGCGGACCAGCATTTAAGCCGAAAACGAGCGTAGCGAGTTTTCGGCTTGTTTTAATAAAAATCGCATAAATTTAAGGTAGAATTTTAAGCAGATAAGTTTACATTGAATCTGTGCTATTAAGTTAACAAGTGTTGAAACACTGGGCAGAGGTGATGATAATAAAAACTACATTTGTGACATGCAAAATAAAAAGTTGTCAAATGCACAGGGCCGAGCTTCTGCAGTACACCAGCAGGGTTACGTGATTTGTTGCCATGGTTGGTAGACTTGCAGCAGTGATGGCATAGGATTGAATTCATTTGGAAGTCAGAAGTCAACTAGCAGCCATCCACGATATATGTGTCAGTATGTCTAACAAAAATGCTAACGGTGTGGATGCTGCTGCCTAGCGAGTGGATGCAGTTCTCGTTGAAGTGATGATGACAACTTTGTCATAGAGTTGGAACAGATCTTAGTACTTATTCTGACCACATCCTTTCTACTGCAGTTGAATCGGTGCCACTCGGCACTGGTCCAACAGTATCCGTAATTAAGTGTTTACAGCATGTCTCCTTTGACACTGGCTCATCGTTAAAAACATGGGTGGTTGCTCTACATGCTGCATTTGATCAGAGCTTAGATGAACCGTTAGTCGCACTACTGCAGGATTGGATTACTAGCTAAGTACCACCTTCAGCTGCAGGAAACATGGCATACTTCATTGCTGTTTGTCACCACTGAACCAGGTACTGAATTGGCCAGTCCAGGCGATATTACATTACTGAGTCGATCTGGCTCGGTTTTTGTGGATCATTCTACATGTAACTGTACTTTGTCATGTAAATTATGTGATATGATGTGGTAGGTGGCAAAGTTAATTGGCTCTCCGCCAGGATATATTGGACACGATGAAGGTGGTCAGCTGACGAAACAGCTCAAAGCTTGTCCAAATGCCGTCGTCCTGTTTGATGAAGTTGACAAGGCACACCCAGATATACTTGCGATAATGTTGCAGTTGTTTGATGAGGCAGGTTTTGCATTTCTTTCATACAGATTGTGCTTTTTACCACGTGACGCTATGCTAAGAGCGGTATATGCCATCATCGTGTGTCTGTCCATCCATGTCTATTAGTTTGTCACACTCCGGTATTGTATCAAAATGGCTAAATGTAGGATCATGTAAATAATGCCGCATGATAGCCACAGGACTCTAGCTTTCTGACACCAAAATTTACGACGAAATTTGAATGGGATCAATCCCCTACAGGAGGTGACAAATGCAGGTGGGATGGGTTAAAATTGGCCACTTTCGACGAAAAACGCACTATAAATCGAAAACGGTACTAGATAGACACATAGTTTCTGTTAAAATCGAATAGGAAGGCATATGAGCTTTTCCAATCTCGTTACCATCAATGTTGCTGGCTGTCAGATTCCTTTGGCAGTCCAAATAAAAATTCTTGGTGTGACACTGGACAAAAACCTATCTATGGATAACCATGTTAACTCTGTCAGCAAATCTGTTCACTACCATATCCATGCTTTACGGCATATCCGTCTTTCTATATCTGAAGACATGGCCAAAACGGTAGCCTGCGCACTCGACTATGCTAATTCCATCTTATATAGCACAACTCAGAAAAACCTCTAAGCTTCAAAGAGCACAGAACTTCCTTGCACGTGTTGTCACTGGCTCCTTTCAGTACAGTTAACATAATCTCCTCCACTGGCTCCTTATTGAACACCACGTATTTCAAAATCACCAATATAACTTTCCACACTCTCCATTCCTCGCAACATCCTTATCTACTTTCAGCCTTGCATACTCATCATTTCACTCATTGTCTTAGGTTGTCAGTTACCAATTTGCTGTCCATCATATATCTGCATATCGTTTGGTGCCCGTAGTTTCAGTGTTGCAGCTCATACAATCTGGAATTCTCTCCCTTCACCCGTCCGAATGTATACCTGGCCTGACACCTTCTGCCATCACCTCAAGACCCATTATTTCCAGCAGGCTTTTCAACCCACTTTAGTGCCTTCCTCTTGCCCTTCAGATTCGGCTGTGTCTGACCATTCTGCGCATTTACAAATTAAATATACTTACTTACTTACCAAAGATGGGCTGCACTGGTAACTCAATGTATTTTAATCAGTTACCAGCACAGCCCATCTCATCGCTGCATGTGTGATTGCACTATAATAAGGCTAGTTGTTGATTTTTTCTGGATTGAGTCAGTGCTTTCAATGCCTTTCACTGTTTTGAGTTGTCAGTGTTAGTTGGCTGATCAGAGGGGGCCCCACCTGGTGTGCGTGAAACATGCTCACGTTATATTAAAGGGTTTTCTTTTAGAGACTTGGCCCAAGCTTGAGAAACTGTAGAAAATAAGTTGCTAAATATATCATCCCTTCCCATACAAGAGACAGCATTTGAGCTCTGATGTTATAACCGCGCGACGCTATACTAAGCACGGTATATGCCGTCGTCATGTGTCTGTCTATCTCTCACACTCCGGTATTGCATCAAAATGGCTAAACGTACGATCACGCAAATAATGCCACACGATAGCCCCAGGACTAGTTTTCTGACATCAAAGTTCATGACGAAATTCGAACGGGATCACCACCTACAGGGACAACATATGCAGGTGGGGTGGGTTAAAATTAGTCACTTTTGACGAAAATCACGCTTTAACTCGAAAACGGTACAAGATAGACGTATAGTTACTATTAAAGTCTAATAGGAAGTCATATGCACTCTATGAAATGGCAATGTTTCCGATGACCTTGGGTGAACCCTAACCCCCCAAACCACCCCAATTTTTGCATCTTTTGTCGCTCTTCATATCTTCGTAGTGAATAAACATAGAGACTTGGTGTTTGGTGTACAGGTATCATTCTTTCCCATCCAAAAGACGGCATTGGAGCTCTGGTATTAGTTTGGAGGTTGAGAGGGAAGATTAAATGAACTGTTGTGTGCTGTGTTGTTTATGACCATTAATGCACAATGTTATGCACATGTGAGCAGTTTGTATGTTTCGGTTTTGTTTTTTTGTGTGTTTTTGTTTAGCATCGTTTTAGTATTATGTGTCATATTTACCACGCGACGCTATGCTAGCACAGTATATGCCATTGTTGTGTGTCTGTCTGTCTGTCACACTCCGGTATTGTATCAAAACGGCCAAACTAGAATTATGCAAATAACCACGCACGATAGCCCAGGGACTCTAGTTTTCTGATGCCAAAGAGCACAAAATTTGAACTGGATTACCCCCTATGGGGACAACAGATACAAGTGGGGTGAGTTAAAACCGGTTACTTTTGATGAAAAATGCGCTATAACTCGAAAACGATACAAGATATATGCATAGTTTTTATTAAAGTTGAATATTAAATTGTATACGCTGTATGTGCTTTGTTGCTGATGACCTTGGGTGACTTCTAACCCCCAAACCACCCCAATTTCTACATTTTTCGTCTCCTTTCATATCTTCGTAGTGAATGAACACAGGGACTTCAAATTTGGTATACGCGTTATCATGTTTAGTTCCAGCCTACGGATGACAAAACGTCCCTGAAAAGGGCATGGTTACGTCATGTGACCCATTTTAAATTTGGTGGGCAGCATCCATATCTCAGGAATGGTTGAAGCTAGAGCTATTAGATTTGGTACATATCAAGTCTCGTCAAAGGGATGACAAATCATCCCTCCCTGAAAGGGGGAGTGGTTTGGATGACGTGACCCATTGTTGCATGCACAACTGTGGACTTTAAAAAAACGCCACGACACGCCGTTAACTGAGATCAACAATGTCGTCGATGACGAACTGCTGTTTATCGCGCCTTGGACGGGACAGTCGCGCTATACAAGGCTTAAGGCCAAAGCTCCATCAGTTTAGTTTGTCAGTGTATTTGTTGCAAACTTAATTTTTATAATATATCGACAACAAATCGACCAAGTGGAGTTTGAGCATTATCGTTCAGATGTGTGCTAATAACTGACATTTCTTGGTCTATGTAGCAGTTTGCTATCGGCCGACGCTCGTTTCTTGGTAATTGTATACTCGGTGGGCAGAGCGATGTGGTCGATTTTGCGTGAAGCAGTGTCGTGCGGTCAATCGGCGTTATCATGTATACTTGTTGGCATTAGCTTAGGCCATTTTTGTGTTCCTTAATTTTCGAGTCTTGTTTCTTCAGTACTAGGCAAGAGATTTTCTAGGATTGGCTCGGAAGAGCATCTGCAAAATGACCTATCTTGTGTCAATTGGGACATAAAAACTTAACCTGATCAGTATGCTAAACAGCATGGATGTTTGTGTTCACAGGGCCGGTTAACAGACGGCAAAGGTAAAACAGTGGAATGTAAGGATGCAGTGTTTATAATGACTTCGAATTTGGCAAATGAAGAGATTGCCGAACATGCTCGACAGTTGCGTCGTGAAGCAAATGATTTATTGGAACATCGAGAGTTTGCAGATCCGAGTACGTAAACCATCTACATATCAGATGGTAGAGGTTTATGCCTATTTGGTTATGGAATATTGCTACTGTTGATTTCACATATGTATGATATTGCTTATAAGCCACATTATTGCCATGTTTGTGTGAAATTGCCATTAAACCTTAACCAACCAACCAGCTACTGTCGTAGCATATCACCATAATTGCCTCTGCAGTTGTATATTTTATAGCTTGTCACACATTATTATTCATAATTAACATTGTAGCTTTAGTATTGGATGTCTTAGTTTGCTGGTGTTGCTGCAGATGGTGTCGACTTGGCTGATACGGTTACTGTTACACGACGTTTTAAAGATAAAGTTGTGCAGCCAATATTAAAGGTCAGTTTGTCGTGTTTTGCAATAGCAAGGTGCGAGTTTAATGCTGTGAGTTGCAGTGAACATGTTGCATGCTTGATACCTGGATAGGGCATGTTATCACCATTGTGCTTCTATTACAAAGCTTATAGTTTGGTACCAGCCAACAGACGGTGATGCTTTGTAGCTGGTAAGATAACCATAGGCATACTGGCCTATGCACCGCAGATTTATGGCATATCAAGCTATGGGCTCAAAGCATAGGAAAGAGTGATGAGCACCTTACCTTTGCTGCTATATGGAGTATGGCACTCTGTAGCTTTTATCTTACCTTTTTGAACAGTTGTGTAATGTTTTGCAAAGTCTGAATTTATTTGTATTTAGTTGATGTAGTTGCAGAATATCTTATGTTTCAGTGTTTTTTTTGGTCATTGTTGCTAAACCTGCACTGTTGTGATATGTGTAGCGTCATTTTAGGCGTGATGAGTTTCTTGGACGAATCAACGAGATTGTATATTTCCTTCCATTCTCTCGATCAGAACTAAACAGACTCGTAATCAGAGAAATAAACCTGTGGGCAGAGAAGGTCTGCTGTCATGTTATCTGTTATGTCTTGATAGTTGTTTGTCATTTTTTTATCATTTGAATTTTTGAAGTGCAATTTATTTTCTGTATATAGAAGAGAGCAAGCAACTAATACTCACTCTGTGGTGTTACAGTATGTAAAAAAAGTACTGTTGGTACAGTTTGTATACATTTCTGTGATTTAAAGTGTTCATTCTGTGTGCATGCATGTGAAAGTTTCAAGAGGAATATTATTAATGTAAACTCTTTCGCTTTTATGTTTAACTCACATTCT
>Ga0209782_1002153_pt1 | contig 10833 bp, 4 predicted proteins | sample WorMetmaBAHAMAS1_FD_187390 | JGI IMG/M metagenome (GOLD analysis project Ga0209782, IMG submission 187390) | Marine gutless worms symbiont microbial communities from Max Planck institute for Marine Microbiology, Germany - Inanidrilus... | ecosystem: Host-associated > Annelida > Digestive system >...
CAGTGGTTATCTGTGTGGATAGTTGCTCTACATGCTGAATTTGATCAATACATAGATGAACCAGTGCATATGCTATCAGTCACACTACTGCATGAGTGGATTACCGTAATAGCTAATTACCACCATCAGCTGCAGGAAAATGTTACTTTTCATTATCATTTTTCACTGCTGAACTAGGTACTGACTCAGCCAGTCCAGGCAACTTAAAATTACTGATTTAGTCTGGTCCAGTTTTTTGTGGATCGTTTTAACTCTAGATGAAACTTGGGGTAGGTGCACTGTACAAGCTTCGGTGAATGGATGATCACATTTTTAGATCACAATTGACCTAGTTTGAATTCAGGGACATAGGCTTCATTTTCGGGGGTCCCAATCCTCGAAATGTGACAAATCGAATATTTAACCCAACATAGGCCTAAATAAAGTGCAGGTAGGCATGACTTTTGTGGACTTGGCAGTCAGTAAATAAGTAAACGGTTGTCATCAAATGGTGATAGGCTGCACCAGTTGAAAATCAGTGTATGCTGTCTAGTTTCAAGATGTAGATGTTTCCAGTAGAGTATTGCAAAAGCTGGAACCTTAGCAGATTGAAGATTATTTATGCACGAAACATGGTTGAAACTTTCTCAGTGATGTAGTCAAATTCTTATAGTATGTGTTGAGAAGGTTCACGTTATGGTTAAGTAGCATGTGCTTGCTTTCCGCCAGCATTGTCGTCTTGGGATGCACAACTGTTTACTTGTTTAGTTACGGCAGTCTGCAGCATGCCCACCAATCAGATTATTCACATATATTTGCATTTTACGAATTTATCGATTTGCCACATTTTGGGGGTTGGACTCCCGTAAATGAGGCCTGTGACCTTGAAATTCGAACTTGGCCGAGATTTTTGTGCAGTGTACCTACCCACCATGTTTTATCAGCCTATGTTTAAACTTTCAGAAGTTAACATGTTGACAAACAGACAAACAAGGAGATTCTGTTGAAAATATTTACCTCGCTTTATTATGCTACAGTACTGGAGAAATATGCCTTTCACTTTGCACCTTGTACTCAGTACTATATGCTTGCATTTATTCTTCTATCTTTAGCCGCATTGCAGCATTAGCTATACACCAGTGCTGATGCAGGTTTTTTTATGCTTGGTTCGTCCGTCTGTCTGTCTGTCTGTCATTCGGTCAGTCATGCTGTTGTCTGTTTGTCCTGATTGTGATCCCCGCAAAAGTGGTGAAGGCGATTGATATGTTGCTTGGTGTGGTGAATGGGGTGGACCCAATGAACTACCGGTATGTATTATATGGGGTTTAGATCCCACATGGGAAAGGGCAATTTTGGGGAAACATTGGCAGCCCATTGTAACGAATTGGAAATAGCTGTGTAATAACGTATGAAACAATATAGATGTCGTTTGGGATAGTGACTCGGGTGAGCCAAAGGAATCATGTATTAGATGTAGGTCTGGATCCAACTTAGGGAATATTGCATCACTTGGCATAATTACTGGTTATTGTTTATGTCTTTTTTCTTGACTGTCCTGTTTATAAATTTTATTATTCCACAATAGTTACTATGTTGTTCATGTGTCATTTGTTTTAAGTAATATATATGAAGATTGTACAGTGGCATTAGATTCCTATGTATCTTGATGTCATTAGTCATGAAAGGGCCTTTTTGATTGTTTTTCTCTACATACTGTTGCAGATCTTTGTTGTATTAGTTTGAGCATTGGTTGAAAGGATTATTTTACTCACTTAGTGGCATACTTTCTACCATGTCTTTTTATCAATAGTCTAGTCTGGACTGTACTAAGCATTTAATGAGTCTCATTTCTCTCTTGAAGAGTCAGCAATATAAGTCAAAACTCCAAAGATGATGAAAGCTTACAAGTTGGGTATAGTTATATCAACATTAGTATCTACCACATTTTCGCTGTACAGTGGAGAGTTGTTCATTGTTGATAACTGTAATTCTCAGTAACAGAAATTGCTTCATGTTGGTTAAATGGCAGAAGGTTACAGTATTTTTTTTGTTCAAAAACTGCATCCCAACAATCAATTTTTTGGGCATTTTGACATATGACCATATGGAATTGACACAAAAAGACTAGTTGTAGTACAGCCAAATTTTTTCAGCACTTGATATTTAGCTGAATACATTCTGGACTGAATTGTTTGTTTGTACTTTGCATTCATGTACTGGATGTTGACTGCAGTTGACAATTCTGATTTGACTATTAGTGCATAATGCTGAAGTATGAAATATGTGTGATTGGCATGTTTTGTGCAGGATCTCAAGATTTTGTATTATAACTTACGACGATTGAAGTGCATGTCATCGTTTACTGACATTGCCATCTTCACCATGTGCCGTCAGATATGTTACAAGTGTCATGAAGCAACCTCTGTCCTGTACCGGTGATGAGTTGTCGTTCGTCTTTAATATGTTTTCTTTGTTAGTTATGATAACTGCCTTCAGTGCTCTGACAGTATTGCTTGGATGTCAGGAAGATCATCCATTGTGTGAAAATGAGTAATGAATGATACATTCGCTGGAGTAATGTTTTGCACAGGACCAGCATGTTGCTAGCAGTCTGTGGTGTGGTGTGGTGTAGTGTGTTGCATGGCAGCCTGTGTCCAGCAGACACAGTTGCTGCTGATTGCTGATGTTCACCGTCGGGTAGATAGTAGATCGTCTAAGTTGACCATTGTTGATGATCATGACTTAAGTCACTGCTTGAGTTATTGTGTTCCTATTTCTGTTCCTTTGCCGTGAATATGGTCATACAGTCATAGCTGTATTTCTGCAGTTCATTGCAGTCATAACACTTCGCATCTCCTCACTAGACAAGCAGGTGCCCTTTTGCCTGATTTGCCAATTGATATCTTTCCAGACCAGGTTGATCAGTGCATTGCGATGCTGATGCAGGTGTACGTGGCTAAAACATCAGCGCTGTTAGTCGAGCAACCTCCCCACCTTTTGTTGCATTGTCACTCAAGTGAATGACTGCCATTGAGACTGTAACCCGACTTGTCCAGCTGACATTGAACCTGTCAGTTTTCTTTACCTTGTGTGTATACTGTTTTGACGCTGTTAGTTGAGTGACAGGAAGAGTATCAGGTGCCCGATTTACAGACATTGTCCTAAGATTTATCCTAAGACATGCCCCAGTATCATGTTAGGATATGTCATAATATGATTTTATGACATGTCATAAGTCAATTCACGTAATTTATCTTAGGCGATATTAAATGTTTTCTGGCTGAGACTTGTTGCCATAGTAACTACAACCTTCGTCAGTGTACACAGTAAATAAGTAAATTAAACCACCAGACATAGCACAATAGCACCAAGCCTCTTGGCGAAGACCAAGACTTATCAGTCACTATTTCACTAAGGTTATCAGTTCAAGTATGGCATCTGTCAATGAAAATCACGGAGATTTATCCGCTACCCACTTACTTAGCAATAAATGGAATAAACCATTTTGTATTATTTTTTGTAGTTTAGTTCTTTAGTTACTTAAGAACTAAGCAAGAGCCACATTTTACCATGTTATTTGGTTTTAATTATTTAATGTTATTGAAGTTAAAAATACGGAAAACAATCACAAGTAAACAGATTGACCACGTTATTTGCGTGTTGCAACTTGCAAGCACAAGCAGTTACTGTTAGTTACAAGTATATACTTGCGCACTGTAATTGCTGCGTGAAGACGTCAAGTAATATATAATTTTCTGTGATTTGTTTATTTAAGGCAATAAATATCGTGATTTTGTTCGATTAGAATGAGTTAAGACTGCTTAAAGGTAGTCATAGGATTTAGTCATAAGATTTATTTTATGATGTCATAACTGTTTTGTGAATTGGTCTTAGGAATAAGACAAGATCTTACCTTAGGAACCATCTCAAAATTGTCCTAAGACTCTCTGTGAATCGGGCCCCTGTTCTGTAAATTCTGCACCAATTGTCGTGAAAGATCTGGACGAAGAGAATCTACATGGCAACTGACTAACTGAGGTTTACCTTGACAATTTAATGTGTGTATAATGCAAGAATGTGGCTGTTGACTGGCGATTTCTGTGGTGATGTTTTTATTAAGACGTGGCTCTGAAGCAATGTGTTGGTACATTCTCATCACTGGAAGTGTATATATCGATGGTGCTGTCTTTCATCCACCAAACTGGTGAGCAGTCCCGTTAATATACTGTGTATAGTATAGCTGATATGTGTTGTAATTGTTTGACATACATGAAACAGTGTGCAGTGTGCTAGTCATTAATGATACAAACAAACTGTCATTGCAGTTACAGAGGATTGAGAATCTTGCCGCTTACAGTGTATTACAGTTGACCCTGCATTGCCTGACCCAGATTATTTTGAACTCATTCGCCAGCTGTGTAAACAAAAATTGGTGGATTTCTTAGAGCAATCACTCACGTACACTGTAATGTGAGAGTTGCAAGGATGATTGAGCAAGTCTGCATGGACCTGTGAAGTTTGACCTGTTTAGTTATGGGATAGTTTGTCAATTGAGATATATTTTGTTGTGTTTGACCATTTTTGTCATTGCATATGTGCAGAAATATCTTCTGCTTTTATCCAGAGTCATATAGTGCCATCGTTTTGATGGATGCCATTCAGCATTTGGCGAAGTTACAAGCCACGTTATTGTGGCTGCACTACTAGCCATTCGTGATAACTATGATTTGGCTGATGCTGTTGGCTGTGTGTGAGTGCGGGCTCACACTGGTATTTGGTGGCCATTCCAGCATTTGATAAGCTCATTTGACTCACGTAATTATGGGCACCAACCACTGACAGCCTTACATACTATTTTAAACTTGAAACTTTTAATAGTAGTGACATATTACCATTTGTTGATTCAGTGTATTGTGCTTGATGTGGTCTCTGTTTTATGCTGTGGCGTGTAAGATTGTCTATGAGACTATTTGATGTTCTAGCATTGGCAGACGCACTGATGGGTCGTTGCTGCACGAGACTGACTGTGTTTGTCTGGAACCATCGGAATTTATTGTCGTAAGTTAGCTGATGCAATGCCTGCTTTCTCTCACTGATCATCATTTCTTACTAATACTTCATTGCTGCATTTTTGTTTGACAATATAAAGGGCTTTCAGTCTGTCAAAAGTGTACAACAATATCCTGAGAGGTTTCCAGAAATGTTCTAGAGATACATGACAAGGAGCTATTCCTGGAAAGTTGATCGATTATATGACAAACAAAGGGCTGATTCCGTCTTAAGATATTGAAAAATATTACTGATTTTCATTCCACATTTATGCATCATTTAGCTACAGTGTGAGCAGTAATTGCTCAACTCATTTGTTTATGCTGCCATAAGCAGAAGAGTATAAAGTGTTTAATGGCCATGTAGCTAGTTGTGGCCGGTTGATTGATGAATTACATGTTTTGTGACTGTGCTGTAGGTCTACTACCCAGATTGTGTACCTGACGAGAGACAGTTGAGCACCGGCTCAGTGAACAGTACAGCCAGTTGCAGTTTACAAGTATATATTGCTGTAGTTGATTAAGTTAAAGTTTAACCTCTCACTCGGCACAAAAAAGTCATTGTGGAGATGCTGTTCTCAGCCAGTCACTTGGCTAATACTGAGAAATATTCTTGTACCAGTCATTAATGATATTATAACTACACCGTGTCCGGAAGAAAATGGAACCACTAGTATTTTAGGCATAGCTTTGACAAAGTTCAACAAATTTTTGTAATTTCTGGCATAAATCACCTTGACATTTAGGGTAACTGAAAAATATAAATGGTGCCATCACTACTTGCAAAAGACTACGTAATGATGACGTCATTCAAAATGCCGTTTTCACGAGAACATATGCATTTAATAAAGTTATTGAGACAAGAAAAGCAGTACAGTGTGAGATATTTTTTGAAAGAACTTACAAACAGAAATTGGACACTTGGCAGATTGAATCATTTGTTGAGAAAAATTGATAACTTTGGTTCCTTTGATCAAACAGTTGCAGGCTGATATTCTGGTCTGATTTTCTCACAGTTGTCAGTTATGACGTTTTGTGTTTTCATACAGGACGATCATTTAATTCACAAGGTAAAGTTGCGACAATGATTAGGTGTGGCGGACTTTTGTTGTGTTCGTTTGGTTTCGCATTACCTTAACGATATTTTGTGCAAAAATTACAACTATATATTTCTGTTTGTCCAAGTTATGCCTAAAATAATAGTGGTTCCATTGTTTCCGGACACGGTGTATGTAGTGTTGGTTGGTTGCGTGGCACAGTGGTAGAATGTCAATTTCTGGATGGTGAACTTTCCCTGTCCTGCGTTCGACCTCCAGCTGATGGGTGACCGCTGTTGTGGGTAAACTGTCCGCTAGAGGCCAGCCAACCAGGTCAACTCAGTCTTTCATACTTTTGGGGTCGATAAATTAGTCGTAACTGGAATCATATGTGCTACCGTGTACGGGTGGCATCATGTGGTGAATGCTACGGAGGTAACTGCACACCTGGCATAAAGTAATGGCATCATACCACTTTAAATATCATTAATGACCTAGTACTGGAGGTAGCAAGTTTGCATCAAGGGGGCAGTGCCACATCTATCAGGAGTCTGGCTGTGGATGAAGAAAGGATGAGGCAAGGCCAGTGGTGAGGGTTAGTGCTGTGTATTCTTTTCACTGATTTGACACTGCTGGTTGGGTGATAGAAAGGACATCTCACTTTGTACTCTATTTCCCAGGAGTTAAGTTCCACTATAGATGGAAGAGGTGGAATACGCAAAGGGATCTGGCTGACTTTGGTCCACGTAGAAAAAATATGGAACCACAAGTATGCTCTGTCCACATTAAAGACGCCAGTAGCAAGTAAGTAAGTAAGTAAATGACTTATATAGTGCCAGGTCTTAAGCAGAATCAGATTTTAAGATTAAGATATTCTAGGCAAGATGGACAGCTGAAAGGGGGTAAGCTGACTGAAAATAAAATGTCTTTAGATGACGTCTGAAAGTAGGAAGTGACTGCGATTCACGGATACTAACAGGTAATGAATTCCAAACTCTCGGTGCGGTAGATTGAAAAGCACGAGAGTATAACTTCTATATGGTTATCTCGATATTTACAATTTTTTTGCACATGAATTATGCTGACAGTTGCTCTTACTTTATGATGACGTAATTGTGACGTTGGGTTATTGTTGCTGATAAACAAAATGCTGTTTTCTGTTGATGATTATCATTTAATTAAAGTACTCTGAAAAGAAACAGTATTCTGCGTGTAAGTTTCTTAGAGAATTTCCAAACAAGAAATGGTCTTGTGGTGGCTTAAATCACTTTCTAGAAAAAATTGACAAATTTGGTTGTGTTGAACGCCTTGCCGGTAGTGTTCGATCATGGAAAACGCATAATGCTGAAAACATCAAGTCTGTTTGTGTACAGTCATGAAGACTGCCTACACAGCCATTATTTTGTCAGACAGATAACACGTGAAGCACACATTTCTCACTTGTCTGTCCGTAACATCGTCAAGAAAGACTTACACATTAGACTGAACTTCATTTTTTGTTTTTTTGACTGTCTTGTATGACAAAAACATTTTTGCACAAACATTGCTTCACAATGTACAGCAGAGAAACAAAATCGTGTGGTGGAAAAATTTTATACGGTTGATGTTCTAACAGTGTACCTTTACTTACCTGCCAAAATTATAAATGTAGCTTTAAATTTGCCAAAATTATTGTAAAAAATCTACTGGCCTCTTTTTTTGGACACAGTGTAGTAGTAATATCATTTATGAGGGTCGTGTTTTAGTTTTCAGTGTTCGATATGACCAAGCTGAAAATACTAATGAGAGCTGTTTGTATTTAAATGTCGTCTCTAGTGTGCCCGTTAGCTTTGTAGTAATGCATTAGTGTCAGTCAATGACGATGTTCTGGGTCATGCACATTAGCCCAGTTGGTAGTAAACTATTTTATTATGTAGGCCATTCATCCAAAATATGTTGGATGGTGTTTCAGTAAAAACTATATGTATGTTAGATGGATGCTGTGATGAACTGTGTAGCTTATTAACTCCGAAGAAGCAGCGCGGAGTTCTGGATGTTCATCTGTAGATGAGGATGACAGGTCTGTGTTGCAGAGCGTGCAGGATGACAGTGCTATAGATTCTGATTCCGAAGATGTCTGCAGTGAATCATATGAGGTACTTGTGATAATGCTGATAGCAGTCTCGCATCATGTGTGAGTTACTTAGCTATTGTTGTATACTTTTGACTCACACATATAATTTTTAATGGATCTATGCAGTTTTGTCTAAAATTTTAATAAATAGTCAACATATATAATCTATAATATTAATGAAACAGATTGATCAATAAAACACCTTAAACTAGAAATGCATGGCAAAGCCTAGCGTATAGCCCGCTCGGCGCCGTAGTGTCGCCCCCCAGCGAATACTAATGAAACACACTTACTTACTGATTGCCGCCTTGCCTAGCACCCCCCTCCTACTGAACGAACCTGAAGTCACCACAGAAATAATTTTGACGCCAACTGTACAACTTCTTATATCTCAAACTCCAGGGTCACAAAACCGAATCTCACCAAATTTCTACAAGGTGTACAGAAATGATTGTGATCCACCAATCTGTTTTCAAATGCCAACGTGACGAATGAAGATTGTTATCAAATTGCGGCAAAAATTGCGCGTTTTAACAGCAAAAACTCTGAGATTGTGGATGGAAGTACACCAAATTTGGGCACGATGTAGCCTGATTATTGCTATTGAATCTGTTGAAAGTGTATTTACGATCGGCCAATCCGTTGTTGAATGCCGAAGCAAAAAGTAAAGGTCATTCTCTGCGACGCCGACTGTACAAGTCCTTATGTCTTAAACTCCAGGGTCACAAAACTGAATCTCACCAAATTTCTACATGGTGTACAGAAATGATTGCCGATTGCTCTGCTTAAATCAAAATTGCGATCTTCCAATCCGTTTGGAAATGGCAAGGTGAGGAATGAAGATGTCGTAGATTGTGGGTGCATCGCGGAAAAAAATTGCGCGTTTTAACAGTGTAAACTCTGAGATTACTTGACGGAAGTTCACCAAATTTGGACATGATGTACCCTGATTATTACCGTTGAACCTGTTGAAAGTGTATTTACGATCGGCCAATCCGTTGTCGAATGCCGAAGGAAAGAGTAATGGTCACTCCACCCGACGTTTGCGAACATCTCCCATATTTAACTGGTTGCCATAGCAACGTCCCTTGGGCGACCGCCAAACGAATACTTGGAATATCATCCCCACTAATACGCCTAACAAACCTGTAAAGTAGGTCAAGGTAGGTCTAGGATATTCTGAGATATTTGGCATGATACGCCGATTTTTGCCATATCGCCACAAAAGGTTCTATTGTTAACGTCGTAAACTCCGGGTTTTCTGGACTGAATGTCACCAAAATTGTACAAAATGTAGACAGATTCATTCTGTTGAACCTTTCAAAATCGGAATTGCGATATTGCAATCCGTTTCCGAATGGCAGCGCGACAAAGTAGATTGATCCGGGGAAAACGCCGATTTTTCGACTTTAATTGGTTGCCATGGCAACATCCCTTGAAAAATCAAAAAAGCTCAATGGTGTTATCAAGCCATTACACCGATCTACCAGTCCTGAAATTTTGGTGATGATGGTCCATTAGCTTCTGAGCCAGCGGGGCTCCGAAGACGACCATTAAAAAAAAATAAAGAAAAAACATCGGCAAAATATATAGCCCTTCTGGCAAGTTTGCCGAGCGGGCTAAATAATACAATACTCTTATGTATGTGAAATGTAAATGTTAGTCAGTCTTATAGTTTATTAAGACACATTATAGAGATAAGAATCTGTGCTTTTCATAGGATCGTGCTGGAAAGGGACGTTAAACATGAACTAACTAACTCTTCATGGGATCTTTTATTGTGTTTGCTATGGTAGGCGGTCGTTTTTCGCGACACAGTCCATGAAATCTTGGAGAAGCTTCCATCAGAGAGAACAGATGATGATGTGGAAGATTTAATGAACTTCATGCAGAACATACCGGCAAGTTACTCATGTGTTAATTGTTGTTGATGATAATGATACCGATGTTACTGTCTCTTACACTAGCGACCAGTAGCCATCTGACATCTGTGTGTGTGTGTGTGTGTGTGTGTGTGTGTGTGTGGTATATGCAGGCATTCAGCAACATGACAGTTGCAATGCGTCGTGAGTTGTGTGCCGTGATGGAGTACAAGGTTGTTGAGAGAGCTGGGACCGTACTGTACAACGATGGAGATGTTGTCGACTCATGGTTTGCTATTCTGAATGGCTCTGTTGAAGTTGTGCATTCTGATGGACATGCCGAAGAATTACATAATAGGTTTGGTTTATGTTTTTGTGGAAACTGCTCCTACGATACTTTTACGTACATTTTTGTCATACATATTCGGGTAACTGTTTATTTGTTGATTGGATTGAATGGCTTAAATTTTTTGGGAGTCAGAATTTCTCGAGGCACTAATTTCCATAGTTGCTGATGATTTCCTTTGCTCGTCATTGCACAAATCATGGTGTACGTTGTATTTTGTAATGTGTACATTATAATCATTTCTGTGTATATCACATATCTGATTAAAGTTATTTGTCATAACTATCGAGTACCCAGAATAGCAGCTGTTAGAGTTGATTACATACACTGTGTCTCAAAAAAACGACAATGACGTTCTACGCTATAACTTCAATGCACATCAACCGATTTTGATAATTTTTGGCAGAGATATTGCTGAATGAATATGCTATTAAATGGTAATTTGTTA
>Ga0209782_1002154_pt1 | contig 10831 bp, 6 predicted proteins | sample WorMetmaBAHAMAS1_FD_187390 | JGI IMG/M metagenome (GOLD analysis project Ga0209782, IMG submission 187390) | Marine gutless worms symbiont microbial communities from Max Planck institute for Marine Microbiology, Germany - Inanidrilus... | ecosystem: Host-associated > Annelida > Digestive system >...
CTTTACAGTGGTTTCTGCGGGTGAATTGTTGACAGGTTCGTTGACATTACTGCGTGGATTTCCTGTATTCACGTCTCTCTTTCTTCCCGTTTGTATAAACCACAACGTGAACTGCCGACTCAACTGCCACTGGTCTGAGTGTGTTACGTCATGTACTGTACATGTACAATGACATGCATTGATGCTATGCTGGTGTCTAGTACAGAGCTGCTGACATTGCAGCTTGTTGAAACGTTAATGTTCATCTCAGCATTGACACAGTGTGCAAGCAAGTAGAGCATTTGTAAACTGTGTCACATGATCTGTAACAATAGTCTGTGTTGCTGTTGATTTTGTCTTTCCACAAGCTACATGCTAACTGCTTACCACCTCATGAACCACCGCAAATGTCCAGCGACTGAACATTCGATACTAACTTTTACATTTATGATAGGCCACTAGCGAGTGACTGTTATAAATGCTATAGCTAGGTTCTGTGCATTGAATTTGTAGACGAAATTGGATCTTTTTCAAATATGGAATCGAGTGAACAGACAGATTAAAATGGCAGTGTAAATATGTAAAAATATTATAATAGATGAATGTCAAAAATAAACGGCTGTAAAAAGCGTCGTGGAAATAAAATGGTGTTGGATGATAGCTGAGCTCAAGACTGCGGCTGCTGCTGCTGCAGCTACCGGGGTCGTGTGTACTTCTAGATGTCGTCGCCTTGTCAAATAATATTACAACATGTCCCAAAGTAATTGTACTGGTAGAGGTCGTCGCGTCGGCATCCACTCAGAGCCACCGCGCAGAATAGTTAAACCGTAATAGCCAGGAGGCGCCGATATGGACGCGAGAGCACGCCCGTCTACTACACGATTCCTTGTGATTCACTGACCACCGCAAACAGCAGCTTGATCGTTCTGTCGTTTTTCCACAATAGACGCTCGTTACCAAAGGATGGATAGACAGACAGACAGCGTAGAATTAGTCGCTTACGTCCTATATTCAACAGAGCGACGTTGTCTAATAATACATGTAGACTTTCGTTGGTTGCAGAAAGGAAAGCATTGGGAAAAGTAAAAATCGTTTACAGAATAAATTAAAGAACGCGTTTTGAAAACGTTCTCAACAGCAATGTTGTCGCGACACATTGCTAGGCCTAGTGCTATCTCTATCTTGATGTATTCGCCTGTCGACTGACTGTTGTGCAGTCGAAGAGCGACGAGTTGTTAATGAATTGATGGTGAAACGAGCGTTGTTAGTGACGCTATAGGCTACAACACACCGAGCCAACTCGATGATCTGCCGCTGAAATCCAGCTTCGCTTCAGTCGTTCGTCGCTCGCTCGCTATCAAACATTTACCAGCTGCTGTCGCCCGTTTCCGCCGCTGCCGGTCAACTGCTGCTGCTGCTGCTGCTGCTGGGACGCAGGCATCACACACGTCACTTGATGCTGGCGACGCTCACACGCGTCGCTGTCAGTTTGGTGTTCAGCTGCTCATCGTCGCAGTCAATGTTTCTCTCGTTCGCGACGTCTCGACTGCATGTGTCAAGTAGACTGACTGGTCGACAGTGACGGACTGCATGACGACTCTGTGACGAGTTGTTCTTGTTGTAACGGATAGATAGCCTACCGACGTTCGATGATCGCTCATCAAGTTGCGTATCTATGTTCTACAGCGAGAGTTGAGTCGAGTTGACTGCATGTGTGACAGAACGAGCTGCTAGCTACCTACACATCGTCGACGTTGTCCACGCACAGTTACGTCTGTCTGTCTGTCTGTCTGTCGCACAGTGTGTGCTGCGCCGTGCGTGAATAAATAACGATGTTGTGGTCACGTGTTGCTGTGAGTGCACTGCTCGTGCTGACACCTGTCGTCGTCAGCGCAGACTTCACCTTTCAACACGACCAGCAAGTTCACACGACGCTTATCGGTACTTGCAGTCGTATAGCCAATTCACACCGCCCGATCGACACTGTGTCGGGCACTGTGAATTGGCTATTAGCGACGTCAAATTATACATCGTCGTTATCCGAGCGACGCTATGCTATTGCGCGGACGGAGGACCTTGTCTGTGTCTGTGTGTCTAGCTGTGTCCGTCACACGCCGGTGTCGTATGAAACACCTGTTTGGATCAAGCTGGTTTTTAGCGTACAGGCTGCTACATCATGTTTAGGCCTAAAGGAAATTGAGAGTATTAAGATTTGGCTACGGCACGTTAACTCAAAAGTCGCCGAGTGCGTCAAACAAGCGACAGTGATCGGTCTGTTGTTGATAACACTGCGACAGTGGACGTGGCCAAGTGCTGTCAACAGTCGATCGACGACCGTCACCTGTTGATCGCACTCAGCATCCAGCTTTGTACAATATACGACAGTTCGATGAACGACTGGGCGTGGTGTAGCTTGTCGCGCGGATCTGTCGGCGTCAGCTGAGACTTGTTTGACTCAAACTTCGATTTGTTGTGGATGTTGTTGAAGCTGATGTAGCCTAGCTAGCTGGTTGTATTGTTAATGCAGTGCCTGTTACACACACACGATATTATAATGCTATACTATACCGAATATACTTAATAAAAAGACTCTCAGTATTAAGTATCTTTGCTCTAACTAAACTATGTAGGAAGCTGTTTATAGGCCTAGATCCTATGTGAAAACAGTTTCTATCAAAGAACAAGAGGGCCTAGCTAGCAGTGGCTAGCATAGCGCGAGATGATCCCTCCACTCTTCCCGGCGATGATCCCTCCCTCGCGCCCACTGAACTATAAATAGTTCAGTGCTCGCGCCCGCATGCACCGCGAGTCCGCGACCGCAATGCGCGATAAATTGGGATCGGAATTTGAAACCTAAATTAGCTATAATGCGCCAATGCACTTCCGTCACAAACAGACGGACACTGACATCGTATAGCATAAGCGCGAGTCCCGCGAGATGTACATATTACATCTCGCGCTAAAAACAATGTGACTATTGAGTTTGACACGAATATATGTCATCTTTACACAAGACAAATCCTCGTAGAGTTACTACGTCAAATTTTAACACTAGTTTGGGAACAGACAGTATCGTCACCCCTCGTGATGATCTGATGGAATTTCTCAGAACGACATCTGATAAACTTGCTTCAGTGTCTGTTTAGCCGAAGGTCCACTGCTACCGTAGGCTAGCCCTGTTGATAGCACGCCTACTTGTGACTGACAGACAGACGGACACACGGTCACAGCATATAGTACCGCGCTAGCACATAGCAGCTAGCGTCGCGCGCCAAAAACGCATAGACATGTAGTGTATAGCTTTCACAGATGCGCGTAAAGAGATAACATTGCAGAGATGTGCAATCAGACTGGACCGTGATATGCGATTTGAACACGGACTGAGTGAGTGAGCGAGGGATATCTCCTTGCAGAGAGAGTCACACATCACGACTGGATGCGTGCAGTCGTGCACGCGACTAATTGGATGCGCAATAAACTTGTTTCTCAAGATACGATATCGACGTATACAACAGCTCAATGTCAAACCACGCGACTTTGGACTGAAACGCGTTCCGGCCATTTTCATGGCGTGTTTTATTTAGGTACATAAGTTTTATCGCACGACGCTATGCATAGAGTTGCTACGTTAAATGTTATCAATAGTTTGGAAACAGGCAGCATCGCCACCCGTCGCGATACTATATAGCTCTGTGTCCTGCTGTCCGTCTGTCACAAGTTCTATCAGAATGGCTAGACATATCATCAGGCAAACAACAACAACCAAGTGACTCTAAGTTTCTGTCGCCAAAAGACTCTGTGATATTCAAATTGAGTCACCACTATCGACGGCACCAGTTGCACGCGAACTAGAAAAAAATAAGCGACTTTTGATGAACAAGAAGCATTTGAAAAATGTTGGGCCCATTCGCCACTGCGAGCCGCCGCACGATCATTGACCAGGTGTCGTAGTGTCGCACGCGCGCATCGATGTCCACGACAACGACGACGACGACAACAACAACAACGAAAACGACAACGCGTGACAGAGGGACCGCTATGGCCCCATAGAATGGGCCCAATAACTCGCTATATCTCGACAATGGTACAGCCAACAGTATAAGTTTACGAGAAAGAAATATTGTTTCCCGTGTGTAAGAATCCTATATGTGCTCTATCGAATGATGATTTTGCCGAGGATCTTGAATGATCCTAACAGATGTGACAGACAGACAGACATACGGACACCAGAGCGTTGCTTTACGTCTACTGCCAGTGATGTGGTCAGCGTTATCGGTCTATAAGTATGAGAAGTGAGTTGGAGTCATACAGTCCCAGCCAAGCCAGTCCAAATCAATCACAGCTCGAGATTGATTGATACACTGATTGATACACGTACTCCCACTCGACACAATATACACGTATGTAGGTATCTATCGTGGAGCGGTTCGTGCCACGCAGCCATGCAATCTGGTGGCTTGTAGCTAGGCATTGTTGATAGACAGACGGCTGATGGTGTTTGACATGCGCAGAGAACGGCGGCGTCTACTGTGAAACTGAAGCTTTCAACGCCAGTTGCGAGCTCGGCTCCGCCATCTTGATGACGCATGCGCAGTACGGCCGGATGAGGCTCAGCAGGTGCGTGCGCCACGACTATGGTCACGTGGGCTGCGCCTCTGACGTCATCAGCCTGGTGGACACTCGCTGCTCGGCGAGGCGCCAGTGCTCCATCCGGGTCCCTGACGCACTGCTGGCCACCACCAAGCCTTGTCCAGACGACCTCAAACCTTACCTCGAGGCGCGATACGTCTGCGTCAAAGGTACCACACTTCACGCTCACACACACACGACTCGTTGCTATGCGGCGCCATGCGGCGCCGTGCGGTGTCGTGCGGCGCCGTACTGCACAACAACGCGTTGCAATGCGTCCGGTGTGAACGAACCTTTAGGTTAGACGTGTAAGTTTTGCTAAGCCAAGCTTTACTGCCTTCCAGCCGGCAACTCATCGACGTCTACAATATTACTCTCCATCCAAACTTTTTGTGATGATCGTGTCTGTCTGTCTGACTGTTGTGTTACGCGATATCTCAAGAAACGCACATCCAAATTTCACCGAATTTTCTCTGCATGTGGCCTGTAGCCGTGGCTCTGTCCTCCTTTGCAGGCGTTGCGAGATTTGATTCCGGTTTCGTGGATGACGTCATCTTTCTCATAATGGGCCCTATGGCGCATGCGACGCAGTATAGGATGTGAACTCATAGAGTAACTTGCGTGGAATTGAAAGTCAAGGTCATGGGTCAAGGTCATCGGTTAGGGTTACAGTTGAGTATTTATTGACGTCCTTATTAGTAAGTTTTAATTGTTATACCAATCAGCTGCGCGATGGCGCGGCGAGGCGTTCGGCGAAGTGTAGCGCGTGTGGGCGTGGTTACGCGGTAGCGTGGTGGCGCTCTGTCCTCGATCGAGGACAGTTTTTTTCAAGTTTCATGCACATCAGATGAGTTACGGCGAGTTGATAGCGCTGTGTGCATGGTGTGAACTGTACATACAGTGGAGACGCCAGGTCGGTCGTGTGACGACGAGGCTGGTATACCAGTCAGTCTACCTGGTCCAGGATACATCGCCAACCTCGTGACGGAGGCGACTGGCTGTGGTGGAGTGCGCAGTCCGTGGCGCGTCGAGGTCCGCCGCGGTCAGACGATCCGTCTCAGCCTGCTCGACTTCAGCCTCGCACGGCCCGTGACCGCTCGCACGGCCCGTGTCTGTGTCTGGCCGGTGCCACGTGTCGACCGCCGTGACTGGGTCGCCGGTGCGCGTGTGTCGCCCCCTAGTGATCGTTCGTGAACTGGTCGACAGTGGCGGCGACTGGCACAACGTGACCGTGCCCGCCAGACGTCCCGCTACCGCCAACTCTCGCGAGAATCTCGTCTACATCTCACAGGGTCACGTGATCCAGGTCGCCATCTTGACGAGCGGCGCCGACGTGCCCTTCTTCATGCTCAAGTACGAAGGTAAGATCGACCAGACGCCTCCCGTCAACTGGACGGCATCGCCAGCCCCAGTGATAGATGCGAGCTGTTGCTACAGACCTCTTGACGTAGCGTTGTCTCTGTTTATCTGTATGTCGGTCGCTAGTGAGTTATGCAAAAACAGCTGAACCGATCAAAATGCCGTTTGGGAGACTGAGACTCATGTGGTTCAAAGAAACCATGTGTATTAGATGGGAGGACATATGGGCGCAACCTGGCGAATACGATTGAACGACCCGTGCTCGGTCGTGATGCGTGCTGTTGCTATCATTACTAGCTGTATAGTAGCTTGTTATTACGCCCTGCCCTACGGTAGGGGGCATAAAGCGATGCTGTCCGTCCGTCTGTCTGTCTGTCTGTCTGTCCCGTTTTCTGATTATGTTGCGTTCAGTAGATGGCGATATGCGCGTGTCGCCGTTTCAAATGCATTCGTCGGGGGGCAGCACGGTAGGCTATGCTATGAGCGTGGGTGGACATATCGCTTTGCGGCGCGGTACTTTGCTATTGGATGTCTACATGACTTTCTCATACCAGTTGTGCACATGCGATATTAGTGACAGTGCGCGTTGCGCGGTCCGTCTGCGTCGGCGAAGCTTCCTGTTGATAATTGAGTTGGCCCGGCGGGCGGCCGAGTCTGTGCTATGATGTATCGGGGCCGTTCTGTCGAGTAGGACGTTGATGTCTGTCTGTCGCAGAGAGAGACACAAAGTCACGCACTCAACACATTGAGGCTGCACGACACTCACTCACTGCATCCAGTGTGCATCACGTGCTCAACATACAGTCGTCTTGTTCACCTCTCTGTGTGTCTGTCTGTCTGTCTGCACTGACCTATGCACGTCGTGTCGACCAAATTAGTCTAATAGATATAGTAGAGCAGCACGGCAGTCAGTGACTGAGGCTTACACTTGCTACTGCCCGCCCGGCCGGCCGCCCGGCCGGCTGGTTGTCACTGACAAGGTCTTAGCCGACCTAATCCATGTAGATTACACGAACGAGCATGCAGCCTGCGCTGCCTACTCGCCTTCAGTTCCAGCTTGCTCGATGCTTTACGTCGGCGTGCTGCAAAGATCGCTTTATGTGTGTCAGTGATTAAACGACCAAGCGCTGCACACAACTCGCCTAGCTGCAACGTGTCTCAGTAAACCTACTTACTTACTTACTGCTAGCATGTCAGTCCAACAGTTGAACGTCACGTGACTGAACGTGACTGACGCGGTTTTTCTCTCTGAGGAGAAATGCGTAGCGTTTTAATGCAGTTTTTTCATTCTCTGATCGACGTTCAAAATTGTGTCGAAATTCTTAACGTATTTTCATCTTGAACGTTTGGAAGAACAACTACATTGTTAGAAACTACATTAAATTACGAGTTAGGTCATGCTTCACCATGCAGACCGTTTCTCGTTTCAGATGGTTAGTTGTCCGTTTGTTTGGTTCTGCGACGTAGATTAAGCTGGCCAGTAGTCAGCTTTGTTCGCCCATAAATATAATTAGCCTATCTAACTTTTCGTATCATGTCGCGTCATTATAGCTTATCGTCAGAATGTTGCTGTAGGATGATGCATGGAATGCTGTAGCATTCTGTGCCAGTTTGCGTCATGTCGTCTTCCACGTGCTAGCTGCTGTGCACCGCACCTTGTAGTTTCCTTCACACCGCATCCGGCACCGCACGGCGCCGCATGACGCCGCACGGCGCCGCACCGTATGGTGTGAAAGAACATTAAGTCGTCAGTGCTAGCTCGGCTGGTAATTGAGACGTGATGCTGGAGCTTGTCAACAGAAACGCAGAGTTGTTAGTCGCAGTAGTCAAGACGATAGTGCAGTGTCTGCATGAGCGACGTCGGCTGTCAGCACGTACGTCACCGAGAGCGCGGTAGTGCCAGTTGTACGATCGAGAGACGTTTCTAACGTAGATGTCGACTGTCACGCAGGTGTGAGTCAATGATGAGTGACGCCGAGTGAGTTGATTTGTGGTGCGACCTTTAGAGTGGTTCCGGCGACATTGACATTGACATTGGCGGCGACCTACAGAAGCTGAGGAGCAGTGAGTGACCTAGACGCCGCCGTGTCCACGTTGAAGTTCATTAACAAGAAACCATCGACCAACTGCAGCTGGTCAGTCAGTGGTCAGTGAGTCTGACGTCACTGCTGGACATAGTGACCAGCAGTTGAGTGTCGTCGGATATGATAGGGCACATGGCACTCGATATGGGACAGACAGACGGACGGACGGACGGACGTATCACAGCATTGCTTTATGCACGCCTACCGTAGAGAGGGACGCAGTAAGATGGCTGTTGAAAGTATGCGTCGCATGCATGAGAGAATGCCTTGAAGCAGCCATGCAGTTCTGCGGAATTTTATTTAAAATAAGTGCAAAGGGCCAGTAGTGGCCAGTGACATGCAACATGACAATATGCAATAGTATACATCCAGTAAAACAATAGACATTTAAAGTAAACGTATTGTTAACATTAAAGTTTAAATACGAGTGTATCTACTTAAATCACAAGACAATAACTTAAAGCGCTTGATGTTAGTAAAGTCTACAATATTATATTCTAAATTGTTCTTATGTTCTATACTGCAACAATTATGAAGACATGCAGGAACAGACTGGACAATGAGCTAGGGACGGGACGGGACGGGACGGTTGTCGGTGATTAGTCCACTGACCATTGGTCCATTTGACCATTGGTCACGCGTGCAGGGTTGGTTTGAGCGGTGAAACGAGCAAGTCCTGCAGTGCACGCTGGCCGGCTGGCTGCATGTCGACTCGACTGTGAAAGCGTTCTCGGCGACAATTTACGTCGACTCGACAACCAGGCGCCCCCTGCCGGACGGCCGGCAAAGCCGTGTCACGGTCCAACTAATCAGCACAACGACCGACTCGGCACGCAGCTCGGCCGTCCGTCGTTTCGGACGTCGCTGATAGATGAGTGTGGGATGTGATGTCCGACGCTTTATGACGAACGACGCACGCAGCGCTGCGATGCGTCTGTCGGTCTGTCTGTCTGTCACGCCGATGGCCACCTTCACTGTCAGGCAGATGACACACGAGCCAGAAACTAACGCCAAGAAAGCTTCGCCGATGTGTATTGGCCGCCGTGTTTCATACGCTTTTTCAGAAACAAATTTCACGTATTTTTACACCGCCAAAATGATATTTCTGTGTTTTCGCTGACAAGTGTCTTGTTTATCGAAACGATAAATTTATGTGGAGCAGAGTTTTTATGTTGGATTTGTTAGAGATGACATCTTGAGACAATTACAAGAGCGGAGACATTCAGCTATGGAAATAAACTGATTAGAACGACAGGCGTTCTATTGCAGACTTTCAGGTTGCGCTCACACTGCCGCACGCACTTGAAAGAGAGAAAAAAACTTGGAGCACTCTTGTTGTTGACGTCAGTGTGAAATAATTTCACAGTCGCAATGACTCATACTAGGGTGTGTATGACGTTGACGTGTTGATTTCACTCACTTTAGGATATGTTTGCATGGATTTCATAAGGCAAATTTCTTAAGACCTACTGCTTTTTCGTCGTTTTTAGTCGCCTCGCACGCTGCGAGGCGCGACTTAACTAGTCATGTTTCTGTCTGTCCGTGACAAAAAAATGTCGCCGGCCCAACTGACCCCGCAATTCACCCATAGGGTGAAAGTTCAGACCAAGACGGACCAAAAAGTTCAATGTAAGGGGGTGGGTCTAAAATTGATATTTGTTGACCAAATATGGGTTCAAAGTTTCAAATTAAATAGGCTCATATAAGGATACATGGTCAAACTTTTGACGCACCTCTCGCACATTGCTCGGAGAAGGCGCGACCATATACCTCTAGGTATTCTAGTTTTATGTAAACTTTGTATGTACTAAATTGCATGGTAGTAATTACATGCTATTAAATATTTCTTACTTATACCCACTTACTTTAATCTCGATGTTTTTATTTTAATTTGTTGTCGTTAACATTCTGTTTGCTGGATGCGACTGCGAGCAGTGACTAGAGGAGCGTTCACATCAATCATCTCATCTCATCTCATCTCATCTTTATACTTCATTTTATCTGAATTCAACTGCTTTGAACTGGACATGTTCAGTTCAGTTGGGATGGAATAAGGTCAGATGAGACTCGATGAGATGAGTGGTGTGAACGGTGCTTGAACATGCGCTGTTGATGTGCGGTCTCCACCGAACGTCATATCATCGTGTCGTGACAAGTTGTCGTCGAGTTTCCTGCTTGTGTGTCATCGGGTTAAGGTTGGCGTGTGGACGTGGTGTCACGATCAGAGCATCGTGACCTTTGACCCGGACACTGGTCAGTCTGGTCACTACTGACACGCGCCCGCCGCCGAGCTCTCTCATCCGGGACTCAGTTGCACCGGCATGAAAGGAACTAGGTCACGTGCTCGCCAGTCCGTCATCATTTCTGATCTCTGTCGCAGCTAGCTATAGCTAGCCCGCCCGCCTAGCCGTGTGCGTCTCAAACAACGCCACCATGTAGTCTACACGTTTCACTGGCGTGTAGCGTGCGTGTATTCTTGGTCAAATTAAGTTGTGCACTCGACTAACTAAGAATTAAATACTCGCTTGGCATTTTTGGCCTAACGCTCGCCGTGCCACCTGTGTGCCGGGGGATTCAGCTTATAACTCTAAACCTAGCCCAAGTTATTTGATCGTTTGGCCGAACATTTCCATCTGAATACTGCAGCAGAAGGTGCAGCGCAGAATTGGTGGCATTGTCTTCATACAATACAGTACAATATTCGTTTATTTTGAGTTGACAAAACGCAGCTCAACACGAGAGACACAATATAAAAATGTAGAATACAATACATACATATG
>Ga0209782_1002155_pt1 | contig 10823 bp, 9 predicted proteins | sample WorMetmaBAHAMAS1_FD_187390 | JGI IMG/M metagenome (GOLD analysis project Ga0209782, IMG submission 187390) | Marine gutless worms symbiont microbial communities from Max Planck institute for Marine Microbiology, Germany - Inanidrilus... | ecosystem: Host-associated > Annelida > Digestive system >...
GTGTGTATGAGCATTTTTTTTAAATGGCTGGTATTGATTTTTTTTTAGATTAACTAAAGATTAATGACATTCAAAGAAAAGTTCTTAGTAATTGGCAACGCTGTTAAATAGCTTGGCTCTTTTAGTAGCATTTAAATGAATGAGACGATCCTTATCTGAGAATATGTGTCATTTTATAGTTTGTACATACTAATTGTATTTTACATGATCAAATTAGTTGACTAATTAAAATATGTTGTTTGTAATTTTTGCATGTTTGCAGGTCGTGCGGTTCTGCAGAAACGAATCATGGCTCTGTTGAGAAAGATTGAGCATTCAACACTCGGCAATGCTCAGGTATGGTTCCTGTCTGCTGGTTAGTCTGCAAGCCGCACAACACCAATGGATGTACTGCAGGACGCTGCAGAATTAATTTACTTACGAGTTGCAGTATGAAATGCATCGGTGTAAATGTTAAGCATGCTGCTTAATTATCAAGACAATAGACTGCATAATCACCTTCATTCAGTCTACTACATGTCATAAAAAGTGGATGCAGAGGTGTATTTTGTGTTCGCTTGAAACAGCTAATTGCTGTCTGTACTTCGTATTTTCCGATTTCCTGGGTGCCCTGCGGTATCCTGTGGTGTCCTGTGGCTTTTAGATGGACTCACATATGCTATCGTACAATTCAATCATAAATAGTTTTTCTACACGCTGTTTGTGAAAATGTGACGGAAAGTCAGCCGAAATGTTATCACATTGTTATGGTTTCAAGCTTTCTATAGCAAAGCTACACTTGATGATGATCATGATGATAACATTACAATGGCTAGAGATGGAACAGAACACATTGATAAGTATGGTGATGTGATGCAAACTGATGTCATCTTTTTGATTGTTGCATTCCGCGATGGGTTAAACTGCCAATAGTCGCTATCATAAACGCAAAGATAACAGTCACTCACACTGCCATTTTAATTTTATTCTAATATTAGAGATAGTAGTTTAAGCACGGCTGCCTATTTGAATGCATTACATACATTCAGTTAAAAACTGGATCGTTGAGATTAACTTCGGTTTAAAGCCAAAGTGCGTTATTTTTTTACTTTTGCATATTAATTTTAGAGCTAGTAGGATCACGCAATAAAGCTATCGCGTAAAGCTAGAAATATTGACTAGTTGCATAAAAGGCAAAGGGTACCAGTATCAGACCCAGCGAGGAGTGTAGGCGAGGTGCTTATATTCCTTACTTAGGCCTTTTGCTTGTAGGTGGATAAACCACTTCAGTGTGTGATGCGTGTCCAGTTATGGTTTAAAGCATGAAACTGAGATTAGAACGTGAGTTAAGGCAAAATATAGTCACCCGTTAATAACGATGCTTCATTGGTGATCGTCGTGTCAATTTAGGCATGGGAGGACACGTTCCTCAACTGGGAGAACAGTACGCGTTACCTGGATCAGTACCCAAAGACGAAGCTCGAGGAAGGGCTGATGAGTGAGACGATTCATCGCTCAGTCACCAAGAGACGCACTTCGAATCAGAGCACTGAGCACGAGCTCGAGGTGAGTCGATGTGCTGTGTGAAGTGTCACGATGAGGCTGTTGAGTTGTCCTGTGTGGTGCTAATGCAGTCTTTGTTCACTTTAATAGAGTTGGATGGATGAAGGTGGTGGTGTCCTGCCACTCCCCTCCAATAAGCAGCACTGAGGATTTTCTGGAGGTTATGAGGGACAATTATCAGAACTGCTGTGTACTGTACGGTGTATGCCAGTTGTGCACGATAATATGCAGTGCATATTTATTTGCTCATTGGGCCCATTCTATGGGGCCATAGCGGTCCCCTCTGTCACGCGTTGTCGTTGTTGTCGTTGTGGACATCGATGCGCAGGCAGCGTGTGACAGTAGCGACACCTGCTGAATGGCAATGCGGCGGCTCGCAGTGGCGAATTGGCCCAACATTTTTAAAATGCTTCTTGTTTATTTATTTGTATCAGACCAAGGTTCGTAGAAAACAAAACATCCGAAATATTACTACTACTAAATCTTTGGGCAAGTATATCACCTCGATCAACTAGATCAACTCAGCCTGGCATCCCTTCAGGGTCGCTAAATTAAGTACCAGCTTCAGTTGACTGGGGTAAAGGCGGGAATGTCACCTCTGCTGGGTGGCCGGTAACTCTGGGTGATCCCATATGGTGCGTGAGTATCGATAGTGGTGAGGCAAACTGCTGTACTCCGTTTATTTACTCTACTTTACTCACAGAGAAGTGAACGGTGTCATAAGTAAGTAAGTAAGTAAGTAAAATGTAGATTTATATAGCGCATATATGCAACACCTGTAATGCGCTGTAACACGCAAATACTGGTTAAACAAGAATGTCTTCAGTGACTGTCGGAATGTAGTCTCAGTACTGTTACGTTTGGCCGACTGTGGATGGGATGTGACAGGATTGTCTCAACGAGTGGGCTAACATGACCGGCTTCCTGTGTGCTCTCGGCAGCGTCTGTCTACAGAACAAGTTTCACCGGACGGTCGGCGTCGAGAGCCGCAAGAGCAGCGTGCTGCCCGGCTGCAGTGACCAGCAGTACTGCCCCGTTACCATGTCAGTCACGTCGCCTCGTTGTGCTCGCCATTCAGTTTGTGATGAAAGGTAAAGGGTATTAGGCCAAATGATGAGTGTAGATGGGGGCGGGGGGCTGGTCTCCGTTACTTAGGCCTTTTGCCCGTAGGTGGATAAGCCACTGAAGTCTGTGATGCATGGACAGTGTGACGCCAGACCTATGGTTACCTTCCCAGCAGTGGACATCGCTGCCCTGTGCTGGTAACAAATTATACTGCTTGGTGACAGAGGGACATGTGTGTTAACAACTTGCCCGAGGTCGCACAACTCACGACCTCTCGTGTTGCAAGCCAATGCCTTGACCATTACATCACATTGGCTATATTTGCATCGTGCGTAATGAATTAACAGACTTGAAAACACGTTACGTTACTCTGGCTGCATTTGTGGGTTACCGGGGACCAGCTGCTGGAAATGATTTGTTTTTTACTGTTACTACAGCTATTTACATTGTGATATTAGTCATAGAACAAGGACTTTCCCACAGATTTTCATCAGGCCAAAGTAATCGGTGAATTGCTGCTGTATGAAAAGTAGTCACATTAAGTGAATGAATAGGAATGGATTGGATTACTCATACAACAGCAAACTGCCAGTTGCCTACGGAATCTCTAGGACTGTTTTGTGAATTTCCTCGGTTTTCTGGATTTCTGTTTTAGTTCTTCTTTGTTAATTTTCCTGTGTTGTATGTACCAGTAGTGTTGTGGTTAGGGCATAGGATTCGTGACATGTGGTCGCATATTTGACTTCAAGCCACGTCGCTTTTGTGTGATGCCTCCAAGCAAATTGTTCTTGCACGAGTGTTCATTGTTTTGGTTATCAAGAAGTGTGATATGGTGACAGCCAAAGTGTGGTGACGTTTAGTTTGCTGGATGCCACTAAACGAATAGAAAATTGTACAATGTGCACTGGATTAGCTGGTGGTTTCGTAAATGAAAGCTTTGGGTAGTATGGTGAGATCTTATGTTTTGCATACTAAGGCAAACAAGGTATCGTACGGCGAAGTGATATGCCTTCTCGCTTGCTGATAGCATTTGGATGCGGGCATAGCCTCTAACGTGCACCCTCCAATCAAAATCGAATGCGTTTGAAACCGAGATGCGCACATAGCACCATCTGTCTAGTGCAGAAAATGGGACAGATGGGCGGATGGATCGCGGCATCGCTTTATGCCCTCTACCATCGGGCGGGTGGGGCATAATAAGGCTGGTCAAATGAAACTGATGAAGTTTGTGTGATGATGCTGGTTTGTCCAGGTTCATTGGCCAGCTGCTGAAACTGTTGGTCTGCAACAACGAGAAGTTTGGACCGCAGATTCAGAAGCACGTCAAGGAGCTAGTCGGCCATGAGCTCAACTCTCACATCTACCCGATCCTCTTTGACCGCTGCAAGGCGTTCGTCGACAAGTTCTTTGATGTGTCCGGCCAGGTGGCACGACGTTCTTTGTTTGAATTGCTTCCAGATGACAACTAGACGATTAATCAACTCGCTAATCTGTAAAGTCGGGGAAAGTCACGGTATTGGAGAAGTCGTATATATGCAGTGCCACTGCCAAGCCAAGCGACTGGAAGTGGGCAGCGAGTATGCAAATTAACCACACAGTGTCGACTGTCGATGCTACCGTTCAAACCAAAAAAATGCCACCTCTAGTCTAGTATTACATAGAATTGTTTGCTAGGAACTTCGCTTTGACTGAACAGTGATTTTTTGTCTCGTCAGAAACTGAATTCAATAATTTTACTTGTTTGCATGTATTTGATGCAGATGTTGCTGGTTTTGTTTGTTTTGTCAGGCGATGGTGACTGACGTAAACACGATGTTTATCGAGAATGTGATTTTCATCATGAAGAACATACTCGAGAACAAAGCAGAACAACCCAACGATCATCTCGGCATTACCAGCATTGAAGGACTTATGCTTGCTGTTGTTCGGTAAGTTGGAGTAAAGTTCGTTGTTGTAAATGAGTGTAAAAGCACTGTCTTCTAGCGGCATTCTTTTACCACTGATGAATAAGTGAAGTGTCGGTACATTGACACTTTAACGTTATGTGAATGACAGTTAGAAGAGGTAGTCTTCCGACATGTTCTCAAGACTGGTAGAGAGAATGCCGAGTTGATGCATTAAGGCAGATTGTTCCACGTACAGCCATAGGGAAAGCTGATTGTAGACGATGAGCCATGTTATCAGAGTGTCAGAGTTTCAGTTTCTTTGATATCTCATCTAGTCTTTTCTGCAATATTTCAGAATTTGACCCTCATTACATTAGGACTGTTGTATGACCAACCAGACTGAAATATACTTAGTCGAATAATCGCAAAGTTTTGGTCAATTAATCTTGAGACTGAAATCGGATAAAATAGCTTTTTTATGAATTGTTAACACAGTTTTATTGGACTGCTGATAGTGTCACTAATCGGTACTTTAGGTAGAGCAGTAGTGGTAGTGGTGGTAGTAATTGCCGGTTTTAGCCGAAGCCGAGCGATGAGTTGAGTGATCTGTCGGATTTATGACTTGCTGTGTTTGTCTGTGTGTCGGCACTCTAAAGGGTAAAAGGCTTGAGCTATCAACACCAAACTTGGTAGACATACAGTGCATGCCAGTCACTCATTTGAGGTCGGAAGGTCAAGGGTCAAGGTTATGATTCGATAGGATATGTAATATTTATAGTGTGCTCGAAAGCTGACATGATTAGCTTAAGTTACCGCATTGTACCATGAACTGAAAAATAATGGCAAGAAACTAAAAAAATACATAAACAGAAGATCTCAGAAGTACAGGAAGTAGTGGTAGTGGTAGTCCAGGAATCGTGGAACTGTAACCGTGGAGTCAGTCTAGAGGAAAGAGAAATGAGTCTACATAGGTTAAGTGGTTAGGTGGTTCGCAGATGCACTGCTGGTGTGGGACTGCAGATCACTACAGCTGTTTACGTTTTTTAGTTTCAGATGTGATTTTGTTTACATCCACACTTTCATACATCTCACATTTGTCGTTTTTATTCACTCGGTTGACTGTCTGTGCCAATGTCAGATACGTCCGACATCTGGACTCTACGATACATGCGATACAGATAAAGACGAAGGTCTGTCAGCTGGTCGAGGCGATGATGATGAGGCGCGACGACCTCACGTTCAGACAGGAGATGAAGTTTCGCAACAAGCTCGTCGAGTACCTTACGGACTGGATCATGGGCAACTCTCACCAGCTCAACGTTCAGGGCGACGTCTTCTCTATGTCCAGGTATCATCAAGCACGTGGTCACGACTAATGTTTTGCTCATGAGGAATATCTTGCTGTGATGCTGTGGAAACAATCAGGGTTTAATATGTGGAATACTAGCCGATGGCAGTAGGGTTATTATGGTAAGTGGGGTTAGGTTTAGGGTTAGAGCCAGGTTTTATTGTTAGGGTTAGCGTTGGGGTTATCATTGATCGTCATGTGTCCCCATACAGTGATGAACTATTTCCCATGTTTTAGGCACCAACTAGTATTCTGCATGTGTACCACAGCCACAGACTGTCGCAGAAGTAACTGTATATTGAGTTGAACTGGTGGCACAGTGCAGACCAGTATTGAGGTCAACGTCTGCAGCTGCTGCAGCGGACTTTGAATGACACACTGATGCTAATTTGTACTACACGGTGGTCTGTATCAGTGAGCATGTGTGACTAGAGGTCCACTGTTTAGAACGTGCATTACTGAAGCCTCTATTTGGGCCCATTCCATGGGGCCATAGCGGTTCTCTCTGTCACGCGTTGACGTTGTTGTCGTCGTCGTCGTTGTCGTGGACATCAATGCGCGCATGCGACAGTAGCGACACCTGGTGAATGGGCGTGCGGCGGATCGCAGTGGCGAATGGGCCCAACATTTTTCAAATGCTTCTTGTTTAGTTCGCAAAGCATACAGATTGGCATGATTTATTTACTTCTGCACTGCATGTTGCAGTTATGCCATGGACTACAAATTCTGGCAGTGGAAAATTTGGGGCCTCACTAATATCAGTGGGTCGTTTACCATCACCACCATCTCTACCACCATCTCTGTGTTAATGGCCATTTCCCAGGTGTATGTGGGTTAGCTAATTTTGCCTCGGTGTTCCTTAGCTATTGTGGATGAAAAACTCTGGAAATGAGAGTCGCAGATTTTGTCCATGCTGAATTTCATTTTTGTTATTCCGCCAAGAGTGTTAGAGCAGTGATGTAACCATACAGCACCGACCCTCACCCCGTCATCTGCTGGCCTCATCCTTTCTTATTGTGTATACGATATGCTTTATAGTGCGCTCCAAAACTGACTCAGTCACTTTTATTCTGCTGTACTGTACCGTAAACTGAAAAAATAATGGCAAGAAACAAGAAAATGAAAACTCTCAGAAGTACAGGAAGCAGTCAGAAAACGTGGATGTATATTTAGACCCTTTTTCTGTCATGCAGCCAATAGCATCGAAGTATTGTGACACCATTGAAGCACCAACTCTTGCCGCAGAAATCCTCTGCTTGACTGAATTTTTTATTTGTCACCTTAGTATTGAGCTACAGTTCATAGCTCCCTTATATGTCACCACTGTGATGTCGGTATTCATTATTTTGGACTTGTGGAAGTATTTGAAACTTCTGCACGTATGTGTCCCTGGTATGCAGGGATCTGGATCAGGCGAGCATGGAAGCGGTGGCAGCTTTGTTGGCTGGACTGCCACTGCAGCCGGAGGAGAGTGACCGCGGAGACCTGATGGAGGCCAAGTCACAACTGTTTCTCAAGTGAGTTTCATGCCGATGACGACCACTACATTATCGGCTGTTATTGCTTCAGCTGCTTGATGTTTGATTGGCTGAGTTAAGATATTATGACCCACTTGACATAAAATATGTGTATAGTAATAATAACAAGTGGTCAAACAATTTCAACAATAGGCTGTGTCGCAAGGGTCGGCAACGGGCATTTTCCTCATGAACAAAAGTGATGTCAAGGGTGTACCAGAAATCGATTTCAGAAACTCGCTAGGTAGAGCTGTTGTCACGTTTTATGCCGCTGAAGTTCACCCGCCCAGTGCTTTCACATGCTATGGTAACTGACACCAATCTGCCTCCTAAATGACATTTTTGTCTCTATCGCTTTATTATCTAGGCGCTTATATTTACTGCAATATTTACTTATTTTTTGTTGTAAACACAACCTCTTAATTATGTCATGACGTTATCGATCTGGTTTTTTGCTGTTGTGGGTAGTGCTTGTGATCGAAAAATGAACATCATTGTTAGATTTTCGTGAATTTGTAGGAAACCCTAACTTCGAACTTGCAATGAAGTACATCTTTAGAAAGCCCAAAGAATAGGGATTCCATTGATGTGTTGTATGCACGGAAATCTGATCAATTTTTCTCACACGAGTTGAATCTGTTGCTGCACTTGGAAACCAATCTAACACACCTGTCCTCAGCCCAACCCCACTCACCACCCCAACAGCAGCATGATCGCTTCACACATTCTCAAACAGCAATGCCATAAATTCACCATTGGTTGCAATCGGCTGCCCCATATCCACCCCCAATACTGCCCTTACCATGGGGCGATCAGCAGCCCATGCACACTGACTTTTAAAGACTTTTTTGTTAGCTAGACTGCAGCGCACTAGTGACTTTTTGTTTTATAGTGCGCTGGGTATAAATGTACTCACTCACTCACTCACTGCACATCCTTGCACCCACCCAACCCAGGATCCCAAAAGGCATCCAGATCCAGTCTGCCATTTTTTCACAATTTACCGGATAGACCAACACACGCACACAGACAGAGAGACCAACAAAGAAGTACACGGAAAATGACTAGATCGCATATGTTATATAAGACGCAGCGACACTGCCTAATAATAAAAACGTAGTGTGTTAATGAAAGTATGAGAGAGCATGAGAGAAGAGGTGAGTCTTTAGCCCGGATTTATAAGAGATTAGAGAGTTACCATCAACAACACTCTTCGGCACTTCTGTTTGCAGATATTTCACGCTGTTCATGAACCTGCTGAACGACTGTGCGGAGGACTCGGCGGAGGAGAAGTCCGACGGAGCGTTGAGGAAATGTCCAGTGAGCAACCTGAGTGCCCTTCGTAACTGCACCGTGCTCGCCATGTCCAATCTTCTCAACGCCAACATTGACAGCGGGCTTATGCATTCCATCGGTGAGATGTGATTTCTAGGCAGTCTTTCTGTCATAAATCTTGCCTCATCTAACCTTATCTCAACTGAACTCCTTTTGTGTGAACTGAGTGGCTGTGAACCGAGTCAGTTTGCCATGGCTGCGACCAATCAGAATAGGCTTAGTGAATGGCGACCTGTCTTCGCCATGTCATATGGGTCATCACTGGATTTACTGTCAGCTTTTTACATGGGCTGCATGACCTACTGTGTTCGGATTGGTTGCAGCCTCGGTGAACTGAGTTACCTCACAGCTGCTCAGTTCAGATGAACTGAGGTCAATTAAGATGAGCTTAAGTTAGATAATGTTAGTTCAGGTGAGATTTATGTTATGAACACTCCTTCGGCGGACATCGGCCGTGTTTATGGCACCACTCATGAAGTATATAATCAAACTGACTTTTTTATGTTGATCGTGTTGATGCATCCTGTCAACTGACTTCACTTACTCTTGACAATTTGCCATATCCATTTTTAGCCAACGTGGCATGCCTGCCGAAAGGACTATATATTTTGCCGATGTTTTGCTCTTAGATTCTTTTCCATTATTGTTTTTTCGGATCCATGCAGTAGACTAATCTCCCTTTTGTCAGGTTTCGATCACGCGTAAAAGTAGATCATCGTATGGTATATCGCATTGTATCATGCCGTGGTGCGTAGGTCTCGGATATCACCGCGACCCCCAGACACGTGCCGCATTCATGGAAGTTCTGACAAAGATCCTGCAGCAGGGCACGGAGTTTGAGACTCTGGCCGAGACGGTGCTCGCCGACCGATTTGAGCGGCTCGTCGAGCTGGTGACGATGATCGGTGATAAAGGCGAACTTCCCATTGCCATGGCGCTGGCCAGTGTCGTTGCCAACCCACACATGGTATGCACCCATTTATTTTATTATACGCTCAATAGAGGTTTTATTATCGACCGCATAGCAGGGGAGATAATACGTTTGGTAGCGTCCATGTGTGTGCGTGTGTGTCCGTTTGTCTGTGGGTGCTCTCATGTTTGAACTGTTTGACCTTAGACCATGATTTTTGGCATGAGGGTTGACCTTGACTAGCCTGGGATTGTAGGTCAAGGTTGTAGGTCAAAGGTCAAGGTCAAACAGTGAAAATTGTTTACGCTCTCTGGTTTGTACCAGTGGTGCTTGCCAAGTTCAGCCAATGGTAATTGCGAATGACCATTACCAGTCCATTGGAATTGTCTGTCAGTAATCAAGGGGCGTTCAACGTGTTGCGCATAAGCGGTCGATCAGCTTTAATTGCAGTTACTTTTAGGTGCTGTGGTAGGCTGTTTCAGTTATAACAAATCTGAACCAGTTTGAACAAAACTCGGAATATAAGTGGACCAGCACTGGGTTGTCATACAAAAATGGGGTAATTGCCCCAAGTTTTGCCAAATGGTGCCAAAGAGTGTTTTGATTTTTTTGTCACCAATATGTATCATGCTTTCATTATGTCCATTTTTGAAACAACAGACTTGAAGCCATGCGCTGGTGCGTACGTATGTCAATAATTGCCACATATCTGTGCAGGGGGGGTTTCAGGTTTCAAAAATACAAAATTTTGGTGGGGTTCTTGCATCTCAAATGGCACAATTTCGGGAGATAGGAATCATTTCATGGTCTAGTTGACATCCCAAAGATATGGTATCTGTATGCGAGTTTTGATGGGGCGTATGGTTTGGGCGCTACGACGGCAAGAAAACAGCAAATTTTTATGTTTTATGCCAAGCGTGAGCAAGTGGTTACGGTGGTGGTATAGCTCGCCATTGCATCCAAGTCCCACAGTGAAAGAATTTCGGTAAAGTTACTTGCAAGAGAGTAGCGTCACTTTTTTACTTGCATTGGCCAATGCCGTGCTTCATTGGACCGACCATTGTGTAGATAGCTAGAGTCGGTGCAGTGTGAATAAATGGACTGAACGATAGGTGACCACTTAAAAATGCCAAAAAGAAAACTTTTATTACCCACGCCGGCGGTAGCCCATTGTTAAGTGGCATCTATGACTTAGTGTCTGAGTGTGTGTGTGTCCGCAC
>Ga0209782_1002156_pt1 | contig 10822 bp, 8 predicted proteins | sample WorMetmaBAHAMAS1_FD_187390 | JGI IMG/M metagenome (GOLD analysis project Ga0209782, IMG submission 187390) | Marine gutless worms symbiont microbial communities from Max Planck institute for Marine Microbiology, Germany - Inanidrilus... | ecosystem: Host-associated > Annelida > Digestive system >...
TAATAGGACAGACTACAAGACAAAGTGACAGTGAAAAGCAAAATGTTATCTGAAACACACGTGTGCTTAATAAAATGGATGTCTGATAATGTTTCAAGCATAAAGCTATTATTAATATTGAAAAAGCAATAACCAGTTAACAGTGACAGAATATAAACCTCTGACAACCACAAACCAGCAGTAACATTGTAATAAAATGGGATTCACTGGCAAATTTAGGCATTATTTAAAAAACGTCCTAGACACTAAGATTGAGATCAATCAAACTGTAATCAACTGATCTTTCTATGGCCTACACCTCTTACTAGAAATTTCACCAAAATTCCTTAGACAAATTCTAAATAATGTTGTCCAGAAACAACCAAAAAACAACTGTTCTGACCGAAGTAACAAATCCATCCCAAAAAATAAGCAGGTTATCAGCATGTTGGTGCATGCGTGTTAGCAACACAAATCAAGCAATACTGTCAGACAGGATTCGAAACTGTTCACACAGTTCAGCTGAACAGGGCCTCAAATAAATTTACGGACTCATATTCTGAAAACAACAAACATTTATTCTGGTTATTCCAGACATTTTTTCTGTACCATTTTCCATCACTACTAGCAGAGGGAATAATTCATCCCAGCCCTATATTGATATCAAACTGGGACTTCCACATGTGTAAATGCAACACCTGTACCGTGGAACACTCAGTGACATCATCATGTGACAAGCGAGTTTAATGCCGGCACACACACACACACACATCACACGTGAAACACACCACTCACTCGTGTCAGCAATGTGCATAAATACCTCGCCAAATAAACAGACGACTTCCTGTCAACGGTGTGCAGTAAAAGAGGCAAACGTCAAAATGTGCAGTCTGCTTCCTAACTGTTTGGACGTTAAATCAAGGACTTTTAACAACCGTCCGCAGGTCACATATAGACCAGTGACTCACTCTCAGTGGTGGCTTTTACAGTTATGTTACTGAAACGTCTACAATTTAATAATAATACCTTTGTTACAAGTTTTGTAAATTTTTAACTTACTTATCATTAGATAACACATAGCAAACAGTGAGGCTGAATAGGCCTGTCAGAGTAGTTCTGTATTGTAAAAACATTTGCATTTTGGCATCAGATAAGTTATTATTACATAGCTAACGTAAATGCAGGGCTACAGCAACATCTTTGTGATATAAATAGCAAAAGAAATTGTCTCAAAAATGGCAAAGCTTATGTGGTCCGCAGATGTAAAATAATAAAGTAAATTCTGTAACAAACACTTATTTTACATTATTTCACATGTAAGGACTACTTTAGATGAAACAGACCTCATTGACAGTAAACTCAGTGTTTTGAAGACAAAGTTCGTAGAGAATTTTCTCTCCAGACTCAATGGCGTGTCGCATTACTTCACACAGCTGATCAATGCTACACAACAACAACACTACTACTATACTACAACTACTGTTACTACTACAATGATCAAAACAACAACATGGCTTATACATGGCTGGTAGGCAGTGGCAGCATCGCCAGGAATTGGTGCAATGGAGGGCACATGAAACTCCGCATTTGTGAAAATAATTCGTTGCACAAAAATGACACAAAATATATTTATGTAGCCACCGCTAAACTACAGCAGCTGCTGTCATAGACTGCAAAATGTTTCGAGAGATAACTGCACAAAGTGCTGTCAGATTCTGAGCATTCTAAAATTAACTAAAAAAATTAATTGTAGGAAATCGTAGGGGGACATGTGTCCAAGTGCCCATAGCTGGCAACAATGCTGGTTGGCAACAATCTTTAACAAGGCACGATAATCGGGCTGCTGCTTATGGTAAACCTAAGTTCTTGTTAGTATTGGCTTTCAATCTGGCCCACACTGTGCTCAGATATCAGCAACAAACTCAAGAGCAAAACAAGGGTGGTGGTAAACATTACCGACAAACAGCAGATTCATGCATGAAAATAAGATTAGTAAACACTGACAGCTGTTCCAGTACAGCCGACAATTGTCCCATTCTGCATCAAGTCACATGATGAGTGCACCTACCATCAACCAACTGACGTTAAACTTACGATATACAGAATATGTGCTGGACTGAGAGTAATCAATCAGGACAGTTGTCAAACTTACATTTCCCTAGATATAACAGAAACCCTCGACCAACTTGTGACAGTATGCTCCATCGGCATTTGATGTCTATGCTACCACCTGCATACTCAGATCCTGCCAGGAACTATACAAGACACAAGTTTGGTGTTGATAGCTCGAGTCATTTTTCTTTTAAAGCGTGGACAGACACACATGATACACAGACCATCAGAGACGCCACTGATCACCTTACGACGCCAATGTGTGTGTAATAAATAATCAGGGAGGGTACCTGTTCATCTCCTGCAGGAACTGTGCTCCGAGCCAGTCGTTGAGGTCAGTGAAGCAGGCGTCTGCCTTGGCACGAAGCTCCTGCAGTGTCTGCACACCGACTGCTTTGATGACGTCAACACGCAGCTTGGCCGCACCGCCTGCACACCACAACGTCAGCCAGGATCTGCTACTGTACAACTCCATAACAGTTCATTCATAAAAGGAAACTGTACAGTGTATATATAGCTGTGCACTAACCATTTTAACGGACGGCCATTTTATAGGCGAACCTGGTTTATACGGTTCTCCGTCGGTTGTCTGCCTGACTACATCCTGGCAAAGGTCTGTGTGGGCCAAATGTCCGTCCTGTCACTGAACCAAACTCAAATTCACAGCACTGTCCCAACCAGTCACTCTTTCCTCATCCACCACTGGACTTCGGAGATAAAAGTTATTTGATTTTCACAAGGTACAGTGGTTACAATTTACAGATGAGGTGTATAAATCTATAACTGTCTGATGTGAGGTTTCTTCGGAATTCTGTATACCAAAAATTGCTAAAATCAACTCATTTTTGACTGAGCTATTTAAAAAAAATTGAAGGTGTCATCACTTTTTGAAATACTGTGTGGATGTATCTCACTGCAAGGAAGTAGGTTTGGATGCACTGGAGAGTCAACAACAAGGCATCATATCTGACAAATGCCTACAGGCCTACAGGAATTCAATCATGGCACTGAAAGCTGGAACCAGAGATCACGTTTCCACAGCTATAAAGCTGCGGGTCAAAAATGTGTGGTCTGAAGTCCAGGGGTAAACGTCCCCTATGAAGTGCCGTAGACAATACACTGGATGGATGGTGTTCACAGTGAACAATTATAAGTGAAAGTGACTAACATTCGTCGGTGATGGCTGCAAAGTACTCCAGTTTGCCATTCTCTCGGTCCATCTTGGCCTGCTCCACTTCCAGCTGTCTCGCTCTCTCTTCTTCCGACTCCTCAATCACTGCGATTGTGATCACAATCCACAACGTTCAATGAAATCACTCCGTCAAGCCAACTATCTGAATAGTGCTCAACTCAAACTGTTCTATCGACAACCGTACCGACGCCGGCAGCACGGACACAGTCACAGACGCCACTGATCATCCTACACATGCACCAGATACTGCCAGAGTGGGCAACGAGCAGTGACTCATCTACAGTGCACTCAAATAAGGCATGTGTTGAGTCGTTGACAAGAGATCACACAGTTTTACCTGTCACCCCCATGTTTATCTACAAGTGGAATAAGCCACCGGCCTTTACTCCAAGTGGCAGAGAATCATCACACTTCTGGCCAGTACTGATTTCCCGTTCCACTGAGGGAAGGAGGCTGAGTTGACCTGGATGGGATACAGATGTCGTATGCCCACCAAAGATGGTCACCTATCCCAGTACTAACTGGCCTCGGTGTAGTGCAACTTCACTGGTATGCACACTGACGTTATCACTATGCCGAACCGAAGCCGTGATCCATCAAATTCACCAATCTTCCTACTGGCAAATGATACACAGTCTAAGTGGATAGCTCTCACTCGAGGTCACACAGAGTAAGCAAATACTTCAGCAATATCTTTCTTCCTGTGACCTTGAACCTTGACTTACAAGCTTGACCTCTAAAAGTGACCTGCATAGTGTCAACACAAGCCAGCAAACAGGTCAAAAGTCAGAGGTCAAAAGTCGATCAGTTCAGTTCACTGCACCACTATGCTGCATGATCAAGACCAATGAGAAAAGGGATGCAAGGCCTGCAAGTGTCGTTCACACTGGTCACTAAACCACAAAGCGACATTCACACCTGGTATTGGCGACGAAGACTCTTTGACTTTGCTCTTCTTCGGCGTCGGACTCAGCTCCTTGCCACCTTTGCCACCCTTCTTATCTCCAGTCGCCGCCTTCTTCTTTGCCGCCTCCTCCGCAGCCAACGCCTTTCTCTCCACCTCTTCTTGGGCATCGCGAGCTAAAGTCTCAGCTGCCAGCTGAACACAGCCACAACAGAAGGTAATCATAGATAGCAGGCTTTGCTCCTGGAGCACGAAGTAGACTACTTGCTGGTCTTTATCGTTTGGTAATGTTCGGTTGGAACTGATGCAGTAGTTTTCCGACTGTTATGTTCTTGCCACTCTGGAATACACAGGACCCGTTAGGCCTGCAAAGTTTCCGTCGTCATTTAAAAACTCATCTTTTTCGATTGTCATACCCTCACCTAATTTCTGACTGTTAGACTGGCATCGTTACAATGGTCCTTGTAGTAATATTTCGTTATTTAGGCCACTCTAAAAATTCATATTTACTAACTTACTCTCTCCCGTGGAATTTAGGGTGAATGAGTTGAACGTACAATCTTATCGATGGCAGCTACGGCCTGTGCGTGGACGTCCGTCAGCAGTCGTTCATCATTGTCCTGTATCTGTGGCTGCTCGTCCTCTTTCTGTTTTGCCGCTGCCTTGTTGGCCTTGTCCTGCTTCTGCTTGGCTGCAGCAGCTGTACCATCTGGAGATGCGCTTTGCCGCTGGATCAGAGGGATTCTGCACACACGCAGACAGATAATAATTTTGTACTACAATGTAAAAAAATCAAGTTCGCGATGCTATTAACAAGATATCGCCGGACGGTGGTAAAATGATAAGCCCCACCCCGCCAGTGCCTGCATACCATGCAAATGCTGCAAGTCCGCAGCCCACACAGCAGTTGTCAGATATCTCAGCAGGCTCAGCCTGCATTGCCGAATATGACAAAAGTCTGACAAGTTGCGCCATCTAGCGAATGCTTCTGAAACGGCGCCGGCGATCGCTTCGTTGTAGTCTCCACCAGGTGTTGATTTCCTGGTTGGGGTTTCTTTAGTTCAGTTCAGTTCAGTTCAGATCAGATAAGGTAAGATGATGAGATGAGATGAAATGAAATGAGATTAGGCGAGTCACATGAAGGTTTACTGAAGGTTCTTTTGAGAGTGAGTGAGTTACCTGCTTGCTTTACGTTCATCGACGTTGTCTGGCTCAGGTGAGTTGTCGGCGCTCTTGCGCTTCTTGCCACCTGAACTACCTGTAGTGGCAGCAGCCTTGCCGGCGCCGGCACCTGTCTGTTGAGTGTCAGTCGTGGTTACCTGCTGATCACCTGGCAACGTCGCTGGATCTTCATTGTCTGCTGCTGACTGTGCGTCTGCCAGCTGCAGCTGGATATACCACACGGCAACAACAGCCGTACAACTATACAGCAACGTTTTATGAACAAGTACCAGTAGCTGAGTAGGCTAATAATTGTTGGTCGTCTTGACTGATTGAGTTAAGTTTTTAGCGCGAGATGTAATATATAGATCTCGCGCTTATGCTACGATGCCAGTCCGTCTGTCCATCCGTCTGTCCGTCTGTCTGTGACGGAAGTGCATTGGCGCATTATAGCTAATTTAGGTTTCAAATTCCGATCCCACTTTACCAGCGGCCGTGCTGCTTGCGCACGGCCGCCGTGCTGCTTGCGGGTGGATCATCTCGCGCCATGTTAGCCAGTGCTAGACTCTCTTGTTATATTGTTTCATTCGTGACACAAAATGGGTCATGTCCGAGACTAAAACGTTGCTGACAATCAATCGAGACGACCAATAATTATTAGCCTACTCAGCTACTGCTACATGCTCATAATTTTAACTCCATGTTTGCGCTAATTATTTTCAGCTCTCTCTGTGCCAATGTCGCTCAGCTCGACAGCTGCTGAGCTCTTGTTTCCTACTATGAACTTTGACCTATGACCCTGACCTTTGCACTTGAAGGTGAACCAGCAAATATCTCAGCATGTCAGATATCCACATCAAAGGTCAATTACATGTACATCGAAAGTTATTAGCCAGACACACAAACACACACACACCTGACTAACTGCTGTGTCTGGACTACACATCACCGTGTTCTACTAAATTACACAACAGAGCACGGAACTATTCTGGTATGACAATCTTCCCTCGTAACCTCCACACTATCATCATTGCAATCTATTGGAGGGGGAGGGTCGGCCTAACGAGTAAGCAATGTAACCAGTAGAAACAAGCAGTTTGTATGTACGGTGTTCAAAGTCATCAGAGAATTACTGCAAACATTCAAAAGCAACGTTTAGCATTGATCAAAACAAGAAGACCAGAAATATTTTCTGCAACAGCCTAAGGGGAAACTGACCCACTACAACGACAGCCATTTTGGTTCCAATTTGGTCTGATACCTCGAGCAGCGGAAGTCGTGCATAGTCGGTGGCGAGCTCGTCGGGGACATGTCCTTCCATGGCACGGTAGTAGTCCCTGAGCAGTATGACGGTGTCGTGGTAGCGGTCGACCTCGGCCTGCATCAGAGTGATGAGCTGATTGTCGAGCAGTCCGAGCCGGTCGTCCAGCCAGCTGTCGGCCATCACCGACGCCCTCTCGGCCTCCACCTGCTCCTTGCGCTCGTCGCTGATCGACCACAGTCGGTCGCGCACGTCATCCACGCGCTGGTGGAGGTCCGCTCGCACTTCGCAGTCCGCTCGCAGATCCTCCGACACCGTGTTGTACTCCTGCGACACCCGCCATTCACAACGCTACCACAGCAGCCTCGCTGCAATGTTGTGTACGGCCTAACACCCCTGCTGCATGGTACTGAGTAGGTCTGCTCGAACTTCGCAGTCTGCTCGCAGATCCTCCGACACCGTGATGTACTCCTGCGTCAGTGTTCATATCACTCATCTTATCTCATCCTATCTGAGCTCATTTCATGTAAATTGAGTGGCACAGAGTGCACTGTGAAGTGACCCAGTTCGCCATGGCTGCGACCAGTCAGAACAAAGTGCACGACCTACTTCGTTCCGGTTGGTTGCAGTCACGATGAACTGAATCGCTCTGCAGCGCACCCCGTGAGACAAAAATAAACTCAAATGAGAAGAGTAATGTGAATGATCGTTAAGTCAGATTTGCTGCTACTGCACGTTGGCTGGCAACAGCTCAGCATCACAGTGAGCACAGGAAGACGTGGAGGAAATTCACTCGTGAATCAACGCCAGGAAACTCAGCCATTAGCGCAACTTAACAAGGCTGCTGCTAAGCATGACGCTGTACACAGAGCTGAATGCTGAGTGTGTTAGTCTGTCCACAGATGATGGCGCCCTTCCACGTCCGCCAGCTTGAAAGGCTCAAGGACACATGACAAAACGGTGGCTGGTGAGGCAATTATATGGCAAAGAGTCGAGCTATCAGTTGGCAGTAAACACACACACACACACACACACACACACACACACACACACACGAACCTTCTGCCACTGGGTGACGAACTGCTGTTTATGATCAGGACGATTGAGAAACGTCACAAAGTCTTGCCTGCAACAAACCATCTACACATGCTACAGCACTCGGCATCTATCGGCTACTCACGTTACTCGTGCACAACATGAAAGGAAAAGGTTAAATGTAGTCACATGGTAACAGAACATCACCATCCTTTGGCTGGTATCAAGTTATACTGCTTGGTGACGGCAGAGGCAGAAGTGACTGAGCACTTGCCAAGCAGCTACATCCCAACAGAAAGTCTTGATCGCAAGTCAAACGCCTTAAATCCATTACACCACCACCACATAGTCCCTTAAGAAAACAAGCCGGTGTTTGCTGGAGCAATTGTGTGCTTCATGTATTGTATATTGCATCAAACAGCTGCAACTGCGAAAAGGTCCAAGATAAGTACATGAGGTTACAAAAGTTTTTCCAAACTAAGAAACAGAATACACAAGCATGTAATGCATGTACATAATCTCCTTGGCTTCCTTTGACTGTACAGTAGTTGTGAAACATTTCGTTTGCTTCTGTTGATAAATAAAACACGCATTTTCTGTTTTTCATTCTGGAAAAGTTTCACTACTTTTTTCAAACTGATAATAGTGTAGCATTCTTTCATGGTAATCATGTTAAAGATTAATTTACAATCAATAGCATTTTGTTCATGTTGTGAAAAAACGTCAGACATAACACAATTACACTACAAAAGGGTTAACAAACTGTTGTAACCCTTTTGCTCAATGATTCAAATTGCAAATTACATAACTAACTTTGATAATGTCTTTATTCTATATTTTAATGTTGTGATGCGATATTAAAGACGTTAGACGTTTATTGTTTTATTTCAAAATCTGTGTTTCAACAACTACCGGGTTGACTGTATACACTGCTCTACGTGATAAATCATTTCATATCGACTGCAGTAAAGTCAGATGTGTGGGTCAAGTCAGATGGGTCGTAGGGCTGAGTAAGCTGCCGACCTGATGTTGAAGAAGTATCGAATGATCTGGTCTCTCTCAAGCCTCATCATCGTGAAAACGTTCTTACAGTTGTCGATGTACGTGGTCTCAGTTGTCTCCCAACACTGACACAGAGCTCCCGCCAGCTCCTGTGTTTTACAACAACATCTCAAAAACTCTTTTAGCAACAGCTCCGTATCTGTTCACTCAATACTAGCGTGGCAAAAGTTCTTGACAATAACTGCACCAATAAATCTAGTTACTTACTTACTTACTGAACAGCTCAATAGTGTCGTACTTCAGAAGCTAGGAGGTTCAGAAGTTAGCCAACAACATTAGTGTAGCCAGGAAGTTTGAAGTTCAACTTTCAATCCATATGGATGTTTTTTTATAAAAAAAACGTTCAAAAATAAAAAAGTAAAAATGTGACAAAAACAAAAATGTAAAAATGCTTTTTACATCTACAGCACAATGCAGCCTGTTGTTAGCCTACGTTCATAAGCATTTGCTAGAATTATTAACACAAAACCCCGGAGTGACCACTAACCACTGATAGCGAGAAAGTAGTAACTCGTACGTACGACGTACCACGTCGATGGGACGATCAACAAACTGCCATTCGGCTGATCCAGGATGCGGTGGTGGTGGCCCAACATCTTCAGCTATCTGCTCCATCTCCGCCTTCTTGCCTTTACCCGCCGCAGTCGACTGCTTCTCTTTGTTTTTCTTCGTCGACGCTACAGCTGCACGCACGACCACTGTGTAGTCATGCGGTGTCTATCAAGTGAGGTGGACAATTTTCACCATTTCATAAAACGCAATGTGCAAATCTTTTGGTACTTTAAAAAAAATAAGTTATCATTTGGCTGAGTTACTAGAAAAAAGACAGAGTGTGTTTTCTGAATGTGGAGATCATGGCGGATATCTTCACCACCATCTTTAATTGCACAGTTGGAGTAGCCTGTTGGAAAGGTTGTTTACCTGGAAGTTACTGGAGGGGGTCTAAGGAATCCAACCACATACAACAACATTTAACAGCTAACCAGTTAGATAAATTGTTACAAAAAGGACCAAAAACGTGCCAAAAACAAGTATATCAAACCTTGCCCCATAGACAAAAGAGCACAAATGTACGCTTGATGCATTGGACTGCATTAACGTTAGAAAACAATCTGCCATTGCTTTACGTCTACTGCTATAGGGACATGGCGTGCATAATAAAAAAGTTTATTTTTAAATGTTTACATGTAAGACTGTAGCTTATGTGCACAGTAACAAACAGCAAGCAACCTGTCGATCCACGATGGAGAGACAGAGATATATTTATGACAAAGATATATTCACAAAACTGAAAAAGTTGACTGAGTGATACAACATACCAGACTGTCGGCCACCATCAGGTCCCGTATCTGACAGCAACAGCAGTCTCTATTAGTGGGCAATAGTCAGTCAAACTGAACTGCAGTATAAAAAGTTTTCTTACGCTCAAACTCTATTAATAAATTAACGACACAAATTGTACAGCAAATGAAAAACATGCAGCAAATCCACAACAAAACGAACCAGTGGAGTTTGAACATTAGACAGCCGTGCAATGAAGTGGAAAAGTTAACTCGGCTAGAAAGTGTAGCAGGAATGTTAGACTGAGGAGAACCACCAACCATTGTTGATCTGATATTGGCCTCAAAAATGACTCATCAGAAATGTGCAGTAATGCAAAATACCACGGCATTACTGTAACAGACTTTTCTGTTAGGAACTGAACCTAAAACTCCACATATTTTACCATTTGTGTCCCCTTAGAACAGTCCTAGCTACCTGACAGACAGACACACTTTTTAGCGGTCTATTTTTCCAGGACAACATGGTCCACATGGGTAAGTCAGTTGCATCAGAAAGGCAAACCATTCTGAATTTTAAAAAAATGAAACAGGAAGTGATGGGATGATAGTGGCATCAGCTGGACCATAGGATGCCAATCATTTGCACCTCACTGCAGACAGACAGCCATGACTGTACTCAATTGTTTACAGACCGGGTGTCCTTCTCTTCCTGACGCCTAATAACTAGTGTTAAAGCACTCAAGTCCTGACTAAGTGAATTTCACTTTGATGTGTCGACACTGGCATCAATCTGCCCCCAAACATTGTAAGGGTTCAACAGTCCAACCCCCCCC
>Ga0209782_1002157_pt1 | contig 10821 bp, 4 predicted proteins | sample WorMetmaBAHAMAS1_FD_187390 | JGI IMG/M metagenome (GOLD analysis project Ga0209782, IMG submission 187390) | Marine gutless worms symbiont microbial communities from Max Planck institute for Marine Microbiology, Germany - Inanidrilus... | ecosystem: Host-associated > Annelida > Digestive system >...
CTTGCTTTGCACATGAGGTCATTGCCATTAGAGAGGGTCGGTTTTCTATGATGTGCGACGGTTTCACCAGGGGAGAGATGGATGATGTTATTGGTTATTTAGTGACGTGACTTATACCGCTATTGCATATTTTTGTATAAACTAGGCCTATATGTGTACTTTCTGTACGAATTCATAATAAATAAATAGGGTTACGCCCATACGCCACGTCCGGATGCAGAGGCTGGCAGGATCAAGACCAGATGGCCCCTTTCTCTAAGGATTTGGCGCCACGTTTCTAGGTCGACGACGCGGGAACGGGACGCTCTGATTGGTGGAAAGGGGGGTCACGTACTCACGTTGGCCTCGAGACGATCCAGACAAAGACATCGAGGTTCTTATCGTTCTGAGCTTGAACTGACAAGACGTGTGTTGAACTATCTGTAATATAATAAATGCCTACTTCCGAAAACATCTCGTTGAACTTGCTATTACCGCACTCGCTATATAATACCTAGAACTCAGCTAGAACTAGTCTATTGCCTCCCCGGTAATATACTAATAATAATTAAGTCACCATCAGTATAGCTTAAATTCCACGGGTCCATCTTCTACATAGCATCCTCGTGACATTCTCGCAAGGATCCTTGTAGCATCCTCGTCCAATAGATTCGACACGCCCCATTTCCTATCGACGCCGACATTCTCGCGAGGATGTCACGATGGTAACGAGGAAAACTGTTTCCGTGGAATTTAATCTTATCATTCTATAGCTATAGGTCTGTCACTGTTACACGCTAAATACATTAGGGCTTCATCTTCAAGAGTAGCACGATATACACAGCATCGCGATACTTTAGTTCACGATTAATATCGTGGACCAAATTTTCATTGTCGCCCAAGTTCCAACACCGAATGCTCGGACAAAATAAAATATTTAGATATTCTTCGGTGTCAAACGTTCAAGGCCGGCCGCCTAGGAAATTTTATAATAAATCACCGAGTTGAGAGTTGAACGGTCATTGGTTAGCGGCGGTACCTGTGGCAGTTTACTAGGTCAAACAATATGGCGTTAAGGTTATGTAGGCTTTTCGCAGTTGGAAATAAAATATCGACCCCGGTGTTGAGAGGCGCGTTTGTGCGTGCGTCATCACATGGCGATGTTGCGTCGACGCCCGATGCGCACAAGGGCAAAATTGGCAAGTGGAACCGTACTTGCTTGTTTTGGTGTTTCGTTTGCCCTTGGGACACTTTCTGTTTTACCTGTTGTTGCCGGATCGACCCAAGGGCGCGTGTGTTGGCACACCATATTCGATTATCTAATCAGTATCAATCAATCAATCAGTTTATTTAACCAGCTGTGCACAAAACATGTACATGGTACAAAAAATGATATAAAGCACAGTGACAGGCTACCATAAAAGCAAATGCTCATCTAAGCTGGTCGCCCAAATAATTACTAAAATAACAAATAAACAATACGGAGACAGACAGATGAGACAGAGACATCGATAACCTTGTTAAATAAATGACTTCAGTCACATATGGATGGAGATTCGGCTAATGCCTAATGTTAGAGCTGACATATGACTAAAAATATTTCGAATGTCTATACACACGGCCAGCTGTACGTACACGGGTAACCGGACACTTCTGATCAAAGACATTTCGGCACTATTTTGGTGGGTCCGAACTGTCCAGACACTTCGGCACTAGTGCCAAAGTGTCCTAAAGATGGATCGGATTTAAGTGTCGAAGTGTCTGGATTCTTGACGCAAATTTTTTGCAGATGCAGCACTGCTTTAACTGCTGTTTCAAACGACCTAGACCGTGAACGCCATCTCATCAAAATGTGTCTTAAACTTCCTCAGCCAACTAAAGGGTATTTTATTCTAACTGAGAAATGTAACGCCGAATCGTTAACATAGTTCGCATCTGAACTAACCAAATTTAGCTTCTTGCTGATCCAGAACTCTTACAGTTCTTTCCTAATTTCAAACAATTCATCCTGTAGGCCTAATATAGTCTTGAATGCCAGCCAGTTTGTCCGTTTTATTATCAGATATTCATCTCAGTGATTTGCATGAATTTCTCACCAAATTTAGACTGGCGAACATGAGCAGTTTGGAGTGACATAGCCATGTCGCCGTGACCTAAACTCTGGTCACCTGCAAGCAAGTCTTTCTTCATTCTTAGATTTATTTTTGGTCATTGGAAAAGCGAGGTGGTTTAACCCCAGCTGACCTTTTGATAGAAAAGTGGTTAAAACTATCAAATGATTAGCGAATTCACAGGTATGCCCAGTGGCTAAATAGAAAGGTGCTGCACCTCAGCGGCGCACTTATCACTGGCGTTGTTAGTGCATAGTTCCGAAGTGTCCATGTGATAGTGCCAAAATGTCTTAGTGCTGAAGTGTCTTGGGTCCGAACTTTTGGACACTTCGGTGCTAGTGCTGAAGTGTGTTGTTGCCGAAGTGTCACGGTTGGCCCTGTGGTTAAGTTTAGGGTTAGGGTATGGCTTAGGATTAGGTAAGGGTTAGCGTTAGGGTTAAAAGGTAAAGATAAAGATGGGACACATGTAAAATACTAGCCTGTACCTAAAACGGGAAGTAGTCGTGTTACGTTCATGTAACTGTTGCCTTGTTTTTTATCGATTAAAGTTTTATACTAGGTAGGGGGCCAACTCTCTCCCGAGACCCCAACCTCAGTATTTTAAGATGAAATTAATGCCAACCCTACTATAACCACCAGCTACTAATCTACATTCTAGCCGGTAAAGTTTTCCCATACTTGTAACCGAGCGTTGGGTCCTGAGCTGATCCTGCTGTATAGGCAGTCAGCCCGCACATGATAGGCGGTAGGCTGCCATTACTTTTAGCCAGGCCTATGGTTACCTTCCCAGCTGAAAAACATCTCTGCCCATCGCTCGGTACCAAATTATACTGCCTGGTGACAAAGGCACATGCAATTGAGCAGCTTCCCCAAGGATGTTACCTGGAAGTGGGCTGGCCGAGATTCGAACTCGCAACCTTTTGGGTCACAAATGAATGCTTTACTGTTACGCCACACAGGCCACAGTGTTAGGGTTGGCAGTGGCAAATTATACGTGTTGTTAATAAGTTGCCATCTGGCCGTGTGCATGGCCGTGCATGTGCACAGGAGCCTTGCAATGATAGCAATTACACACATTTTGACTATGCACAATGCCAGCCATATGTATAGCATCGGTCAAATTTTAGTTTATTAATCGTGGGACTTTAGTTGATTAATCGTTGACTAATTTAAATCAATAAAAAGTTAACATGCAATTTTATCGGACAGCTGACAGGCGGGTTCATGTCAGACATGGGGTTTAAAAACACCCAAATTCTTCCATAATGTCCATTCAGTCTGTCGTGAAGTAAAACCGTGGCAGCTTATCCAGTTGTTGATACTTGAACTGAAGAAATTCTATTGAACTGTTTGCTGTTTGATGTCTTGTTTTGAACTAACAGTTTCAGTGTTTATCTTCCAGAAGTCTATGGGACACATCTACTACCACTTGCTAAGAGCATTGAGTGTTTCCTGAGCAATATTGCAGCAGTTTACCACCACTTACTAATTTGTAGTGACACTGAAGGTCATTAAAATCAGAGATAAATATAAAAAAGACCAGATAATGAACAGACATGTTTCTTAATTTATGTGCAGAATGCAGATATTTGGGTGTAAGTAATACTGAACACTGGCAGATTGTTGGTTGGCAATATCAGCATATCAGTACAGCAGATCTGTGATTGGTTCATAAGTGCCTGCAGACCGGTATGTAATGTATAGCAGTGAGCATGGTTGATTGTTCTGCGTTGCATGATTTTTTTTGCAGAGTCGGACAAAGTGGAGATGCCAGATAGGATTGGTCATGCTGTCGGAGATCAGCGGTGGGAACTGTTAGCCAGGCTTGCTGGAAATGAGGTGAGAACATGCAAGTCATATATTACTAATGTGATCTACTATTGTCTGTAAAGTTTAAAAGTTGTCTGCATGGTATGGATCAATGGTGCAGGTAGTAGTACCAACCACGCTTTTTCCCCCGTGTCTATTGGAAACCAGCTTGACACCAATGGTGCACACTTAGTGGCTGTCAGCCAGTGAGCCTAGGTTCAAGGGCATAGCTGACCAGGTTTGTCCAGACCCCCAGCCACAACCAGTGGTTCCGCATGTCCATTGAGAAAGTAATGAAGTAGCAGATATATTCCCAAATCCCGATTGCAGTCGTTTACTGTTTGAGTCTTGGTGAAAAGTATATGTGATATGTTTGGATCCCTCTTGGACTTAGACAAAAATTCCCAGCCACGCCCCTGCCCGGATTATACTCATATTAGAATCAATTCACATAACACATAACTGAACCGCACTAACACGTGACTTCTTTTTGTTGTTTTGACTGTTCCGTGATCTAGAAGTTTTCGGACTTAGTCACGTTAATGTAAACTCTTATACTAACTAACTAACTAATTCGCCCGCAGATCGGTTTCGATTTTGGGCCATCAGGAATCAAAGCTCTCAGTTGAGACTCCAGTCCTAGTAGCAGAAGACTAAAAACAGTTACCGTAACGTGCCATCGGTGCACCATTAGTGTTTTGCCTGTACTGTGCTTGGCTGTTTGTAGGATCCGTTTGAGCTGAATGTGAAGGAGCGCGCATCTGGCACGTTTAACGATCCGACTCTAATTCCGTCAATGTATGAGAAACGTCTTGTCGGCTGCATCTGTAAGTAGCAGTGCTAGATTGTGTCAGTGACATGAAGTTGTAAATTTTATTATCTGATACGTTAAGTTTTTACCTCACTGAAGTAATGAGATTTGTAAGATGCCTTTGACACAAGCAAACACAAGCAGAACTTGTTGTTTATTGCCTGCCAGTGGCCATGTCTATCGCCAGCAGGTACCAGTATTTAAATTAGCTGTCAGTGTTAACTGTTGATAAATTGACCCAATGAGTTATCAGTTATTCCGTTCAATGCCATATTAGTAATCACAATCCATTCAGTGTTATGCCCACTAATTAGTAATTGCCCACTTACAGCCATACTGTGTTAACTCATACTAGCATATGTGTGTCGGCAACGTCACTGTGTGAAGATAAATCCATAGACTAATCAGCTTTTCAGTTGCTGATGGCTGGTGTTATGTGGGGGTGAGTAAACAATAAATGTTGCCATATGGGTTTCTGTCCCCTCCTGTCAGATCCCTCATATGAGATTACCCTCAGACCGGGTACCGTATTATTTATCACTTCAGTTCACTTGCGTTTGGCTGCAACATGTGTAACACATGTTGCAGAGCAGTATCTTCAGTCCCAGCCAAGTCATCCCGGAACTCAATTTTTACCGATTTTAACAGCATTTTGTTATAATTCAAATGTACTTATCAAGCTGTTCTGATTAATTTAATTTTAGTTATGACCTCTTCCCTATGGAAGGAGGACATAAAGCAGTGAAACAGCCCTTGTGTTCATCTGTCTGTCTGTCCCATTTGCTAGGTGGCTGCAAGGTATACCCACATCATACTGCCATTGGCAGGGGGCATCGTTACGTGATACCTGTTGAAAATAAATCGGTGCAATTTATGCATTGTTTCATTTGATTACTATTTCACCAGAAAGTATCAACGGTATTTCTGCATATGTGTGGTTTTTGAATTTTTGATATTTGTATAATGTGACCTTTAACGCAAGATCTCACCATATATGTGTGAAAGCACCAGTAAACCCCAACAAACCAACCAGTAACAAGATTTTGAACGGTTTAAGTGTTTGTGAAAACGATGTGTTGTTGCTGAAAATATCTTGTTTGAAATGCGACGGTTTACGACAACGTTGACAGGTGAAGAGGACTCGGTTAGCATCAGCTGGATGTTCTTGTACAAAGGCGAACCAAAGCGCTGCGAGTGTGGAAATTGGTTTAAGCTCGTTGAGCTAGATCCTGCGGACTACGGTGTACAGCACTAGCTGCAGCTCTCTGTGTGGAATTTACATAGTGGACCTTACAACAGCAACAGACTATAGGGCAGTGTGTATGTGTCTTCTATTCTTTCGCTCGGAACGTAGCGACTATGCATTTGTCTGTTGTTAAGGCATTATGTTTGTATGTTTGTTTTGATGTTGAACACAGCTTTAACGTTCACAACTTTAAGGTGCATTAACTGATAACGCTGCAATATCTCGATTGTTTGTTGACAGCAAATAACGGTAGTAACTGCTGGATTGTGCCGAATGTTTCGCTTCCAGAAAAATGACATGATTGGGTTGGCTAAGCCAGAACTTGCAACAAACCCATGTTTTGTGCTTCAAACGTTAAACCTGGGTGTAGTTGATAGGTCGGCGGCAGTCACATCGGTGGAGTTCATTGGCATTTGTAGCAGCTGCTGACACGGACTAGCTTTGGCATACCTTGCAACACACAAAATACAGATTTGCAACTAGATATGTACGTTCAGTTTGTTTAGTATACAGTCAGCAGAATTCTACACTAACTGTACATACACTTTGTATTTATGGTAGCAGAAATTACGATGATGTTTGCAAACGTCCTTTATGACAGCTTGTTAGTAATTGTGTCTGCAATGGTTTTCATTCTCGGCATGCACACAAAAGTGTGACTGCTTTGCTCTGCCCAGACCCAGTGGGGGAGTTTTCAGCACTCCCCCAGATCTGGGGCATTTGCTGCCCTCTCCTGATGACTGTCCGGATTTACAGTGAAAGTCCACCCAGGGTTTGGATGGAAGGGAAGATATGGTACAGGAGTGGGGGAAAGGAAAGGGGCAACAAAAGGATGGGAAAAAGAGGAGAAGGAAAAGGAGAGGGGAATGGAAACAATCACCCCCAGCACCTGTTGACTTAGTCAAACTCTGCCTCTATGTGTCAGCTGTTGATTGCTAATGCTCTCCAAAAGTGCTATTTTAGCGTTGATAAGCATGATCGTGTGTCAGTGTTCAGTATAATTTACTTGTCGTCAAGTTTGTGAACTGAAAATGACGTTGTGTGCAATGATGCCTTTCTGTCTTGCAACTATTGTTCTGCCTTATACTGGCCTGCTGAGGCCATTTTGTTCTGATATACTCAATTTACTCGCAGCATTGCATAGCATCGATAGCAAGGTAGCGTCGTGTCACTATAGGGATAGAAAAGCATTGCGTCATCCACAAAACCGGAAGTACATAACATTGGAACACCACCACCAGAGGACGCTGCTCGAGTCACAGGCAACATGCATAAAAATTAGTGAAGTTCAACCATATGGTTTGAGATAACCCCGCATATAGACAAATCCACAGACACATTGCAAAATTAGGCACCCAGACTGGAGGAATATTTATATGATGTTAAGCTCAAGATACAGCCAGAGCCTTCCCAGATCCACTAATGGGTATATATGTATATATATATATATAAGACAGCTTTTTTACTAAATTACCCTGCCCCCAATAGAGGAGAGGACTGACAGCATTATATCTGTGTCTGTTAGTTAGCACGCATATCTAAGAAACTACGGGTAAACTTCATATGCACGTTACCTATAGCGTAAGTGCAAGTGCGACATTATATAGCATATCGCGCTAAAAATCAAACGTTTTCGTACTTTACCTTTCAGTGTAGGCTAGCTTATACACAGATCCCGTAGAGAACATTTCGTTTGAAGAAACGATTATAGGCCTACGACAATTTTGTGACAACAGAACCGTCTCATCTTCGTGTCGTACCTCGTATATAATGACGCTATGAACTTGGTGGTCGTCATGAAATTCAATATGGCTGCGTACGTGCGCAGGTCGTCATTGCACCTTCGTCTGAACAGCTGACGTCGCGGACTTGTCGAATAGCTAGTTTTTAGTCGGTTTTGAGCAAGTTCGATCTAATTGGAATATAGCTTTTCACATCACAATGTCGTGTCGGTCCGCTGTCACGCGGTGTTGACTCGCATGTTGGAAATTCGCCCTCGCCTCGCGTGCACTTCTACGAGCACCAAGTTTTCACACACAAACCCCGTTCTTGGCTAGACGTCGATGTCTTCATCTGAACGCTACAATACATCCAAATAAACGCGGCTACTCATCGCGGCAACTGAAAAGAAGACCAACACGTAAAACTTACCGGCGACTAGACGTACTGCAAAGACTCGTAATGATGTATAGACAATCTGGTAGGCCTAGTGAGTCGACGAGCGATGGTCAATAGGCCTAAAGGGCCGTTCACACTTCGTATGGACGCGAGGCTCGCGAGCGGATCTGCGACGAGTAGGCTATAGCTTAAATTCCACGGAAACAGTTTCCTCGTAGCATCCTCGTGACACGAGCGAGGATACTACGAGGATGTCGGGCGACTTCCCCGTTTAACTTGCTTACCTGATTGGTCGGCCGGCGCGGTCTGCTGCGGTGTAGTGCTGCCCATTTGTCCGCGTGTCGTGTCTTTCTCCAAACTCCACGAGCCCGACACGCACGACTTGTTGCGGACAAACCGCTAACATCCTCGCCCGACACGCCCGATTTCCTCGTGACAATAGCGGCGGCATCCTCGCGAGGATGTCACGGGGATGCTACGAGGAAACTGCTCCCGTGAAATTTCAGTTTATCCGCGCGTAGAAGTGATGGAGTGTCGAGGATCATGTCTTAGGCTAATTGCTCGAGAGTCGAGACGTCTCTTAGCCTAAGACATAGATTTTCATGTCTCAGTCTTCGCTCTGTCCTCCGTGATTCGACTCATCATGACTATGATATGTCGATTTGTTACATAGGCTAGGCCTAAGTTCTATTGGCATGCCGTTGAAAGTGAACACTTTGTCACTAAGTTGTTGCTAGAAGTACCGGTCGGTCCATTTACTTACCGGTTACTTACTTATTGTTAATTCTCAGAAACATTACACAACTAATTAGTTAGTGACAATCTGCGGTGTTAGCCTACTTGATGCCTGGTCTCGAAAACTATGTGAACAGTATCCCACTTTCATCTTGTCTCGTGTTGTGTCTTGTCGTCTCAGAAATGTCTCGACTCCAACACAGCGCGTAGTGTGAACGGCCCTTAACAGAATCCCGGTTCAGCGTCTGATCTGGGTACAAAATCATCACCTATACGCCAGCTGCTAACACCGGCGTAAGGTATATACGAATACGATGACTCATACGATTATATATCTGCACTCTGTTTAAGTGTCAAACACACAAAGAAAGGTCTATTCACCGGATGCTGACTGTAGGTAAAGTTTGCAAACAGCTCAGCCTCGTCCTACAGATAATTTTCTTGATTTTGTAAATTGCCTCCACCAAAGCTTGGTGGAGGTAGTTTTGACCGTTTGTCTGTCTGTTTTTGAGCAAAAGTAACTACAAATGCATGGCAAAGCCTAGCGTATAGCCCGCTCGGCGCCGCAGTGTCGCCCCCTAGCAAGTAGTAGTGAACATAGGCCTAACTGTGCTGCCACCTAGCGATATTGATATTGCAACTCGTTTTCGAGCGATACTGCAAAGAGTGCCAGTGATATCAGTCGGCGTTCATGACATTTTCCCAAAATCAATTGATTGCCATGGGAACATCCCTTGACAAATCGGACAACGAGGTACAGGTCTATCACATGCACCCAAAGCGCTTTCATATGGTAAAAAGATCGTAAAAATCGGTCCAGTATATCCTGAGATATTCGACCAAGTATGCCAGTTTTTGACATTCTGTTATGTATTCTTTTTCCTGTTTGTCCTTCGGATGAACGAGCAATCCCTTCAAAGTCTTACAAGGTTTCATTGCAACTAGGAACATTGTGTTTCTTCATAACTCTCGCTATCGTTTCCGAAACTGGACGAAAATTGGGTGTACGGCTCGAAGAACACAGAACCCAAGTTAAGTCAAACTCCAAAGGAGTATTCACCAGAAGCCAGAGAACAGCCAGCCTGACGCAATATAATAAGTCCGCATTAACCGACCACGCAATTCAAGAAAATCACACAATCCACTGGAAGGAGGCATCAGTCATCGACAGGGAACCAGACCGGCCCACCAGATGGATAAGGAAGCTGTACATATCCGCAAGGAAGGCCACTGATCTATGAATCGTGATGAGCTGGCAGCTATCAACTGAGTCATGCCTACGACAGTTTTCTTGGTGTGACAGCTGATCGTCGCATCAAGATCTGGAAGAACTGAGTACCAGCTTCTTCTGATGAGACCGAAACGTCAAGGTAGTAAAGAATTTGGTCGTGATTTATGAATTCTTGTACACCCTGTATAGGCCTAGGCTCCTAGCAAACTCATTGGATTCCGGCGGTAGGCCTAAAGGCTGGATTCGTTCTCAAACCAATGTCGTGCCGAATAATGGATTAAACCAATTTAGGTGTTGTTCAGCTTTGCCCAGCTGCATGAGCTCGTCCCAGAGAAGTTGAGAACCCGACGAAACGCAATATTCATCGTATCTAAGACGACACTTTATTATGATATTACGGATAAGGCTATACTTTCTCCCGACGCGTGATTCAAATAGGCCTAGGCTGTAAATCAACGTTGTCACTAGTCGAAAACCACGTGAGCAGTGCATTCGTGTAGAAACGCGTCCGATATAGAGCGTTACTTACGTTTAGTGATGATATTTTGTTGTCTTAATGGCAGTCGTCTGGAATTCTCTGGCGAACTAGAAAATATAGGCAGTCGCATCGACCTGCAGACGGGCTGCCATGGCCCATGAACGATATCAGTAGCTCGACCAACGTTAGTGTTAATAGCTCATGCCGTTTTTCTTCTAAAGACAAACAAACACACAAACTGACAAACACAACATACGCACAAGTAAAACAGAACTACCTTAAATAGGCCTATACTATATACCT
>Ga0209782_1002158_pt1 | contig 10818 bp, 9 predicted proteins | sample WorMetmaBAHAMAS1_FD_187390 | JGI IMG/M metagenome (GOLD analysis project Ga0209782, IMG submission 187390) | Marine gutless worms symbiont microbial communities from Max Planck institute for Marine Microbiology, Germany - Inanidrilus... | ecosystem: Host-associated > Annelida > Digestive system >...
TGAAGATATGTCCGACAAAAATTTTCCGGTGACCGCGGCCCCCTCCGGAGACCCCTGGCGCCCACTGGCCCCCACGGTGGTGCTAGAACCTCTCCTGCTTGGCTGTGATGTCGGCTGGCAGCGAAGAGAAGCTGCTGGTCGATAACGAGTAGACTATGCGCACGGTGACTGAGCAGTTCAAGTGACCAGCTTTTATCACGACAGCATCATCATCATTATTATCATCATTACCATTATCATCGTCCAGTAGGTTAGTAGTCAGCAGTGGCTTGCTGCTAGGGATGCGCCCATAGTCTGTTTTAGTAAACGTCTTTACGCGAAACTTTTAAACGTTTGCCGAACGTTTACGCGCAACATACAACAACTAGAACATCTGCTGCAAAATCGGTTGCATACCCACAGAGGCGGCTCTAGCATCTCCACTTTGGGCGGGGGGCAGTGGGGACCACGGTCTCCGAAGGGTAGACAGAGCTCATTTGTGAACATCTATGGTACGACACGGCAAAAACTGGCGTATTTAGTGGAATATCTCAGAATATACTGTACCGATTTTTGCAATCTTTTAACAATATTAAAGCGTTTTGGTTGCGGATGATCGATCTATACATTGTTTTCTGGTTTGTCAAGGGACGTTGACATGGCAACCAAATAATGTTGGGAGAAACGAGAAAGTCATGAAGGCGGACTGATACCATCTGCATTCTTTGCATTAGCGTTTGAAAACGAATTGGAATATCACGATCTATATGTGTGCATTAACAACAGCGATGATCAGGCTACATCTGATATAAATTTGGTAAGCTTCTGACCAGTACCCCCAGACTTCACGCGAATGTATAACAGGCGTCGATCAGTGATCAGGTAAGTATATCTACGTTCGCCAGGTGGTAGCTGGTTATGTTTCGCTATAACTGCTAGGGGACGGCACTGCGGCGCCGAGCGGGTTATACGCTTGGCTTCGCCACGCATTTCTAGTTTATCTATTTATTCATCAATTCACATAAAACACAATATAGTCAGAGAAAAGTTAAAAAACAGCTGTGTGAAATGAATAATGGCTGACACAGGGCAATGACACGTAGTGTAGCCAGCACGTTAAACAGTGTTAAATCTCCTAAACACGCATGTCTGTGTCGTCGGTTTACGATTGACGAAAATGTTTTTTTTGTATTAGTCGCTGCATGTCGTCAGAGGATAAACTCCATAGATAAATATGAAAATACGGTTCGGCGAGACGTCTGTAGTAAGATTTACCGGCAGTATTATATATTCAGTGGCTAGAGGCTGGATTATCGCTACTCGCGAGTATCTCACTGTACATTGAATTCGGAAAGACGATTCATCTTCCGTTCATCATCATCTTCATGCTAGATTCATAGGCTATATACATACGCTGGAGACGTGCGAACGAGAAAGGGAAAACGGAGAGGAAAATAAGAGAGAAAAATACGGCAGCCGCGCCGAACCGGCAACGTGTCGACCGTGTAATTGAAAATAATGGCGCGGAGATCTCCCTGCAGATGAAAACAGAGAGGAAAGCCCGGATAGAGGGATGCTGCAAACAAGATAAGGATGAAAACTGCAGCAACAACACGAGAAAGAAGATGAATAGCAACGATGAAGTGACACAAACATCAGAGACTTAATTAAATTTGAAGTGTTTCTAGGAGAGACGCACGGCAATAAAGTTAACACGTTTTTGCTCGTTGCCACCGAACGCTTTAGTGGTCATGGTAGAGTGATCGGTACTGTGTGTGTGTGTTCGTTTGTAAAATATTTTTGAACGAAATGACCTTTGGCCTAGATATTTAGCACGCTGCGTCATATTTTCACTTTCTCGGTCGGATCAAGTTAGGTTACATCAGTCAGAGTTCAAGGTCATATGAGTAAAACTTTGTTTGATCGGTCGGTTCTGTTCGTTTCTTTTTCTCTCTAAATAATAAATTGTGAATGAAATAAATAACAGGAACAATGTTGGCCCAAGAACTGACTCTTGAGAGATAACACTAGTAAAGCTTATAAACGTTGACATGGACATTTGACAAGGTTTATTCAGTTGCGACTAATTAATACATTGGCTTATCAGCCGTCCGCTATCGGCCTCATTGTACCCAATCACTGATCCTAACCTAACACTAACCATAACCCTAACCTAAACCCTAACCCTAACTCTGCTGACCCTAACCGACTCAAAATCCCTAATCCTAAACACTAATTTATCACTCTTTTTGCACATAAACTACACCGTTTGCAATAGTATAAATACAAATACAGCAAATGAAGTAAAATTGTAAGGAAGTAAGCGAACTCTGATGTCTGTGGGGCCAATAGCGGCCGGTAGGCCGATGCATTAATTAGTCACACCTGCTTGAGGTTGAATCATGGGGGCAAATGCACACGTTACGGACCAAGACAACACGTCGACTAGAACTTAGAAGCACACCTGAATGAATTAACAGCAGGCATTATCGAGTTTATAAGTGCTAAAGTGGTCGCTGCGACCTTAAGCAGGCACTTTCTAGTTTGCAGGCAATTTCAGTTTAGCAAAAGGATCTGATCACCAACGGTCATCGCCAGTAGGCCTATAATTCCTGATACGAGAACGGGGAAGTTGCAAATTCAGAAAGTCAGATGAAAACATTTTCATCGCAAATTAGACGTGAAACCGGAGCACTCGCGCGATGACAGCGACAATCTCAGATTAACTTTGTAAAAATCTGACAGGCCACTCTGGTCGTGATTGTGGGGGGGGGGGCGAGCCCAGAGCCCCTAGCAGTATGAGTGAGTTAAGAGACCGACAGTTTAACGGAGTCTGATACGTCAACCGAAGTCAGTGTTGCCGCAATGAAAAGAAACGTTAACAAGAAAACAAAGTGCGTCCATTCGTCAGCGAATGAAGACGAAGATGCCAGCGGTGTTAGTTTCATTAATATTTATGGTACGCTTCCGCCAGCAATCTTTCGTGCGTTGAGACCGAAGTCCAGGCGGCGACAGGTAAGTGTCGTGATGGACACGGTATACGGATATACTCATTACAGACCGCGTTAGCACTGGAGTAGCAATCGTCTCCGTCCGTCCGTTCATCAGTCTGTTTCCACTCAAATTTTTGAACCGAGTGACAGTCGACCTTGACCTTTTGCATATGTATGGGTCACTCATGACGACAGCTCTCACGGGATTGACGGTAAAGGTCAGAGGTCAAGGTTAGGGTGAGGGTTAAAGACTGTCAAAGCAAAGAAGCTAGCATAGCTATGGTCACACACCGTGAGGAAACAAGGGAGCTGTCTGGAAAAAGAGATAATGCAGGTAACAATGTCAGGTGCATGCAGGCGAGGAAGACCACGCACAGCCTGGATGGACAACATCAAGACGTGGACAGGACTCAGCATGGAAGAGTCAATCGGAATAGCGGAGGACAGAGATAAATGGAGAAAGTACGTTGAGTGTGTGGCAACCCTCGGATTGGGGATGGAGGAAGAACAGAACAAAACGTCAGACGCCCAAGACTGCGTCGACGAAGACGTCAGTAATTGTGACCTAGTGCCGCGCTGCGATAAGCTTAAACTCCACGGGACCGTTTACCGCGTAGCACCCTCGTGACATCCTCGCGACGATGTCACGAGGATGCTACCAGAAAAACTGGTCCCGTGGAATCCCAGCTACATCGGAGAACCGAGGTGGCGTTTTTAAAGAGACGATCATATGCACGTCGCTAAGCCGTTGCTAATAAACGCCACTGCATACGCACGCAGAACTAATCACTGCCATGCAGGCTATTGAGACGAATAGCGTGTCTCCTAGCTGCACACAATTTACCGTATAGCCCGCTCGGCGCCACATTGTCGCCCCCTAGCAAGTAGTAGCAAAACATAACACTGCTACCACCTGGCGAACGTAGATATGCTAACCCGATTGCTGATCGACGCCTGTTATACACAGCTGATATGCTTGAACTCTGGAGGTACTGGTCAGAAACCCACCAAATTTATATCAGATGTAGACTGATCATTGCTGCTGTTAATGCGCACATATAGATAGTGATATTTCAATTCGTTTTCAAACGTTAATGCAAAGAATGCAGGTGGTATTAGTCCGCCTTCATTACTTTATTGTTTCTTCCAACATTATTTGGTTGCCATGGCAAAGTCCCTTGACAAATTGGACAATAAGGTACAGATCGATCATCTGCACCCAAATCGATTTCATATGGTAAAAAGATTGTGAAAATCGGTCGTCTCCTGGCGACCGCCATCGTAAAGGACGCAACTGATGGCAGGCAGAAGGGGCGTCAGCACGTGCACGACGCTGCAGTGACACAGCTGGTGATTCACGTTAACGTTAACTAACATTAAAGCTGATCGACCACTTACGCGCGACACGTTGAATGCCCCCTGATTACTGACAAACAGACAATTCCAATGGACTGATAATGGTCATTCGCAATTACCATTGGCTGAACTCGGCAAGCCGAGTCCGCACCACTGGTTCAAACGGGAGAGCGTAAACAATTTTCACTGTTTGACCTTGACCTTTGACCTACGATCTAGACCTACAATCCCAGGCTAGCCAAGGTAAAGTCGACCATCATGCCAAAAATCAAGGTCAAAAGTCAAAGAGTTCAAATAGGAGAGCGCCCACAGACAAACGGTCGGACACACACACGGACGCTACCAAACGTATTATCTCCCCTGCTACGCGGTCGATAAATGTTAACGTTAAAAGAGACAGCACTGACAGGGTTGCTTTACGCTATGGAAGAGGCCAGTGTAAATACGCTAGTGAGCAGAGCACTAATGTATCTTCTCAGCAGCGAATAATGCACTAGATTTAATGAACTCATTATCAATAACGCAGCCTCGCAGCGGTCTATAGGCATTGTGCCAATCCGCTGAGTGGACAATTATATTACGGACGGCCATCTTTCGTAATCATATCAGATCAAGTATATAGGAAAGATAAGCAGAAACAACAGTTTATCCATAATGTTAACGCGGTGATGGATCGAAAATCACAAAAATCATAAAAGTGATATCACCCACCATAACATCGCCTAAATGTCAATGTGATATGTGATGTTGAGTAATATCAATTTTTATGATTTTTGGGTTTTTGGTTCGTCGCAGATAACATTATGGATATGGATAAACTGCTGTTTTTATATCTATATGTTTTATCATTTATTATATATACTGTTTTATTACCAATTTCAGTACTGTTTCGACATTTTCAGTCAATTCAGAAGGGTAATTGAAATATGGTTGATAAGACATATATAGGCCTACATTTTATCTGTATTTTCGCTTTGCATTTTAACCATATTTGTCATTACGTGTGCAAAGAAATGACAGTTTTATTTCCAAAATGGTGGCCGTCTACCATCTTGAATTTTAAAACTCGAAATTTTTACAGCCTGTAGGCTTTGGAGCATCAACGTACATCATCGTGCCAATTTCATCATAGTCGGTAAAACCGATGCAGAATTTTCAGGATATTTCGACTTTCAAGACGGCGGTCTTTCGCCATCTAATTGTATTTTTAAAATTTGGAGTTCTTAACGGTTGATCCTATTCTGCATAATCATGCCGAATTTCGTGGAGATTGGAGATTGGACGAACTATTCCTGGGATATGACAATTTATTGATTTCTTTGGAGAAGGCGGTCAATGTCATCCGCCATCTTGGATTGGCAGGACGTGCAACGTTTTAAAACAGCCCATATGCTCCGAAAAATCAACGTGCCTCACCGTGCAAAATTTCACCATAGTCACGAAAACTATTGCGCAGGAGCTATAGCGATATTTCAGGTTTTTAAGATGGAGGACGTCCGCCATTTTGGATTTTATAAGTCTTGAATTTCATTTGGATTTCTTGTTACATGTTCTCGCAGACAGAAAGGATCGCACGAAAGTGTTATTACATTTTTTGTTCCATTCTTCTTTCTGCAGTCATCAACAGTATCATAATATTACATTTCAAACACACACCCGCGCCAAAAGCACCACACTAGCACAACGAAACACAGCAACATCGCTCGGCCTGGTGTCGATAAATGTCGAAAGCTATCGAAGTCTGCCAAAATCGACCGAAAGCGATTTAAAGTATCAAAATGCAATAGCATGTTGTATTATTTTAACATAAGTCTGTGATTATGCCAACATTATCACGAATGTCTACTCTTATTTTATTTAGTTAAGTTTAGTTAAATTGTTTTTCTGTTTGTTTTCATTGCTACCGGTTTATTTCATACTGGTGAATAAAGATTATGATTTCGGCAAATTTCGGTAGCTTTCGGTAGCTTTCGGTATCGACCAGCACCGCGACTGCAACACGGCTGTGGTGACCAATATTCGCACATGTTTTTGATACAATAATTTCAACGTCCCTCGAACAGAAGGGCCGTAACGCACGCTGGCCCTAACGTGGACGCGTATTTCTGGACGCGGCCTGTGTGCAACAAAACTGGACCGAGAGACAGACAAACAGACGGACAGACACCAAACTGATTCTTGACGCTTACCGATATCGTTGACTGTTACGCAGAAATGCAGCACAGGTCAGTGTCAAACAGTTAAAAGCAGTAAAGTCAACAGAAAAATCTTTAAAAGTATAGACAAGCCAATGCATTATCTACAAGTTATAACCATGCATCATTATAAAGATGTTCCATGCTGCATGCTTGACAGCGGCAGTTAAGATGCATTAAGTACTATTAAGGTTCATTCACGCCGGATGCGGTGCGGCGCGGCACTGCATAGTACCGCAACGCGCCGCATCCGCATCCGGTATGAGTGAACTTTCAACCTAATTAGTGGCTAAACTTAGTTGTTTCATACTGTACCACCGGTAGCCTAGCTCACAATATAACATATTATTGCTATTTGCTAGTAACTGACTCTGGCTATGGAGAATAGTGGCTGACGTTCTTCGTGGCAAACTGTGACAGTATCGATGAGCCCTAACACGCTCACGCTAACAACAGTTAAAATAATTATATGTATAAAACACTAAATACATGCGCACGTAAGCCTATTACCTCAACAGGCGACAGTTCGGAATTCGCATGCACAAAATGGCTGTCACGAACAGTTCGTTTTTAGATGTTAATTAGCAACAATATCTCGGTCATTCCATTTATTTCCCAACAAATGATGCAATATTATTTTTTAAACCAGAATATTTTCAGTAATTGACGCGCTCCATGTAATACTTTACCACAAAAAAAATTAAATGCAGCAATAAAGATCATGCAGACAACTAACATTTGCATCGAGGCAATCGTATGTAGCAGACTTTGCCTCCGGTGCGCAACTCATGATCAGTTCTTGCAGACCTTTATTGTTGAGCATAAATTTGGTGGAAATTACGGCTGTTATGCTCGTCGTATTCTATCGCCCCTTAGGAACAGACATGACGTGCCACGGGGCCATATTGTGTTAAACATGACGTCATCTACAAAACCGGAAGTGCATAACGTATATCACAACGCCGCCGTAGCAGGACCGAGCCACGTCCATAGGCAACTAACACAAACTTTTGACGAAGTTCAGTCATGTGGTTTTCGAGTAATGCGAGCGGACAGACAAACATACATACTCATTACAATACCTTGTACTCCTCTCGGGGGCGAAGTAATCATTAAGGGCGGTCCTTCTGCGTTTACACCTTTCCGTCGATACTGCATGCTAGTGAAGAGTTAGTTATTGGGCCCATTCCATGGGGCCATAGCGGTCCCCTCTGTCACGCGTTGTCGTTGTTGTCGTGGACATCGATGCGCAAGCGGCGCGCAACAGTACTGCTAGCGACACCTGGTGAATGGGCGTGAGGCGGCTCGCAGTGGCGAATGGTCCCAACATTTTTCAAATGCTTCTTGTTTTATGAGTGATAGCAAGAGCACGAATCAGCTTCACGTATAACAGACAACAAACATGGCTGACGCCGTAGGCTGAGGAAGTGTCTGAAAAGTGGGCGGCCCCGCCTACAGTGTCCGTTTCCTACAAACAGGAGTAAGCTACCGGGCACGTTTTTCGGTAGGTTCCAAGCTGCAACGTCGAAGGCGTCGAGATTGACGCGTCGACTGGGTGGGAAATGGGGAGTGTATCCCCAACCCCACCCAACCGACTAGGGAGTCTAGGGAACGTCGTATATCTCTCCCAAAAGCCCCGGCCGAAATTGAATTTTGTGAAGTCCGAATACCAAAGAAGTCGTCTAATGGCATCTGGTATTTAACCGAATTTTTCTGCCACAATTCTATAGTGACTGCTGCGTTGATGATTATGAGTGAAACAGGACAAATACGGGCACACGACATGCATGTTTTTCCCATTATAGGCCTACGCAACTATTGCACCTATATCATTCTTGTCAAACGAGACAATGGGTTTACATTTAACGCCGTTTTCTGTTTATATACACCGAACTGTTTACATCTACTTCGCTTCGACTGTAGGATTACTGGATCGAGTGAATAGGCCTATAGTCCCTATACGCATAGAGAAAAAATAATAGTGAATTAGAAGTATAGCCAACGGCGAAGAAACGATTTACGCCATCTAGCTGGAGATGTCACTGCCTCGATAACTGCAAGTATTGATGTCAATAATTCAATCGTTCATACTTGAAATTGAAATTGAAATGCAATTTCTAACAGCACATTACAAGCTTTACAGTTGCTAATGCTTGAAGCAAATAAAACTGATGGTTGCGAGTGTCCTTCATGGACTGCCTCAGGTTTCAATATATTCCGTAGCCATAATATTATGGCTGACTGACACTCGACAAACTAGCATGTTATAAATAAGGAATTCGCGGAATCATTAGGTCCTCGATCCAGTAATAGCCTACAGTCAAAACAAGGCAGATATAAACAGATGTAGAGCCTAGTTTAGAATCGACAGTATAATGTAACTGTAATATCATATTTAGAGACAATCAGTACAAAGTTCACTCATAACAAGTATATCCTAACCATTAATGGCATCATACAATAAGTACACCGTGTATTCTGTAGAGCATCATAAGCAAATAAAGAATATCGCACAGTGTAGAACCGACTTTTGTGTTTGCTGAATTCTGCCAGATGATAGTTATTGCAACGAAGATGGAGACAGAAGTAACGTCTGAGAAAAATGTTTACCGACCACCTTGTGGCCGGGTATTGCAGTCGGTCGGGTGTGTGTGTGTGTGTGTTTGTTTCTCTGCGTGTGTCTAGTCTAGACCAAACCTTTTTGTGTTAGGAAACTATTACGGTACATGATATCTGACACGGTGTATCAGCTTGACTCTATCTACGTCCAGTTCGTAGGTCAAGGTCATAGGTCAAACTTTAAGGTTACTGGAAAATGCTCTTTATGCGTCTAAAAATGAGAACGAAATTTGGGAAAAGCGGGTACGCTGCATGTGCCGGTTGGCTGATCGACGTAAAAGAAAAGCAGATATGACTTGGAACTGGATTTTTAGCACGAAATGCTACAAATGCATGTCGAGCTCATGCCACGACTGCAAGCATGACGTCTGTCTGTCTGTCTGTAACGTTGGTGGATTGTGATCACAACAAAAAGTGGAAATCGGCACATGACAGGATAGATCGGTGTCTTGGCTATATCTGCAAGCCGAAGCCGACCCAGAGCGTAGTATCCGGTGATCCTTAATTCTACTGAGGAAGATCAATGGCCTATATAGGAAATGTGGAGTTTTGCACTTTTGCACTTCGGCAGCAATAATCTCAGAAACGTGCAAGTTACGTATTAGATTATTATAGAACACTAGTAGGGAATTGCATTCGGCGAATCGAACGGTACTATCTGCGTGCGCCTACGATAACCGGAAGTGCCAGAAATACGGCTCGCATATCGCGCTATCTCATCATCTGCTGAGCTTCTTGTTCTAGTTGTGTGACATGGCATAGCACATCAGAATCTTTCTAGCAACATAAATACAGCCAGCACCCGTCTCAACTGCACAAATATCAGTCACCAACAGACTCAAGATCTACCTTCGACAAAGCCGTGTTGCTGTCGAATCATCGGATGTAAAACACATCTGACAGTTGTTTAATGTTTCACAACGCGTCGAACACGTGCACGTCACGTCGCACAGCCGCCGAGGGCATCAACAACGATAACGACAGCAATAAGAAAACTTATGAAAAAAACACCTGCGTGATTCATCTTATGAAATGTGAATCTCACGGGGCTGGTGTCACGTCAAATAGTTTCCCCGCGCCGCAACAATCCGCTTTGCGACGCTTCCACCGTTCAATCGTGCCGTTAAAAATTCACCCCACTCCCGTTGATAAATAAAAATGTCGCAGCTCTGGCCTTAGCCGTCGCGAGATTCATTTCCAATCAGCGGCTACTGAAATGGAAATTTTAATATAAACAACCGTGCATTTGTTTGACGGCGAAGTCTTATTCGTGGAGTCAAAACTAGATTACGGTTAGGGTTAGTAGGGCAGGGTTTGTATAGGGTCAGTATGGTTAGGGTTAGGGCTAGGGTTGATTACATTAGTAGACAGCGTCAGATTTCAGTACGAATCTGGTTTTGACTCCACAAATAAAACTTCACCGCATTTGACATTTCGTAATCACTACGAATTAAGTATAACGCGAATAATATATACTGGTTTTAAAGCGTTACGAGTCATGCATTCTTAAACAGCGATGAGGCCACGGGGATCTGTTGAGGGTTTGACCAGCCCCCCGCCCCGCCCACTTGCTTCCACGACCACCCGTGGGATTCGCATAAAACCGACGATGCACTATTCGAGCAATCAGCTGGTACTAAGCGCTTAATAACTGACAAAATGCACCACAATCATGT
>Ga0209782_1002159_pt1 | contig 10817 bp, 7 predicted proteins | sample WorMetmaBAHAMAS1_FD_187390 | JGI IMG/M metagenome (GOLD analysis project Ga0209782, IMG submission 187390) | Marine gutless worms symbiont microbial communities from Max Planck institute for Marine Microbiology, Germany - Inanidrilus... | ecosystem: Host-associated > Annelida > Digestive system >...
TCCTTTTTGTCTATTTTCCATATTTTGTTATTTTCTGCAACTTGCTTGAAGTCACCACTATAAGTTAGCCAACATTTAATCGTAACTCTAATAGTAAATTTACTCTGCTGCCCTCGAGGCGGAATAGATATATATATTTATCAGCTAGCTATAATTGAGCATGCAGGCCTACAGCAGTTGTGTGATCATGTGATGTGATGAAAAAAAAACAATTAAAATACGTCATGTGGTTAAGAAACGAATTACAAGAGTTCAAACTGTTGACAAAGCAGGTTTCTACAAATTTAGTGGGTCCACGTTTTACAATATTATAACAGACATTATTTTCTGTGGCACTTGAAGGTGCCATGCAAATCTTTGTGGCACCCTATGGGTACCACAAAAAGCAATGTGGCACCGTGTGGGTGCCACATAGACACATTGCTTTTTGTGGCACCCATCTGCAACAAGTGGCACCCGGAGGTGCCAGACCGGCACCCCAGTGGCACCCCAATTTGTAACAGTGTGTGTATTCTGTGGTCATTTTGTGTCGTTCGGTTGTTACGCGTTGGTATTGTATCGAAACAGTTGTATATATCCATCAGTGCCGAATAGTAGCCACGAAATCGTAGCCTTTTGGCGCCAATGATCACAGTGAAAATCCAGTGTGAGTGTCCCTAGATGGGGCGCCAAATAAAGTAGGCCTAAGAAAAACAGCGATTTTTTTGCCAATAACGCGCCATATCTTGGAAGAACAATACTCGTTTAATGTCTCTTTTCCTGCATGCAGGACAACTTGGGTAGGCCAGCTGGAGAAAGATTTGTATGAAGCAAAAGATGGTGAATACTTTTGCTGACGCCCAGCGAACAGTGTTCGCTCAAAGCACCGTGGGCAATCGGCTTATCTGTGAAACGGTACAACATTGGGCCACAGATGGTGTGTCAGTTGGATAGGAATCGTGCATGCTCCGTCATACGTAACACTGCTGATGATCTCAAGTGACAACAAACACTTTCCTGTCTTTGGCACGGCTGAAACTAGACACTTCAAATTTAGTGTACAGATTAACTGTTGTCTGTAGTTGTTGCAGCTCACAACGGCCTATCGAGTTGTACGATTGTGATGTCTTGAAATGATCTTCAAAGGCATTTGTTCACCTGTTGCACGCCTCTTCAAATGTGATTTTCATACTGCAGTTATGAGTAGTTGACAAGGATCTCTTTCCAGCTCCCACCCGGCCATTATTGGGCCCATTCTATGGGGCCATAGCGGTCCCCTCTGTCACGCGTTGTCGTTGTTGTTGTTGTTGTTGTCGTTGTGGACATCGATTTTACATTGCCATTCACCAGGTGTCGCTACTGTCGCACGCCGCCTGCGCTATAGCTATAGCTGGCTTCGGCTCATCTTGGTAGTGGTGTCGACAGTAGCGACATCTGGTGAATGGCAATGTAAAATTACAAAAGTCGGCGTGCGGCAGCTCACAGTGGCGAATGGGCCCAACATTTTTTCAAATGCTTCTTGTTGTCAAAGCACTGGAGGTTAGTGGCATATACCCAGCAGGGGAGGACCAAAAATCTGTGGCACAGAAAATTTTTGGGTTGTTTTCAAAACTTTTTGTGCATAGTTACACTCTGTAGTTATATACACTGTAAAAAGGAAAACCGGTTTAAACGTTTCATTAGAATTCGCGATTTTGCAACACTTTTTGTTACATGTACCGCAAGACATGTAACACAGCAAAACGTTTATAATGACTCATGTGTTGTTCGCAACGATTTCAGGTAACACGTGTATTATATAAAATGTTTCAAATGCGAAAGAAAAACCGTTTTAAACGTTTGATTATACACGTGTTACACAAAACGTTTACAAACTGTATTTTATGAAACGTTTTCAAATATATGTCAAATAATTTAAATTCTCATGAATGGTTTGCAAACCTTAAAACCTCGCATGTAACAAAGTATTCGTGTCAAATGTCTCGTAATACAGGCACACTTAATATCAGGTATAAAACTATTAACACTACCAAAACTACTGCCACTCGTACTACTACCATACTACTACTATACAATGTGTCTCAAAAAGTTCCCACCTTTAAACTGTCTGTAACTTTGTCAAATCTTAACCGATTTGCAGAAGTTTTGCACTGCTAGAAGACGTATGAAATTTGCTACAATAACTACCATGCGACATTAGCCACCTCACCTGCAACTTTTTCAACAGCTTATTAACACCACACTTTGTCCAGCTTTTCTCAGGAAATTAGTCTGTCAACATCTTTGCTATGTGCCCCTTCAAATGCAAACTTTTTATCAAAATCTTGTCCTAGTTGGTGAATATCTTGTTGATTGTTGAGGAACACTACAGTGACACATTTCCGATGCCATAAAATTGATAGCAAAAGTTAATAATGACAGAATTTTTATTTGCAATTAGTATGGGGAAAGACTCGCTATTTTTGACAAGAAAATATAAAAAATATGTCAATAAATAATAACAAAGTTAGAGATGATTTAAAAATGCATTTTTTGCATTTTCGTCCACATCTGCATAAAAATTCAACTTCTAATTTCCCAAGGTAGTGTAGCAACAAGCCTAAGGTGAAGTGTGTAGTGTCCTATGCGTTTTGTGGCAAATTTCTATTAGCTGTCCAGCAGTGCAAAAGTTTTGAAAATCGGATAACACTTGACAAAATTACAGACAGTGTTTAAAGGTCACAACTTTTTTCTTAGACACTGTGTATATACTACTACTGCAGCAACAACAACTATAAGTATACAACTAGGACTACTACAACTGCAATAACCACTACTGGGTAGTTAACATTTAGCAGGAGTGTGAGTGAGTACTTTCTTAACGGCACGTCAGCATACTGTAGGCTATTCAGTGCCGTAATGAGGGAGTAAGTGGGTAAAAATAAAATCAAATGATAACTAACCACACAAAAAATTGAAGTGTAAACCAAGGCTACAAAGCTAATATAAAACTGGATTAACAAACATTACACTTGGTGATAAAAGTAAGCTGCTTTAATAAACTTAATAATAGCACAATTGTCATCTTGACATAGCTGTGCAACAGAAGAGACTGTAACATATCATTACGACGACCCACAAGCAGTCACATTCATTGACAGAGGACGTCCACAGGATTCACAAGTGGGTGGATCATCGCCACACGATATGTGCGAGTGAGTCGAGAACGACCAATGCGCAGTCTGTTGATAAGTACATACGTAACGAGACATGTTCTTGCCACAGTAGGTCTACGCAATGCCAACTGTGGGGTAAATAGTATGAAGTTTATTACTCTCGAAGCAGTCACATACATATCCTGCTATTCGTTCAGGCAGAACTTCGAGTGAAAAGTTCACCTGCTAGAAGCCTCATATTTGTAACGGGCAAAGAATTAACTGATTTCAAGGTTTAGCAGGAAATACTTTCAATTGAAGTACGCAGCTTTGTAAAAGCTGACGACTGCATTGCAATGGGAAAGTCATCACTGGTATCCAAACGGAGGCAAAACACCTGCAAAATTCCCAGAAACTGTGCAAACTGAACTGGGTAGTTAAGGTTCAGCAGGAAATATGTAGCAAACAGAACAAGAATGGCTTCCTCTATGCTGCTTGTCTGACACAAAGTTATGGCATCTCCAACAACGAAAACTGTCTCGATGGCATCATCTTCATTTAACTGCAAAACAAGCCGTGGTTCCATGCCCGATCTTGTCTTGAGGCTGGCATTAATCTGTGCACGGCTTTCCTGCAAAAACATTCAACCCAAAACAACATGAACATTTTAAAATGACCATTGACTGACCACGGTTCATCATCCCAAAGCATGTCTGATATTTGAATGTATGAGCTTAATTTTGTAATTTTAACTACCGTATTTCCTCTAATACAAGCCCCCGGCTTGTATTAAAACAATGCTGTCAGAACCTCCGGCTTCTATTAGAGACCCGGCTTGTATTTGAGACCCGGCTTCTATTAAAACCAGCCGATTCACCCATGAACATGTATTTAAAACATCGAGATTAAAGATCAAGATTGTATTTAATTTTACAGCAAGGCGAATTAATTTATAACACAAATACACAACAGGACCCCTATAAAAGTCAGTCACGGCCTTAGCGCGATGCTCCACGGTCCTATGTAGGCCTACCGCCAGCTCTATGGTATTTTCCGTTAAACCCCGGCTTGTATTGGAGACCCGGCTTGTATTAAAACAATGCTGTCAGAACCCCCGGCTTTTGTTAGAGACCCGGCTTCTATTAGAGGAAATACGGTATATTATTCTGTATTTGTTTGTTTTGCCTTCAGTGCTTTGACACTGTTGGTTGGGCGTCAGGAAGATCATCCGGCCTGTAAATAAATTTCACGGAACATAAACCATTTTGGCCACAGAGTGGCCCAGAAATTCTTGATGAAGTCGAATACATCCATTTTTTACCATTTTGCGCATTCACTTTCCGTTCAAGTTTTGTGTTCTTCTGTACTGGCAGCATTACTGCACGGCACTCGAGCAGAGGGCGTCAACCGAACTTTGCCCCGCCCCCGGTATTAGTTCAACAGATGGCGCCACCTATATTGGGTCGGGCGGCATTATGTAGGGCTTTGCCCCACTTTCTAGTTAAAATTGAATACTTCAGTACTCCCGAGGCCATGAGTGTAGTTGATTAGATGACAGAAAGGACTATAGAACCACGAAACATCTGGTTTAATATCCAATGTGTTGCCTTTGGGAACATTCTGGGGAATCTACCTTTCCCAGGATAAGCACGGAAAATTGGCTGGGTGAACAAAACAGACAGTGTGCTTTACTTTTCAACAGTAAGTACCATAAAACGGTAACAGAAACACATACCCACTCAACAAGATGTAACATAGAACTGAACTTCTGTCCTTTTGATAGCTGCTTCCCTCTACCTTTAATCTTATTCACGCGTACCTCAGCAAATTTCAACAGTGAAACTACGCGTGCATCACACGAAGTATCAAAATCATCTTCCAGTTTGACTTCTGACAGGACTGCCAGACGTCGCAAAAACATGCGAAAGTTGACTGTACAAAATACCAGAACAAATTTGTCAGTTAAGTATCACAGGTTTCACACAGATGTTAATGGGCAACTACATACACATTTTAAACTAGAAAAAGTACTCTCTCTGAGAGACTACATATACCGCGAAAGCAGCTGCCGGAAATTTCGCCGCCGGAGAGTCCGTTTCAGTAAGGGGCAAAATTTCACGGGGGCGATTGCATTTCATGATACCGGTCGTAGCAGCAGCCATGCCCTCCAGGTGCCAGTCGACGATCGATAACTGGCCAGCGCAAGCAGTAGACCACGCCCACCTCGGCTCGTTGCTGCTGGATTATTGACAAGTACGTGTACGTTGTATGGAATTTTTTGTATGGACTTTCGGACTTTTTCCGACAATAACTCCGGGACCCCGCTAACGATCGTAACCAAATTTGAACTTGTATGTCCTTGTGCCCACAGAAACATCGTCGGAAAATTTCATTGAAATCTGTCAACGATTTTTTAGTTATCGTGGAGACAGACAAACAAATAAACCAACAGACGAAAATCCGATGAATACATAATACTCGCTTTCGCGGGTATAATGACACTGCACATTATTTTTTATCACGGATGTCATGCATCATTGGTGCCTAAGGCCGTATTCGATTTGCCCAAATCTAGATTCAGTTCATAATAATTTCAAATATGAATTAACTGGCAAATTGAATGGTCTGGATTCGTGGGTGTTGTTGGAAGTGACGTCACTGTTATTTCCATTGCAATAAAGTATTTCTGTAACATACATTTTGGTAGAGTCAGGAGTACAACTTTGGTTAATTGTTTTCTTTATTACAACAGCAGACTTTTGCTTTGCATTACTTTCCTATTTACCGATAATGATGAACCAAAAAATTTAGCAAACGTAAAGGAAATGATAACAGTCACGTGACGGTTTTGCTGACAAAACAATCTCCCGAGAAAGTTTGAGCTGTTTCATGAAAATTGTTTCAGATATAACAAATCGAATGCATGAAACCCAAATTGAACATGACCTAAGACAACAAATTACATTCAGTTCTTGCCAGTGTAACTTTTCTCTTGTGGTCACTCTGCACTTAATGCATGACTAGAATTAAATACACTTTGCTTACAATCTTATCACCTGAAATGAGGTCAAGACTACACATAAGTTGACTAAAACAATGCCACTCAAGTCATTAGCAGAAACTTGCAAACAGAAGCAGGCATGTAAATAGAATCTTACACACGTCGTACTACACGTTTTTGCACCATTTGCAACAAACACTCAGCAGGATGCACTACTGATGCAACAGTGTCAAGGTACCGAAAACATATTTCTGCACTAGTGATATTATATGGAAAAATATCACTTCAATAAAAAATAACAAGCGCGAAATCACAATAGCCTGTGGCACACAACCTCTGCCGCCTCACCAAATTTCATTTGGATCGGAGAAACTTTGTGTGGACGTACGGACGGACGTAGGCCTGCCAAACTTCAAAGTCACGTGACCGGTCACTGGAGAGGAAATTCAAAAAATCCGGCCCGGCCAAATTTAGACACTGTCCCCTAGTATCAGAATCCGTAATTAAACTTGAGATCGGTTGAGAAATGGCGGAGAAGATAGAGTCTGAATATGGCACTTTTCGCAACTTTGAAGGCCACTTGACCTTGACCTTGGAGAAAGGTCAACGTCATATCGTTGTGCACCACTCGTCGACTACTACCCACATACCAAATTTCATTCGGATCGGACAAAGCAATCCCATAATACAGACCGACCGACCGAGTGAGTTATAGAGCCTGTGTGCCACAGGCTAATAAAAATTGAATAAATGCTAAACTCTAACCAGAGAAGTTGTTGACAGTTTCCACTCCTCTAAGCAATCGCAATTCCTCCAGCAAAAGCTCAGTATTCTTGAAGCATGGAAAATCATCAATTATACGTGCTAGGCGAAGCTCTGTAGATGGCTTACTGTTGATCCATGCTCTCCTGTTAACATGTGTCTTAAAAATCAATGCCTTCATCTGCGGAATATCTGGTGATGTCTTGCCTGCTTGTTTCTTCAGCTCAGCAACATGACGCTTGTATTCCTCTTCATCGATCTCCACAGGAATTAATACAGGTGTCACCACTGTCCTCAGTCTTTTGGCACTGTGGGGCAGTGTACTGATACTGGCTGCAGATTTATCGCTGCCAGTCAGCTTTCTCTTTATCCTGCTTCTAGCATTCCTGAGAGCAGAGGATAGTTTCTGATTAAAAAAAGTCCATGTGTTCTGGTATCCTGACTTCACAGCCAACACTGGATATTTCTCCAGCATCGTTTTTCCAATGTTTGAGAGTGAAGCTTTTGCACCAATTAATGACTGTGGACATACATTGGAATAAAATGTGCTGCATTCTCGAATAATTTCACCATACAGTTCAAGAACCTTCACTTTATTGCCTTCGGCCAACACATTTGCAACAGCTCGTGAAAATGAAGGCAGTGGTGCAGGATAGAGCACAATAGGTAGCTCATCATCATCGCAAGTATTCAATGACTGAGGCTGTGGAAGTGAATCAATTTTCTCATCTGCTGTTGCTTTGGATTCGCAATTCATAGAGCTTCCAGGCAGACAAGAACCATCTGGAGCTAATGTAATGTCAACTGATTCTTGCTGAACTGCATTGGTTTCAGCTGTAACATCTAACTCCGGAATCTGGACATTAACCACACCGTGACAAAGTTGCAGTTAACAAAATAATGCTAAGGAAATGTGTCAATATCTGATAAACAAACAGAAGAAACATAGTATGTATCTGAAGTGTCTCCATTAACAGTTATAACAGGCCACGGTATTCGTAACTGATCTTGATCGACAAATGCCACATCAGATGTTTTAGAAATACAGTATGCATTTACATGAACATCAAAGTGTGAAATATGACAACGACAGCAAAGAAAATATACTTTGTTTAGGACGCAAATTATGTCAACAATAACAGCAAACTGAATTCCTTGATGTTCACTTGCATCACTAACAATAATGATATGACCAGTCATGTAGAAAATGTCATTCAGTACTGCTTTTTTAGCCACTGTGATTTCTGTAGCAACAGGCACTGTCAACAGTTCAGTTACAATAGCTGCAAAAGGGTAGTCCTCCAACAGAACCTGACTTCCACCGCTGAAAACAGCAGGACTTCGTAAATACATAGCATTGGTTCTACCATTACTGTCATGCTGAGCACAGCACATCCATAACTGGTGATCATTTGCAACAGTAAAAGGGACATTTTTGGTATTTTTCAGCTTTTTGCGCTTAAAAAATCCATTCTTCGCCTCCATCCGCATACACCACTGATTTCTGAGTGGTCCAAAATTTTCCATCTGTGACGGTAAATGTGTCAGATAATGTACTTTAGGTGTAAAAGGCCTTCCTGGGTATGCTGTACTGTACATATTGCAATAATTTGTAACCAACACAAGTAAACTCTGAACTGATGCACTTGTGGCTACTGGTGACGTGCACAGCTGCTGAATCATTACCAGTCTCACAAAATTCTTCCACCGTTCATCATCGCATGGCACTTTAAACCCAACAGCAAGTGGTAGCAAATGTGCAAAATACAACATGTGATGTGCTGTAAAATTCAATCTGTCATCATGTGACTGCAATCGACTTGCGTCCAACTTATGTGGTCTGCAATTAGCTCTCAGCTGCTGAGCAATATCACTAACAGCAACATGAACAAACTCAAATGTACAGAATTTTTGCTGAATAATGTAATTCAGTAAATATTTAACTTCAGCCATTGTGATGCCTTCAAACAGGACATGCATGGGATCATGTATTAAACATTTAGTAACTAAAAACTCTGGAACTTTCAGCAGAATACTACGACTATTTATGCCATATTCTTTCGACCAGTACTGTCGAGCATCAGCTGTCATAGCCATTTCTAGTTCATCACAGTGATCTATGTGCTCCTGTTCATCTCTAAGTAAACGATCATCCTCAGCAAATACAGTACTCAAATCACTGGACGTAATGTTGCATGTTCTACAAACTTTATTTGCGAATCCTACACCTTCCTTAAATCCACCCAGCACATTTGAGGCTACTGTATCACCAGTAAAAGCAACTAGGCCACCTTTGTGGTTCTGCACTTCACCAGATTTGTATGTCACATCAACTCCAATGCCATGCAGTACTGCAAGTCCCTGAATAAAGTCATGCAGTAACAACTCCAAACCAAATTCTTTACAATCCTGTGTTTTAGCAACAGCAATAAGCTGAATGCATGACAACTTTGACCTCCATTTTGGTGGTATATTAAGAAGAGTAAAGAAAAATAGTGTAAGCTTATGTTTCTTTGTACTTGTGCCAATAGGATTAACAACTTCAATATCATCTGAATATCCCAAAATACGTAATGATTTCCAATGTTTAAACAGGGAACTGTTTTTACACCAGTTGCCGTCATCATAATCGAACATAGATGTCTCATCCCCATGGAATGAAACATCTGGTGAAGTAAGACAATCCTGAATTTCTGGCATTGCTAGTAGCCTGTGCAGGTTATCAAGAAAAAGGACAAAGTAACCAACACTCTGCTTGAGCTGTGTTGACTTGCGTGCACCTGTGACACACACTCGCTCACCCATTTTAACTTTTACCGGTTCAAGTAATAAAAATGCTTCCTTGAGAAATTTCTGCAACTTCCATTTTGTTCCCACAGATGCAAATGCGTCAGTTTGGTAATGAGGCAGTTGATGCTCAATATCAGGTATACTACTGCACAATTTTAATATCAGTTCTTCTTTGTAAATATTTAGATGTGTTTGAATTAGTCTATTTGTCCCCAACAGAACATCATTTATAGCACTTTGTGACAATCCATGAAAACTCTGTAAATTTAAAATAAAGCCCACAGCATCAGCTTTTGCTTGGACTTCATGCTGTCTCAAAAGTAGTGTGTGATCAACAACTTCATTTCCATAATTCTCTGTGACATCTAAGTCCATAGGCTCCAAAAGCTGGCTAACTGGAATAGCTGAATTATCAGTTGAATGTTTACGAAAAATATGGCTTCTATATGACGCATACTTTTTCCAACTTTTCCCACATGACTTACAGTAAACTGCAAACCGAGGATGCGACTGATGAGCATTCAGTACATGTTTTTCTAGAGCATCTTCAGTCAACACAGACATTAAGCAATAGGCACACGTGAGACTAGCTGACATGTTTCAAAGTGCTATTCTTTGCTTACCAGATTTCTGTATGCACGCAAAAACTTGTGCTTCAGTCCAATCTCTGGGATAAGTGACTCAATTTCCTTACAACTGAGAGCTGGCAAAACCTCAGCATCAATAAAGTTTGCTGTAACAAAAAAACAAATATCACAGTTTCATGACAACTGATTGACAAGTTGAGTTTTGAATCCCAGTCAACACAAAATATGCCATTTCGGAGATGCTCTTCCCAGCCAGTCTATTGGCTAGTACTGACGGGGACATTAAAATTCAACTATCTAACTAGCAGTGATGGGTAACATACTAAGTATTTAAGGTACAAATATAAATACTTGCTGGAAAAAGTATTTAAAATACTTAAATATGTGGAGTTAATAAATGTTCAAAATGTGCATACCAGTTCCGTTTTGTCTTCACATTTTTTTTCATTTCAGCTATATATTCACTTACGGATGGTACACATTTCTCATGTTATAAAAGTCAGTAACACAAAATTAAATACAGGCAATCCTTCTATATCAAAGAAAAAGAATTGCATTTATTTT
>Ga0209782_1002160_pt1 | contig 10815 bp, 6 predicted proteins | sample WorMetmaBAHAMAS1_FD_187390 | JGI IMG/M metagenome (GOLD analysis project Ga0209782, IMG submission 187390) | Marine gutless worms symbiont microbial communities from Max Planck institute for Marine Microbiology, Germany - Inanidrilus... | ecosystem: Host-associated > Annelida > Digestive system >...
ATGATTACAACCGTATTGCTTATAACCGGAAGTTTACTAAATATCGAGTAAAACTGGATCTGGGATAAATATTCTTTATTTACTGACGGGCCCTATAGCTCTGTGTCGTGGTTTATGTAATTAAGTAAGCAGTATGAATCACCGCATGAGTCGGTAGTTGCTAAATTGTTGTGAATTCATATTCTTTGTTGTTATCTATAACTTAGGCAAAAAAAAACAATCTGTTGCTACTACTACACTGCTTACTGCAGTAGCACTGGTATTAATCCGCGACTAATCTAACTGTCGGTACATATAAGTAAGTAAGCTTTATCTGTCTTTGGTAGCCATAAGGCTAGATTAGTTACAAATGCTGTGCCCTGGTCATCAGGGCTGATGTGAAGAATGTGATCAAAGATCAGCTGGACATACGACCATTCGTTCTCGTCAGTTCTGACCACGTGTCGGGCAGTCCACAGGTGTCAGTTGAAGTAACCGATGCACTGTCAGCCAAGTACCTACTTGAATCACTCACTGTCACTCACGACCATTATAAGCCGTCCGACGGCAACATTTTCTCTCGTGGCTTGGACCGATTGTTTGGAGAAGTCAGTAAGGGCTATCAGGTAATTGATTACCTAATCGCTAGGAACAAATATCACATAACCTATGTGCTTTAACACTCACATTTTGTGCACACTGCGCATTTCGTGCGTTCAGATTTTTTAGAAACAAAGCTACAAACTGTTTTCACTACATACATATTTCCTCATATGCAGATTAGTCTATGCCACTGCTGTAATTTTCTGTGAAGTTGTTTTTGTTGGTAAAGTTTGAACTGAACTGTGAAAAGCCAGTTTTCATGGAATGGCCTGAATCTATAGTGTCAGCAGCATACTGGGTGGCCCAAAAAATTGGCACAATATTTTTGTACACCTTGACTTTATCACATATTAGCCGATTTTCGAAATTGTTTCACTGTCAGAATTGTCAGAAAATTTGCATTAATACTATCACGAAAAATACCACAACATCTAAAGTGTGTTGCTACACTATCTATGCAACAATTGAAAACAAGACAAAATTAACATCAGGAAACAGTGTGTTTAGTGTCTCATTATCTAAAGTAACGTCACATCCTGCATTTTTTACATCACATGTTCAATGTGTTCACATTGCTGCTGGATGATGCACTCAAGCCAGCGACGCCACTGACCACTGGCATGATCAGTGAAATGCTGTGACAGTTTGCTTCACCCAGTAACATTTCACAAGGTAGTGTAGCAATACACTTGAGGTGTGATTGGATCTTTAGTGATCGTATTATTGCATATTTTCTCCTGATTCTGACAGTGAAGCAATTTCAAAAATCGGTTAATATTTAATAAAGTTAAGGCGTACAAAGATATTGTGCCAAATTTTTGGGCACCCTGTATGTGGTTAGGCAACAGCCATTATGCGTATAAGTGTACCGGTACATGATTAATAATTATCTTCAGTGTCCCGAGTTCTATAACCTGTAAGGTTTTTCAACAAGAATAAGAATGTCATTTTTAAAGCAGCCAATAACAGGTTATCAGGCACAATCAGCTTTGGTCTTAGTGACTCATTTGGGACACTGCTGCTATAGGGAATAAATCAATATTAAGTGAGTGAGTGAGTGAGTGAGTGAGAATATTTCTTAGGTAAGGTCACTTAAACATGTTTCACAGTAGCTGCTTAAATCACACATTATTTGGCTGTGAACAATCTAAGCAGCCATGAGCTGCTACTCTTTGTTTTATTGAACCAGTCTTTTTTCAAAATTTACTGCAGATGAGGCTCAATATAAAATCTTTAGGATTTATGGAGAAGTTTTAGCCAACATAACCGTTTTAGTACCAAACAGAGCATCGGGCACCAAGTGTAGAAGCAGTGATGGTGTGAAAGTAAACAGATGTTAATCAAGGTAGCACATGGCAAAGTGATATGTCCTTGCCGATGGCAGTTTGATGGGGAAATATTAATGGTGCAGCCACTTAGAAGTGCTTGTGAAGTGATGCTGATGATGGCTGCAATGTCATTTCGGCCGCTGGCCAACCAAAGTGTTCAACTTCCAGCATGGGGTTTCCTAGTGGTGTTCTGTAGTCATTACACTCTAAATGCACCACTGTTGAGCTGTGGGCATGGGAGAGACGGATGGATCGAAGCATTTCTTAACGCCCGCCTACTGTAGGCAGGGGTCATAGTAACAGTTTGAAGGACCATGCGATGTTGGCTGGTTGACATGGTGACAGGAGACAGAGAAGATGCTAGTTGCTGGTGTGCCGCTGCTTGGCGTCGGTAAGTTAATGCTGGCCGGAGGTGGTCGCATCGTGTTGTCACCGCCAGACAACGGTCATCGCTACTTTCTGACGACATCCAGCCGTCACGAGCTTGTGAAATCACTCAAGTCCGTCGCACGCAACCTGAACATAGCTCGGTGGGTGTTCGGCATCGCTGGGCTGGCGGCTGTGGTGTACATCATCATCCGGGCTGTTAAGAAGTACAAGTCGCTGTGTGAGTCGCGGCGCATGCTAGCTGAGTTCATTAACAGGAGGCAGGCGGAGACATCAGACACAGAAACGTTGAACATGGAGAGTACTGTGGGGGCTTCTCCGGTATGTGTGGTCTGTCTCAATCAGCCGCGGGATGTGGTCCTCTTGGACTGTGGTCACATCTGTGTGTGTGGCGACTGTGCCACCGCTCTCCCACTGCCGAAACTCTGTCCCATCTGTCGGCGTCCGGTCAGCCAAATCATACCGACATATGTCTCATAACACCAAGCAATCAATGACTTGTGCCTTTTATTCTTTAAACTTTGCACTGTTGAGCAAATGCAGTTCAGTCATAATGTTCATATATCATACTGAAAATACAATTCCTCTGATTTCCTTGAAACGCATTCTGCAAATCCCATACAATCTCACTTTGGTGTTTTGCCCTTAAGATGTATCGTATTTACTTACTTAGTTCTTTTTCAGCATAATAACATCACAGCCAAATTTGATCTCTTGGTTTCCGTATCCTGCTAATCTTCATGTTACCACTCAATGAATGAAAGGTCTTGAGAGAAAAATATGGAGATGATATGTAGCTAATTTGTTATTTATTTGATGCGCTGGAAGTGCAAATAGCTGTTCATTGCACACTTGATGGCCTGCTTTTGTTGTAGCAACACCCCTAGATCAGTGGTGGAATTTTCAAGGTGCACCTCAATTATTTGGTTGTCCCCCCCCCCTTAGTTTTCTACCCCTGGTTGTTCTAGAAGAGAACCTGTTGAAATAAATAACATATGTTATTACAGACCAAATTCCTGTCGTGTCACCCACCTGAGAGCATCAAAGCATTGAATGCAACTCAAGGCACCAACACCTACCGGGATAAATTGCCCACTGGCCTCATCCTTTTGCGTTATCTATCGAATTTTGCAGGAATGAAATGTCTTTCTTACTGACTGTATGTTGGTTCTGTTAAGCCAGTAACCCAGTGGCTTTGAACAGTGTAGTATAGTAATAGTCTTTGAGACTGGTTTTATTCAGTTTCTTTTGACACTGAAGCATATTGATTTTTTGCTTATAATTCTGTTATATATTGTTTCAGAGTGAAAACTTCATTGTCGAATATACATCAATATACACAGTCTGAATATTGACATTGTTTTTAACTTCTAACTACGAGTGCATATACTTTGCTAGTTCTCCTCAATAGATAGCAGATTTAGTGAACAATTAATCAGTAAACAGTGGGATATTCATGCACAACATTGCCATTGTGGTGTCATCTAATTGTTGTCTGTACTCTTGAGTGACATGCCAGTCAGCATGATGTGTCGCAGCTGTATCATTCATGTCATCTCACTCTTGTCCACCTGTGGCATCGGTGCTAGATCACTTTTCACGATTCTGCCTCGTCGACTGTCTGACGTTTGTTCTTCCAGTTCTTGTTTTGTTTCCTCTGATAGCTCTACTTTGTGGTTATCTTTCTCGCTGCTCTCACGATTTCCAGCATCCAGCATCACGTGTTGCTTCTCATGTTGCTGCATTTCGTCATGTGTTTCCGTATATGGACTGCGGTAACGCAGTTGTTCTTCAGCTTGTCTCCACCTAGTTTCTACACCTTTCTCTTGATCCTGTCTTCCAGTTTGGAGGCTATAATCGACTTTCTGCTGTGCAGTTGTACTCTTCAACCTCTCCTGATTACCTGACTCAGCGGACACCACTGCATCAGTTACAGTGAATGTGTCGTCGGCATCCTTTCTTTCCAGTACTGTTTCCATCTCTGTGTCATCACATTCATTTTGCTGCTGATGATGACGATCATCATCGTGGAAGCTGGAGGAATATGTCATCAGTTCCTGTTGCTGCTGATTGCTGGGTGATGTTTTGTACATGGACAACGCATCCCACTGATTTTCACCAATATCCTCAGTTGAGTGTGAAGAACTGTCGGCTTCTGTGTGGCCAATCTTGTCGATAAGACTTGTCATCATTTTTGGCATTGATTGTTGAATGACTGCTGTAGGAGTACCAGTCAGGCAGTGACCTGTTGGCTCAGCATCGTCATCATCTGGTGCTCTTGAGTCGGTCATCAGTTGTGTAGACTCCTGTAACTCCAGCTGCCGTGCATAATTGTCGACGTTAGCGAGTTCACTCTGATACATCGTGCGCATCCAGAACTTGAAGCAGCTGTGCCGACAATTGTACAATGTCTTCTCGACTATGATCTCGTTCAAAAAGAACTTAACAAGAGGAGTCTGGAGGTGGTGGAGGCCAAATATGCGGAGACACCTGAGTATCCGTGATATACGTAGGTTGTTGTGAGTGTGCCTAACATCAGCATGTTATCACCACATTCATCATTACTCATCATCCGTTATGCATAAACCTGCAACAAACTGAAAAATTCGCTTCCTTAATGTGTTGCTATTGGAGAATTATTAAACCACCATTGACAATGTTGTTAAAAATCTAATCAAAATTTCTGATTTTCACCCCGTAAAAATCAGCTAGTCTCCATAAAATTAATACATGCATTAGCAAGTAGCAGTTTTGTAACATTTATCCAATATCCCAACCCCATCTCCACTGTTGGTATCCGAGAATTAGCCTAAAATCTCTGTAAAAGTGCCAACTGGCACCACTGTATAATTGCAGTTTTTTTGCTTCCTGCAAAATTTGGGTGGGTCGACCCAAAAGTGAGACCTAAATTGACAACTAGCACCTATAAGACATTATGCCCATAACATTTTGCCAGATCTCTGTTACAGCTTCTTGCTGAGACACGGCAAAATCAGCGGTAAAACAGTGCTCTTCCAGTATACCATGTACAAATGGGCAGGTAAATAGCCACAAGGCAATACAACACACTGCTGAATCTAAGTCAATACTTACCCGGCAGTCAGAATGCTAGGCCTAAAAAGAAAGAAAGAAATCGGAATGATTTCTAGTCGACAGCGAAAAAGTTATTGCAACAATAACAATATGAAACTAGAAAAAATAGTCATGATGACCCATGCCTCTTACCATTCTGTCCTCAGGGGCCACGCGTGACTTGGGCCTGCCATGGACTATCTCACTGCAACTGGTATTGATAGTTCAAGCTGTTTCTTTTAGAGAATGGACCGACATGCATGCTACATATGCAGTCGAAAATCCTGTACCCAAGTAATGGGGACAGCTGCTGGAGCGGGTAATTAACGTGAAAGGCACACTGGCACATAAAGTTGGAAGTACTGCTGGTGTGTGCGACTACTGTTAAAAGCCTGTCAGGATTACAATGACTGAACTGAACAATATTAAATGTTAAATGCAGTGTTTAGGCAGCTCGATAAGCAATGCGAGTATAACAGTCGGACATGTTGGGTCTTTATGTCAAAATTTTGGTTTCGGTCTTGGTGCCAAAATTTTTGTCTTAGGTTTGAGGGTTCGATCTAGGTCTCAGCCTTGTTACTGAGAATTCGGTCCCAGCATCAGTCTTGAACGTATGGACTCAAGTGAGGTCACTGATAACAGTAGGTTAAAGAGTCGGTAATAAACTGTTCAAGTGGTCCTTTCAGCAGGCTGAGAATGCATGTCTTCCACGTGCTGAACTCGTGAATTGCAACAGATCAAGGGACTCGGGCAAAATCAAACGATTACCACTACTGTTTATACATGCTAGACTGCCTGATGTCAGATTGATGAAATACAAATTAACCTGTTCAAATTGTGAAATCGTTCCCGCCAGTTATCAGCACGTTGAACTTGTCCAGTCTCTCTGTTGATCAGCTCGATACCGTAGAAATCCAGCATCATTTCATACGACTTCAGCAGCCTTTTCATGGCAGCATCGTCTTGTCGAATTAACTGTGAACCACAAATGGTAAACTAGCTATGGCTAAGCAAGATATTTTATGACATTAAGAATCGTAAATACACATTACCAGAATTGCTTCACAAATTAGTTAAGTAAATACATCTGAAAATGCCACTTAAATGCGGCTTTCAACAAGATACATTCCACACATCCATTGGTTCAGATTAGGCTAGCATTTTGTTTTCTACGAACAATTCTTGACTGCTGCCCTTCCGATGCCATTAACAAATCTATCACAGGTTAATCCTAGATAATGACTACATATAGTAAAGCAGTATACGACTATGAAGTTGGTATGTAGTGTTTGAGTTATGTCGGAATAAAGCAGGCAGGTGATGGTTTCTTCTAAAACACGAACACTAATAATTGACAACAATATCACAGAACATTATTTTGCTAAGACTGTTGCACTTCTGAGGCTATTTTATGAGAACTGAAATAAGAAGTCTGAACCTCAATTTCATCACTGTGTAGTTCATACGAATAATAGTTCACTCCTTTTTGCCAAGTAGGAAATAGCCTGGCAAACAAAATTGCCTTTTTACTATCACATCATAAAGTAAAGTTATTTCTATCTTATCTTTCGGTTAAAATTATTAGTGTAACATAATTACTGTTTTAATCAAAACAGTTATTTTTTAAATGTTATACAGCACTCATTTTCAGCTAGTTTACCTCATTCATCAGCTTTTTTTGTATTTTAGGCTCGCAGTACAATAATAAGCCACTTGCTTGATCTGTGCTAGATTAACTGATGCATTTATGAACATATACTGTATAGCTAGACAATGAAATTGGCAATGAAAATTTTGTGCAACTGTGCAGCATAAATAACACTAAGGATGCTAATTAGCATTAGGCCTACTACACACAGTATAACATATTATTGCTGCAGACTATCTCCTTTCACATTTCTGACTCTACTATTTTTGGATGTCAAGGGCATCCAACCTGTAAAAAACTTCTCCAAAAATCCTACAGCTCTGCTTCTAAACTAGGTCACAGTAAACAGAAAACAGTAGTAGCAACAGAAATAGTAGTAGTTTAGTCAGTGATACCATTGAATGAAGCCATGATGCGATTCCAGCCTATCGTAGTCTTTGTTCCAGTCTCTGAGAATCACATCTATATAGTCTCCTGCACAGAAACATTTCAATTACTTATAGGTTGATGACTTCATCACAGTTACTAAATAAATAGCATTATGCAAATTGCAAGCTTCAGTACAGGGTAGTACAATGGCCCCATATCTGTGAGTCAAAAAAGTGACAAATAGTTTACAATGTAGTGCACAACACAATATCACTGACCATCTGGTTCAGATTTCCGCTTGTTAGTAAAAAACATGTAATTAGGCAGTTCACAAGCATCAGCGTGATCAACATCAGCATCATCACTGTCATCATGTCTGTCATCATTTATCTCATTCCTGTCTTTTGACCTTCCAATCACCTGCACACATAGCAGAACCACAGCCATCGTACCTGTGTTTCAACTTATACTGGGCTAGATTTAGAAGTTTGATTGAATGAATGAAAGATTTAATGAGAAATCACAGGACAAGAAGGGCCATACACTTGCCCTTAAAACACATAGATATACACATTCAGACATAAGCACAAATCAACAAGAGAATATACATTTAAAATAAAAAGAAAATACACAATATTTGCTTAAATCAACACCATCCAGTAGTCATTTAAAAACATTTAAACTAGAAGTTTCTACTACTGTCATAGGTAACGCATTCCAGACATTACAAATATGGTTATAAAAGAAATATTTATGATTATATTTATTGAATCTGCCACTTCGAAATTATGCATTGCAGACTAACACTGTTGTTTTTGACTTTCATTTTATTAAGCTGCCCACTGACAATATTGCATTAGCAAGTAGCACTTTTGTTACATATCCGGACAATTACCCAATCTCCACTGAGAATTAGCGTAAAAACTATAATAAAGACGAAGTGCCAACTGATGCCATTGTAAAATTAGTTTTTTGCCTCCTGAAGAAAATGGGGCAGGTCTACCCAATACTAAGACCTGAACTGACAACTAGCACCTATAAGACATTATGCCCATAACAGTTTGCCAGATCTCTGTTAGCGTGTTTTATTGAGACATGGCAAAAAAGCATGGTAAATGGTGCTTGTCGATTATACCATGTATGAATGGTTGAATACAGTAAACAGCCACAAGGCCATACTGTTTGGCAACACAGCACACCATTAACTCTAAATTAATACCTACAATATCACTACTTACCCGGCAGCGAATAAAATGGCGGTAAGAGAGGTAGACAACCCAGCAACATGGACAGCACACACACATCGTAATCAGGCCGACAAAACTAATACGTCGATAATGCACCCTGATGTACGAACGTAACCACTGATGAACAGATGAACAGTTGCCCATTATGTATGTCACATCAGAAGGCACATAAGTCACTTGATGCTAAATGAAAATATAACACATGTAAAGGATAAGGATATGAAAATAGTAAGTAAGGAATGCTAACAAGAACTTCAGGAAGTCATGTGCAATTACTAATGACGTCGAATAGCTTTTGGAAATAATTTGGTTAATGTCACCTATCTAACTGGTGCTGGAAACCAGCATTTTTGTGACTTAATACCGAGAGTAAAGCATCTTATCAACCAGGATATCAAAAAATACAGTATAGCAACATGGAATTTGCGAATTTGCGATCGAAAGTTAATCGTGGTTAGTATGCCACATCGACTTGACTGCTTGATAAAGTTATATAAAAGTAAAGTAACTGGATATAGCAGTTCACAACAAGCCACATATGCTACGGGAACTCACGTGCACAGTGTGACCTGCCACCCGGCAGGTGACATTCCCACCTTTACCAAACACAATTAACGCTAGTAGTCGATTTAGTGACCCCGGATCAGGATGCAAGGCTGAGTTGACCTAGATAGCTTGGTTACATACCAGTGGTATACCTGCCCGAAGACGGTCATCCATCCATTCCCACTCGCAGTACTAACCGGACTCAACGATGAGCAACTTCGTTCATGCGACTTACGAATGACGCTACCACAACGCTAAACTGCCAGAACAGTCACCACTCACCAACGCTCATATAATTATCATATGCCGCATCACAGCAGTATATTAGCTATACATAAAACAAACAGATTTTGCTATTACAGAAACACACGATCTACAGAGCAGTTTATCTGGGGAAAACCCTATGCCGATTACTTTCAATTTTACTTTAAAAAAACAATAAATAAGTAACGAATACCATATTTTGGGTAATCACAGTCTGATATTACTTCGTTATTACTCAGTCTGGTTTCTTATACTGCAGTTAGTTTTATGCTGTGAATGGAAAGGAAGTTGATTTTTGGTGTGAAGCACTGTGGTGTGAAGTTGTATTAAAACCATACATATTTGTGTTTGTACTTGTGGGTTACATTTCAGCTTGTTTGAAATGACTGAATGAGTACTCAGCGAGGAAACGCGCAGAAGGCTGGACCACCAAAGTATCAAAATAAAACGAAATTCCGCAATGATTTGCACGACTCCAGTGACAAGACGAAGTCACTGAACGCATTGGACATATCTGGCGTCTGTGCGAGATGTAAAGCGATTATTGAGTGGAAAATTAAATACAAGAAATACAAACAGTTGTCTCAGCCAAAAAAGTGGTAATAGTGTGTTACATATCACATTTTACATATCACATACTTAATAATAGCCGTGCGTTAACGACATTATATTGACATAAAAGCAACAGATGCCAGTTGTTTGGCTGATCACAGAGATATTCATGTTTTATGGACACTTCAGCACCAAGACATTTTGGCACTAGTGCCGAAGTGTCTTAAAAGCTAAATTCCACAGGACCGACATGGACTTCCTCGCCGACTTCCGTGCGAGGATCCTCGCGAGGAAGTCGGCGTGTTCGGCGCGCGCAGCGGCAGGCCGTTCCGTGGTGCTCGCGGCCTGTTCAGCTCGCCGACTTGTCGGCCCGACTTTTGTCCGGACGCGCACTTTTCCTCGTGAGGATGTCCGTTGGGGATGCGCGCATTTACACGTGTACACTGTACATGTACTGTACATGATAAACTATCATGTACACTTTTACAAAATTACACGATAGGCGCATTCCTAACAGACAAGTCGGTGTCGGTCCTGTCGAATTTAAGCTTAAAGACACATCGGCACTAGTGCCGAAATGTCCGGACAGTTCAGACCCAAGACAGTTCGGCACTAAGACAGATTGACATTAGTGTGCAGACACTTCGGCACTAGGCCTCCACAGCAGAATGCCGGCAATACAGTACACCAATGGCAGTTTGACAGGCTGAATGCTGAAAGCTTCCTATAACAGGGCCTAGCAGTCACAGACATTGCAGAGATGGCCACATGCACGAATTAAGCAACAGGGGTGGTTCTAGCATCTTCACTTTGGGGGGGG
>Ga0209782_1002161_pt1 | contig 10815 bp, 8 predicted proteins | sample WorMetmaBAHAMAS1_FD_187390 | JGI IMG/M metagenome (GOLD analysis project Ga0209782, IMG submission 187390) | Marine gutless worms symbiont microbial communities from Max Planck institute for Marine Microbiology, Germany - Inanidrilus... | ecosystem: Host-associated > Annelida > Digestive system >...
CTATATAATGCTAAGTTTAAAGTACGTTGTTTTTTTAAAGTACATCAATGTTGTATCTATAATATGCAGAATATCAGTATATTCTTCTGGAGTACTTTGTCCACCAAACTTCCTACCTGGACTGCCTCTGGACTAGAGATGTGCACGGGCCGATAATTTTCGGCCCGGCCCGCAATTTCCCATTTTGCAGCCAGACCCGGAGCTAACTTCGGCCCGGCCTGGCCAGCAGTGATGCCATTATTAAAATGTAAACAAATTGGACGTCTAATGACTTCGCTTGCTGCAGGCGGAAGTGATTTGCAGTACTGGTGAGTGGTGACGGGAATTGAAAAGTGTTATTACGGTATCCGAACTGGAAACCGAAACCTAGGTCCTTTCCTGAGTCTGTACAAGTTCAGAACCTATTATTTGCTGAAACTTAAACTTAATGCTTTGTGACCACATATACGCTGAAATTGACGATCCTTAAGTGAAATTGTACAGACTGATGTCTGCATTTATTCAAGCAAATGTTTCCGCGAATGACAGAAGTTACGTCACTTCGATCTTGCCATGACTAACGCAGAGTTGTCAGTTTTGCAGTTTCCTGCCCCGTTGGGCTATTTTAAGACCTTGTCTGCAGGAAAATCATTGTGCTACATTGCAATGTGCATGCACTTAGGCTAGTTCCAGAAGACTGTTGTGTGGAAATTTCTATGCCAGCTTGGCAGTGATGGAACAAAAACAGTCAATGGCAGCAACCCAAATGTAAATAAAAAACCCAGTTTGTTTTAATATTGTTTTATAAGGTTTCAGACACATGGTAAGAACTATTAACTATTTTATAAATGCACAATAGCCACCATTGTTTAATTTGGCATTTTTGTTAATTCGTAGCATTGATTCTTGTAATGTACTATAGGACCAGTTTGCAGTTACCTTTCGGTCCATGGATGGACCGTTTGGAACAACAAATCCGAAACCGCGATTCTTTACTCCGAAACAACTGTAAATGAAAATTTGGGAACCGTAACAACACTAGAATTGAACATATGGTGATCAAGTTGTGAGTCGAACTTTATAACTGCTGGACTGCTGAGCCATGCGACTTGTATATAATGTTTTATTTTTACACATATGGCACCGCAAAAGCAAATGGGCATAGTCTATTTATCTTATTGTAATTTTATTCATCCGTTTACCTGTCATGCTTCTGCTAAGTGAAAATGCCAAGTCATGTCACCCGGGTTTTCAAAGTAGTTTATAGCACCATTATTCTAGTTTTCTCAGTACAAAAATATTTGCGAGTCCTCTGCAAAGAGGTGCTAAATACAGGAAGGGTAGGAACTTGTGAAAGTTTTAACCAATATCTGGTTGCATTTTAGACAAATGAGGGACGTAGGTACTATGGAATGCCAATAGTATGATGTGATAGTCAGTGAAACGTTATATGGTGCAAATGACTAGTGACCTCTTAAGGTCATATCAGCTACTGGAAACCACTCCATAGAATAGATTTCCCAGAAAATTGAGTACAGTGATCATAAGTTGTGCATGAACCATTGTTCCTGCTGTGTTTTATTGAAAATTAAGAACCGTTACGGGTTTTTCGTGGCCACATCAGCTTCGAATTTTTCTCCTGAGCCATTTGAATTTAACGTAATGTGTGCTGCAAATAGCATTTGGCATGGATCAAGAAATTCCTGAGTATGACATGGATAGTGAAGATGAACAGTGGCTGAATCGACAAGTGAAGCATCTGAAAATGGATGTGTCATCACTGAAGTTTGAGAGCATGATGGATCGGCTAGAAAAAGGCAGTGGACAAATGGTGTGTATTTGCACATTTTCCCATTTGTAAGTATACATATTTTGGACGATTTTTGATTAGTACTCAGTATTGCATTTATTAAAATTGTGTACTGGTATTGGACTTCAACTCCCAAAGCCTTTGAAATTATTGTTTTTCTTATTTGTTTCACTGGTTTTAAAAATAATTTTTTTGTATTTTTGACTTTTTTATGTACAATGGTCTAGTCTGGTCACATAAAAGTTAATTTAATTTTTAGCTACACTGTGTTGTGGCGGCAGCGTGGCTTAGTGGTAGAATGTTGGCCTCGATCATCAAAGTTACTCTGTCGCACCCAGTTGGTACTGGAGGGGTGACCAGGCAAACCACTTCGGTCTGTAACCAGCCACAGGCACTGGCTCTTAATTGAGCCAGCTGTCCGGCTAATGTCGGTCGTATGCTTGCTTAATTGGGTTCAACTTCTAAACACAAAGCACTGTAGTATTATAAATGAGATAAGCTTCCATGCAGTGGGCCTTGTTTTTTTATGTGAATCTCTTCTTCTGTGTCATCTTGCCTTCAGTGCTTTGACACTGTTGGTTGGGAACCAGGAAGAGCATCCAGCATGTAAAAATTGAGTGATAATTTGCTGGCATGGTAGTTGTGTATCTCGAATGAGGTCTGAGTGATTTGCATTTAGTTGGGCTGATGTCACTGCTACCGCATTGTCTTCTGCTTCTTTAAAATCCAGCATCCTGTCTAGTGCTTACCCAGGCTGTCCTGGAAAAGAGGCCATCAAGAGGGTGCTTGTTTGGTATGTGCAGTGTCATATTATGTGCGAGTTTAGCACTGATACATGGTACTAACTGTGCAGGTTGTGACTCTGAATGAGGCAAAAGCGTTGCTCAAAGTGGACGATGATCTCATAATTGCAGTGTACGACTACTGGCTGAACAAGCGACTACGACTGGTTTGTTGTCTCCCATTGCACTAGTGCCATACGACCATTTGTGTAGATATTTCTTGATCGTTTTTTTTGGTTGGGATTCTTTGATTGTTGTAGTCATAATTACGTTTTTGTTTGGTTTTTTCATGTGCAGCAACATGCGTTGATACCTCAGGTCCGGACAGAAAAACGAGATGGATCCACAACGAACAATCCTTATGTAGCTTTTCGGCGGCGAACAGAAAAAATGCAAACACGGAAGGTTTGTAACTCACTCTATGTGTATAGATTGCCAGCGAAGATACTGCTGATTACATTATTTCATACACACTAGTGCTTTGAACCATCCGACAGCTCACGCCTATGGTGTTAGCAACCTGTAGCATCTGCCATGTCTACACCTAGTAGTAAGCACTGAAGCAAGCTTGTTGGACTTCGGTCTGCTAGCAGTCAAACATGAGACCATGTATGCTTGAAGAGGGATGCGTTTGTAATGTCTAGTGCATGTTGGCTCATTCCATGCCAGGAAGTGGGCACCGGAGCCATGTAGTGATTGTGGCGGTGTCTGTTGTAAGCTATGCACAGGTCACAACAGCATTATACTTATTATACTAGTGGAAAGTGCACGTGAATCGGTCTGTTGCTGTCCAGTCATCCGTCGACCTGACCATCTATCTGTGCTTGTCCATCTGCCACACACGACCATTGTGATACATGCACTGCCAGATGTGCATCCATCAACATAAATTAATCACCCGACGTGGACGATGCATGTTCTGGCTTGAGGGTACAAGGGCTGCAGTGCATGCACTTGTTTTAATAAATATATAGATGAACACTGTAACGGCATGACTGCACTGAATACTGCCATGGCCTGAGTTCTTCTGACTATGTCATTTGTTACAATTCCAGCTCCTTCAAGCATTTGGATTCTGTTGGGGTCTGAGAAGTAAAGTAAATGGGATGTTTGTAATATATGGTACTTTATATAATGAGTGCAGTATTTATATTTATCTATATGAAGTGCTCAGGTATGGCATTTGTTAACGAGGTTCTGCAGTTTTACCTGCCATCCACATGTGCATTCAGAAATGGAATGAGCCATGCCTACCTTTATCATCATCATCATCATCAAACATTTGTTGTGCGCCTATTACAGACTATGAGTAAGAACATAGGTGCATAACACATACACATCTGTCTCGCAGGACAGCTAGACGTCTAGGCCTAGGCTGCCATGCAGGGCAGCCAAATTGGTGCTTGACCAGCGCTGGGCAGCCGCTGACTCAGGCCCAGGCCAACCGACCTAGACTCTGAGCCCGCTTGAATAGCTGCTGAAGTCTATGCACCAGTAAGCTGATCTGATATCAGCTTACTACTCATTTATCGACCTCGAAAGGATGAAAGGCTGAGTTGGCCCTGGGTGACTGGTGAGATGGTGAGATATTGAGATGATGTACCCACCAAAGATGGTGACCAGTCTCAGCACCAACCAGGTTTGGTTTAGAGTGACTTCATTCATTCAGCAAATCACGTCACCACCAGAAGTGATAGTCACCATATTTCATTGACTTGGCTGGTTGGTCTCCTGCAGTACCTGCGCTGAAGTTTTTTGCCATTAAGTGAAATATTTTGGGCAAGCCACATTGGTGGTGGCTGATTACCAACTTACGCACATTGTGTGCTGTATGTGTGTTTCGGTTTATATCTTTCTGTCCCTGCTGGCAAGTGCTGATGAACTGGATATTTTGTGGAATGTTGCAGAATCGTAAGAATGATGAAGTGTCGTATGAGAAAATGTTGAAGTTAAAGAAAGACCTCAATAAGGCTTTGTGAGTAAAATTTTATCAGTATGCCGTAAAAGTACTCGTGGTCGGTATTGCACAAGTGTGCAGAAGTGTAGGTTAATGCACTCAACTTGAACTGCACGTCAGTTGGCTGTCAGAACTGTTTTCATGTGTGTTCGTCATAAGTATGTGCTTCAACTAAATGGACGTGCATACTGATAGTTTGTTCATACTTAATCTCATGCAGAACTTAATTTATTGGATGATTACGCTCATAATACAGCCATTGATGTTAGTGTTGCCTTTATACTGAAAGTCATTATTATTATGTCTGCCTGCTACTTCAGTTGTGTTATTATGCAAAATCTTTCAGTAACACACATCAATTCGCTCATTGACCATTTACCGTGTGAACCGTGTTTAGTCCTCTGCCTCTATCGCCATGGTGGGTGACAGGTGCAACTTATTTTTGAATGGGTATGTTACAGTTCGTGGCATGAGTGACCGAATCATGCGGTCCGTCTAATTTTTTTCGTTACTTTTTCTTGACAAAGGCTGTTGACCCAATTGATCCTTTTTCCAATGCCAGTACCGATTTTGATAAGGGCCTTTTGCATTCTGTAAAGCTTACAAATCCTCAGTTTGTAACTGGGGTGCCTGCTAACACAGGTTGTTGGTGTTGCTGGCACTGTTGTGTTGTTGTTATTAGTTTATTTTATTCATGTATTTATATCCATCCTGTGGATGTAAACATTGTTATTGTACAGTGTGAACATTGTTAAACGACAGTGGGAGTCTTTGTGAGCTGTCGTAGCAGCATCTCGGTGTTTAAGGTTGTTTTAGAGGGCCTACTCATTTATATATGTTTTCTGTGATATGATTAATCAAAATGTTTTATGTTTAATGTGATATGTATTTGTAGAATAATTCTTGAACTGTTGAAGCGACGAGAGAAAAGTAAAAAGGAATTATTAAAGCTGACGGTAGAAGTTGCCGAAAAACGGTAAAAACTGTTGCATGAATTGCAAAATACTAAGTACGTGGCAGTTTTTGTTACTCGAATATTGTCTGCTGTTAGTAAATTCAGCTAGATCTTTAGCTAGACCTCGGGGACTTGCTGACCATCCCAGTGATAGATGACAACACTGATGGTCAAGTTGGATATGAAGTTCAGTAATAATGTGCTAGAACAAGTCAGACACTTAATTCTGATGTTGATATCTCAAGATTTGGTTTGTAATCCTACTGACGTCCATTTGGACGATTTAATTGACGAACTGACGGTGGAAAAACAACATCTGAGTAAATTGATCATTATCTGCTGGATTTAATGCCGGATTAAATTAATGGGAGATTAATTTGCTGTGGAAAAACCAGACCTCATGTTAGCAGCAGAGAGATGCTACTAAATTGCGAAGTCACTGAATATGCATGCATGGTTTAAAGTGAACAGTGATACACTAGTTAACATGCGAGTGAAAATGAAGACAAACACTGCCAGTAATGTTAGTCCTTCTTCTTCCGAATGACTCCTTATGGACTGAATGAGGTCTTTCTCCTTGATTGTCCGGTCCTGGTCCCTGAGGTAGTCTTTACAAGTATCCTGTCTGGTGACGCCTTTTCGTTGAAATTTTTGAGTTTTCCAGCTTGAAATGAAAATCAGTAATTAGCTGCTTGTAGTTAGCAGTTTACTTAGTTTCGTACGGCCTTAAGATATAAAGTTCCCATTTAGATGCCTGTGATTTTGTCAACTTATTGTTGAAGTTTAATTTAAATCATTGTTCTGGTCCATGTGACTTAGGTTCTTGTTAACATCACTGAACACTGCTGGATTTTGTTACTGCAAGATCCAGAGAAACAGATATGCATTGCTGTGTTGTCTACTGTAATTATAATGTTTACGAAATTCTTATTATACATTTTCTAAGGCTAAAAATGATTGCTAAACAATAACTAAAATGATTACCTTTCAGTAATAATAATAATAATAATACAACATTTGTATAGCGCCATAGTGTCCTACGCGGGATGCAGAGGCGCTTGGATTTAATGAACTGAATTTATTTAACTGTAAATAAATAAATTAAAATGATTGGTCTGAAAACTAACTGAAACTAAAATGATATTCGCAACTAAAATATCGCTGGATGCAGTTGTGCTTACAGCTGCTGAAAGTAAAACATTTTAGCTGTGTCACTTGGTGAAAATGGCTCTACAGATAGATCGTGTGGTATTCTTGTTTTGGGGATTATGTATCTGTTGACTTTAATGGCTCGTAACTCAGCGTCACTGTAGAACACCAATAGGAAGTCATACCAGTCAATCAACCATCGGCGTGCTGCTCCGATGACCAATCATTGGTGCTTACTGGCTTCAGCACTCGGCAATGCAGCTATTGCCGACATTTGGGTTTTGTTTGAATTAGAAGTATATTTGAAGTTCATTTGACTGCATGGATTTTGTGTGGCGTATGGAAACCATTAGGTGACATTGTGGTTGATTGGGATATGTTGTGTTACTACATAATAACTGATGTGATGTTGTATGAGATGCATGTATGCTTGTTACAGTTACCAGATGCAGGACTGGGATGGCAAACTTCTAGCTGAAGCAAATGCGAAGAAGCATACGTTGCCCAGTTTCTTTCCTATTACGTACCACTATCCTATCCCACGTGACTGGGACAGCGTCTCCAAGGTGCTGATGTTAACTGTGCTAATTACATCACGTTTTCTTGGTCTGGTATCATTTTTAAATATCTGTCACCGTTTAATAACTAAATTCTTACCATGTTTTTTACTTGATTCTTGGTCCTGGTGGATGTAGATGTACTGTTATTCTCAGTGTATTACTTTTAATGGAGTCTGTTGATTGAAAACTATAATTCAATAGTTAGTCGTGTAGCAGAAGTGAATCTAGAGGTATTTTACGACGTTCTTGTTTTTCTTTATGTTGGGATTATAGTTTTGCTAACGGCTTAGAAAACTTGTAGAAAGTCATGCCTTTCCAGTCATTTGCAGCCACTGACCTACTGTTCCACTGACTGGAAGTACCAGAGATCGTCTTTGACAACTACTGACTTTGGCACTCAATGACACGGCTGTATTACCCGCGGTTAGGTCTAGTTCTGTTGTTAATGGCTACTGACTTCATAATAGTTTACACAGTTTGTCGTATTAAAGGATCCGGGAATTATACCGGCACGGAAGAAGCGCGAGTACAAAAAGCGAAAACACAAACAGGCAGCGACTGTTGTGCAGCCTACGACGACAACAGTTCTGCCTGTCCGATTTCAGAATTACGTCCACACCGCAACAGCACTGCATCGTGGCAGGCAGCCGAGTTCTGACGATGAGTTGTCGGTGAGATAAATGTTGTGTAATTTGATCCGTAGTTTTGTGTCATTTTACTGTTATTTTCTCAAGTTACAGTTATTAATGTTTCTCAATCCATAGTTGATAGGGTTTATTTTTTTACATTTTACCATTTGTATTGTATGGAAGCATAATACAGTGTATACTGTCATAACATTGTCTCACATTGTTCCTGCAAATCACTAATAGGAAATGAGGTAATGCCTATCAAATAATGCCATTGCTAATAACTTAGTAATTTTCAGTGTTATTTTAGATAAGATTAAGGGTACTTAACTTGATGTTTTTCGTCTTACCCAAACTCAGGAATTCACCATTTTGTTGCACCAAAGACGTTGTCAACTGGCTGTGCCATTGCAAGTTGTTAGCCCTTGAATTTGTTTGCCGCACTGACAGCGGGGATTGAGAATTTTAAGTTATTGTAGTTGTCAACCATTATGTAGTGTAAAGTTGAATTAGTACAATCTGTCTATTCTATGACGGCTGATATTCTAGTTCTTTTGTAGCATAATACTTTTTGTATTATTTCTTTATTAATTGCAGCTGTAATGTAATACGCATTTTTAGTGGTGATTAACAATACTAATACTACAGATTTTACCTATCATACTGTGTTACTTAAATTTTAACTAATTTCTACGTAGACAATTTCTACGTAGCCTTCAGGTATACAATCCAGCATATTTGGTGCCTGTCTAAAGCCAGGATAAATTGGGAGGGTTGCAGTAGGAAGGGAATCTGATGCAAAATTGGGGGGATTATGGAGGTGGGGACATCTATGGTTAGGATGGGGTGGTGTCCAGCCAGATTGTCGGTGCATTTGCCATGCTTCATAAAATCTAGAATGATGACAGACGTCCACAATACATTTCAGTTGTGAGTGGGTGAATGTCTTTTCTGGTACCGGCCCACCTGGGTAGTCCCGGACAAAGGGCCTTAAAATGGCTGTGTGTGTGTGTGCTACGTAGTCAGTGCGATAGGAATGTTAAATTTTTTTTATTTCACAAGAAGCTAGAGTCATGTAATTTTTATCATAATTCATTTTCCAGTGATGCGTACCTTACATAACTTTCAGTTTGCTAGAAAAGCCTTGAATTTTGCAGCTATCATTGTCTTTGTTTGAATACAGTTAGAACATCGAGTCGCTTATAAGTTGAGTTGGCAATTGATGCAGTCTTGTATCTGAAGGCACTGTTTGCCAGTAAATGTACTGTATGTCTGATCTATGCTAGGACCATTGGCATTCAGCTCCGTGTTTGTGCTGTTTTCCTAGGGAGCATCTCAATCAGATCACGAGGCTGACAGTGATCCTGATGGTGTTTTTGCCTTCCGTCGTAAGGCTGGCTGTTGCTATCATTCGGTATGGAACACGTTATCGTTTGTATGGTCACTGAATATAACTCGAGCAATATTTATGAAGAGAAACGAGTTGCTACATTGGTGGCAACAGCCTGCATCTCTTCCATTTTATGATTGTTCAGATATATTTGCCAGGTGGCACCCATGTGTGACTAGTTCCTTAGGCTCACGAGAGTCTACATCCCAGACAGTATCTTGACGAGTTCACTATTTTTTGCAGAGCTTGCAGTTGTAACCAACAGACATCTGTTCTGTAAATGCATGTGGTGTCGGCTAAAAAGTGGTGCATTTAGACACCGGCACATTTTTTGTTAATTGCAGTTATGCAAGGTTCAGCTATGCCTCATACGGAGAATCTTTAGGGAATAATCATAGCAGGCTTTCTACAGACAAGATGTGTTTAAAGTGCCGTTAAACCCCAACCAACCAACCTTTACTGGCAAGATGCCTTTCTGTCACCCATCTAGCAGCATCGAAACACAGAAATGAATTCAGATGACCAACCACAGCCAGGAAAGTCACTTACTGGTCTTTTTTTGATCAGTAACTGGACATCTTAGCGAAGATTCGCTATGATTGCCTAATAGGCATGGGTCACAGTTAACAATTAAACACATTTGATAGTAGTGTCGTTGTCTGAATTTCATTTTAGCCACGACGCCCGCACGGAGGCAGTTGGCCGTGGTCCGGTGTGGAGGTCACCGGTAATTCTCAATATCGTTACAGCCTGTCAGCCGTCCCAAGCTTTCAGATATTTCCGTCGGCAGCGCAGTCACGCTTGACCAGACATCGGGAACGTTGTGTTGGTTTTGTTCGTCGACGCTTTGGCCGCGGCGGCAGGTATGTTGCTTATGATTAATGTTTCAGTTTGATTAATAATTTACATAGTGACTTAATGGACACACTAAGCTTTCTGTCTAAAGCAGTTTTTAATTTCTCTCATCTGCTGAGTGAGACTACAGCTTGGCATAGCTTGGCAGCATAGTGATGCTGTGAAAGGAGTGGATAATGCCATTGACTAAACTATCGTAACCCGAGCTGCAGCTAAAATAGAAAGAGCATGAATTTGCTTTTGTAAGTGAATGGCTTAGGAGAATGTTGTTTTAGATATTTTCTCCACATTTGTTGACAATTTGTAGTTAAACTAAAAAAATTTGCATTGTGATGTTAAATTATGCTCTACATGACCATGTTTTACACTCTCTTCCTCTTTCATCTTCCATCTTGTCGTTTTTCTATTTTCATACTGTGTGGATCTTATAAATTATTGTCAGACAATCATTGTGTCTTTTACTGTTGGTGCTGTGATGAACGGATTCCTTATTTAAATGCAGTCAGCAGTTGAAACGATAATCTATGTTGTGATATAATCAAGTGTGATGCAGACATGTTCAAGAATGAGGAGTAAACATTGCGTAATTTGATGTAAAATCACATTTAAACAATGAACCAAGTAATGAATACAGTATATTCACTTTACAACTTTCTGTAGTAAATTCTTAACATTGGTGACACACAATAAATTTGATCTACTAAATATGTCTGTACTGATGAAAAAGTTTGTGTATTGCTGTGTCTGGT
>Ga0209782_1002162_pt1 | contig 10813 bp, 11 predicted proteins | sample WorMetmaBAHAMAS1_FD_187390 | JGI IMG/M metagenome (GOLD analysis project Ga0209782, IMG submission 187390) | Marine gutless worms symbiont microbial communities from Max Planck institute for Marine Microbiology, Germany - Inanidrilus... | ecosystem: Host-associated > Annelida > Digestive system...
CTACCAGGCTAAATAATATATATATAAATATCTTACGTTACTTAACAATTTATTTCTGTAACTTTTTGCTAGTGTACATTGATGTATAATTTTCAGCTATTTTTTTAAATCTCGTAGTCTGATTTTGTAATTTGTATTGTGTCTGATTGTCTTGCTATTCGGTCTTTGACCGCAGTTTCTAATAAACTTACTGTTACTGTTATTAAGATTGTTGTGATGAAACACAAGTACCGTTGTCAGAGAGATGGCACAATGGCTTGGCAGGCAGTCTTTCAGGAGTTAATTGGTGGATACAGAAAGGATACAGCTGATGGGTGATCATTCGTGGTTGGAGTTGTGCAAATTTTCCTCGAGTTTTGACATTGTTATCGGACATATAGAGGTCCTCTGCGTGTAAAAATGGCTCAGTTTGTCCCCGGCAGTGCTTCTAGAGAAGATACTCTTGCTTACTTACATACTTAGAATAGGAAAGAAGGCCAGTTAAACAAAAATGACTGTTTTTGATTATGTAATGACACAGCTTGTTTGCTGGATATCTGTAGGCACTTGGCATTCTTCGCTGGATCAATGCTTGCAGTGCTGATAATTCTAACGGTGATTGATGAAGATGTTCTGACTGTCGAGCATGTGATTGCGGTGATGACAATTCTTGGTCTTGTGACGACTATTTGCGGAGTGCTCATACCAAATGAGGTTGTGGTGACTGGGACTTGTTGTCACAGTTGTTTCAACGAGCTTACTTTTATGAAGCACTGTTATTTATAAGTCATCATTAAAACTAGTAAAGTTAACAAACACAGCTGCTAACAACTTGTATCAAGTGGTTGCATCGTTCGTAATAGTCTCTCAAGGTAATAGTAATATTTTACGTCTGACGTGCATGCTGTAAATATCTGGTTAGAAAGTGCCAGTTTGCAAAGAGTTGTTAGAACACAGTTTTTGTAGTATCTTAATACCCATAAGTTCGTCATGCTTACTGAAATGTTTTTACATGGGTGATATTATTCTATTCTAGCACAGTTGTGGCCCTGTGTCTGACACGCACTGATATTGTATCAAAATGGCTGCACAAATCAACCTGGGTTTTTTGTGTAAACATCCAGGTTTCCCTCGACTTAGAAATAGTAAAGTTAATAAACATAGCTGTTAACAACTTGTATCAGTCACACGCAGCTGATGTTGTATGGAGACGGTCACAGATCAAGGTGGTTATTTGCGTACAGGTTTCCCTCGACTTCTGCAATGTTTTACGAAAATTTGTGTATCTCCAAAAATAAGGGTACTTCCCTCGGGAACTTTATCCCAAAGTCCGTGCTTCAGAAATTTGGCCATGGCATATCTGTCATCGCCAAGTGCGATATAAATACTGTAATGACGGACGTCGGCCTGTTATTGAGCACACCTGGTGATGACAGTGGACATAGCCAGGTGATGTCTATACTGATAAATGATCATGGCCAGTTGATCACATATTGCATCCATCACTGTACTGTACAGTGTGATGGTTGATTGGATCTGAGGTAGTGGTATGTGGCTCCATAGATATCAGCTGATACTTGTTTATAATATTGTAGCATTTGGTGAGCTGTCCGGAAGTGCTGATGAGAGCAATTCTTGCGCAGATACATTACATACCAGACTCGTGGAAGGGCAGTGCGCATACCTACAAAGTCCGCGACGAATTTACGCAGCTCTTCCAGTATAAATTGGTAAGAACAAGTAATTCTTGATACCTCATGCTGTCATTGGAATAGACTTGTTTAAATATAAGTAAGTTTATTGGAGTTGAAATGCTTTGTTGAAATGTACCAGATTACTATGTACACCAGCAAACAATTGAGTAATTAATCAGGTGTGAAATCAGTTGTTTGTGAAGGCTATGCCAGTAAGCTTGCTGTCAGTTTCAGTTGGTATGATGTTACTAAAAGTCTGAAAGTGTAGCTGATTGTGCTTATGCAAAAAAATATTTAAAAACTTACAGTTGTAAATGTATTGGAATATGTATTAATATTGATTTGACATGGCAAAGTCATATTGATTATATTTACAGCAAATTGATAAAACAATTTCTTAGAATATTGCTATGGCATTCCACAATGGATTGCAGATTTCAGAATATTACATGGCACTGATGATGCTACACCATTTAAAAATTTGGTGTACTTCGGGTGCAGTAACCCTGAAGACAGCAAGGGTAGCGTGTGCAATTTTTCCTCGACTCTGGTACAATTTGTTGATCCACGTTTATTCGGCGCACTGTCATTATGAAATGAATTATAATATCGCAATTCAGATTTTAGCAGATTAATCAGCAATAATAATTTCTGTACGTCGTGTAGAAAGTGGAGCAATTTGGTTTAGTGATACCAGAGTTTACGACATTAAAATGTGTACAGCAGGCAGTGATCATTTTACTAGGTTAGTTTAGCTACATTTACTGGGGGCGGCACTGTGGCAGTCAGTCGTTGGGTGTCTTTCATTACTGTTCACTAGGGGGTGACACTGCTATGCTATGCATAATAGACTCTGCCATGCATGTCTAGTTTCTGTCTAATATGCATGTCATTGTAGTATTAGTTGTTAAAAGTGGTCAGCTTTCATGGGCAAATGCTTTTTCTGGCAGCCTGCTATTGTATTACTTCCAGTGTTATTCTTTCATGTTATGTTTCTTAGCAAATAAATGTCTATCTTTCTCTCTGTCTGTCTGTCTGTCTTGTTCACTACTTATTGCATGTGACAGACTGTCTGCTTGACAGATGATGTAACAGCTGCACTTTTGGCAACATGCTTTACTGTTTTTCGTGATCACAAATTCACCATACAGTGTTCGTATTGTCATATGTATGTCGTCCATTCTTTGTATGATCATACTGTAAATATCATGTTGTGGCATTTGTAAGTCATGTGAAAATTTTGATTCTGCTTATCTGACATGCTGACAATGTTAAAACATTATATTTACCGGCATACTACCACCAGTACATGGCACTAATGCACTAATTAGTGAGAATAATTATGTTGTGTTTCGTAGACTTTTCTAATGGAAGAAATGCTGAGTCCTCTCATAACGCCATTTATTTTATGTTTTCGGCTACGACACAAGGCAGCCGACATTATTGACTTCTACCACAAATTTACTGTCGACGTCACCGGCGTTGGAGATGTTTGCTCATATGCTCAGATGGACGTACAGAAGCACGGAAATCCACAGGTAAAACAGTCGCTAATTTGTATTCTGTTGGGACATCTGTTCACATTAGATTAAATTGAGCTGTTCACTGTTAAGATTTATATTTTTGTGAGACGTTTGTTATATGTGCTGTAGAATTCTTGCATCCAGTACACGTGCGTTATTTTCCATATGGTAATCGGTTGACTTTGATATCACTGTTAACCCCTTTACAGTGACCCCCGAGTTATCTCATCCAACGCATATGAATTGCACAGCGTTATCCCCGAGTTAACTTGTCCATGCCACGTTTTTCCGTTACGAGATTATGTACCCGGAGGTAACTCCTAATGCTGTGACAGCTATTCTAGTTACTTGTAACATATTATATACACATATTTCAGAAAAATTTAAAACATTTTATCCCACAGCAAAGGCAGGAAGAACTAACACTGTCTGCTGTCTCCTTAAATGCAATAGTTGCCGTCAGCAATGACATGCAGGCGGCAGCAAACTTTGGTCCAACAAAATCCCTCAGTTCTTAACTGTGGGAGCCAGCTAACACAAGTTGCGCTCCTGTATAATGACCACAAAATGGTTGTATTCATTATTTTCAACCATAACTGTGAAATATTTTAAATACATTTCGTCGTTTTTTTTTAAATATAATGTATTTCACTGCCGCAGCCGTACTATATTACGCAAGTCAAAAAACGAAACTCCGCGATTTTCATCAGATGGTTATTGTTGTTTGCAGTGGGCACCAACGACAGAATGTGCGGACCAGCTTTATGCTGATGTTAGTCAAACTCAGCCTGCCGAGTATGGCAAGACGGAGTTGTCACTTATGCATTTTACGGTCTGTATGATCTCTCTCTTGCATGCCTGTGGTACAGTTGTGTTTCTACTCTAATAGTATTTTTAGCGTGAGATGTAATATATACATCTCGCACTTATGCTACGATGTCAGTGTCCGTTTGTGACGGACATGCATTGACGCATTATAGTTAATTTACGTTTCAAATTCCGATCCAAATTTACCACACATTGTAGTCGCGGGGAGGGGTCATCTTAACAACATCTCCCGCTATGCTAGCCACTGCTAGGCCCTCTTGTTATTATCTGTAACTGTAAACTTAAGCTTTTATTTAAAGTAGTCCAAAGATTAATTGTGTTTACTGCATAAACTGCTAAATTTACTTTACTTGACCAACACTGTTGTTTGCTGCTGTCATTACTATAATTTGTATTTTATGCAGGTGACTAATCCTGAATGGCGACCTCAGCAGAATGAGTCAGCATTCATCAGTGTTCTCAGAACACAAGGTTTGCACTTAGTTGTATGTCAACACACACGTGCACCATTTTAATGGTAATTTTTCACTTGAACCTTCATTAACCCATCACGCATGCACTCGTTCTGTTCTAAAAGATAAAGAACCTGGGCAAAGTTGACAGTTTTCCTTTCCTATCACCCAACTAAACAGTGTCAAAGACTGAAAAGAACTCCAAGCACATGTCATTCATTGGCCTTGTCTGTTTTCTTGCTTCACCAATCCATCAACTGGCTTCTGTTGGATAGGTTGTCGTGCTTTGTTCATGATGGTTCTCTTATGCCAGTATCAGTTGTACTTTTGTGTAGGCCTACCTGCAATTTGTTGTCCTGTTTCATTTATTCACAATTCAGTATATTATAAGATTGTGAATTAAATGACACTACAGTCTTAAAGATGGGCATTTTTCATTAATTTGTAGCTGTTAATATGCCAACAGAACTGCCACGGTATCAAAATGACTTATGCAGATTTCTTGGAATGTTTGTTTATAACAGTTTTTTTCACTTTACACACACAATTTCCTTATTAACGGTTTATATGTTCGTGTGAAAGAAATGTAATAAATAGATTGAACTATTCACTATTATATAATTTATATTAGGTATTACTGCCTGCATGCAGTGAGTAGATACAGCCTATTGCTACAGTAGTCACACGTAATGTGGTTGTGCAAAAATGGCTGAACCAATCCAGATGGCATCTGAGATGTGGATTCATGGTCAAAGGAATCATGTATTAGATGGAAGTGCAGACTGCAGATACTTCATGGGAAGGGACATATATGCCAGCCTATTGTAAGGTATATGGACTCCCTTCTGTGCAATATGTAATGTATTGATCATTCATCAAGGGGATATTCGATTAAAGAATCTGGATTCGGATACATAGTGAATCTATATTCGGATTCACATGGCAGATCGAATACAACAGTGACGTAATATGTTGTGACTGCAACACTGTTGCTTGTTTCTGTTGTTTTCAGTCCTATTTTGCAGATTTTAATTATTCACTTGCAAAATGCTGTTTGATTGCAGCAGTTGTTGCTCATTTATTATCGTTAGCACTCATCGCCAACATCATGTCGCAAGTGAAACGGGATTCAAGAAGGATTCACCGAACCCGAATCTGAATTCAGATTCGTTAATAGAATGCAGCTTTTTAATGGATCCGTATTCGGATTCACTATGTATCCAGATCCGGATTCCTAAATCGAATGTCCCCTTACAGCCCGAATGCTGCCGCTGCAGCTTCAGTACGCCATATTATTAACCCACATTGCAGCTCTAGCCAGTGCAAGAGTCAGTGCTACCGATGTAGCACGATCTATCCATTGGACGCATTGGTGAGCCCTGCAAAAGTGGCTGAACTGATCAAAATATGGTGCTGGGTTTAAGGACTGCGAAGGTACCATGGTTAGATAGGGTTCCTCCACATTGGTGCTACGTGGCAAATACGACTGAACGATTGTGCATAGTAGTCATGAGTAGGCGGCGATGTGGCCTCATCCCTTATCGCTTTGGCATTTCTTGTTATGACAAATTACTAATGTCAGTATTGTGCTGCAGCTCAGCGTGATATGGCCAACATCAGTATGCTTCCAGCTGACAATCCACTACTGACGTCATCGCACTCCATGTCGTTAATGGGTCCTGGTGTAAGTACTAACGTCGAGCATTCTCTCACTTTTCTCGCACACATACACTGAACTATAGTTTAACATATTTATGTTAATTTGTGGTGGTGTATACATGTATATCTGACTAAGTAATAAATGGTGACTGTGAAGTCGTGACCTTACAGAACTGTACAAATGCATTTATTATTAGGTCGCGACGTTCTCTACAGAGCAAAAGTCATCGACAGTTCCCTCCAACCATCTGTTGGTCTGTGTGTCTATCTGTCCGGTGCATTGTGGCAAACCAGCTGATCGTATATGGACGCAGTTTGAAATAGTAGGTTGGATGGATCCAGGAATGAGGCAGGTAGTTGGGTTTGGAGATTGATCCGCGGGAAGATGTAATTTTGGGGCAAATGCGAGGCTCCCCATTGTAACCAGTGGGGAGTTTGCGGCATCACAACCCCTTCCCAATCATTTTGGGATTTCTTATTATTATATATAAACATGCAGCTGTTTGGCCTCAAATGAACACCGTGAACTTGCTTGACCATGATGATATCACGGTCTTATTGTCATCATCACCTGTTCGTGTGTGCTTTAAAGAGATAATATAGCTACTGCTCATCCATCAGCTAAATTATCATGCAGTTATTTTTTGTTTCTGGTATTTTGTTGCAGTACAACAGCTACATGGTGAACACAATTCAGCAGAGTACACAAAACCCGTCCGTATACGCTTCAGTGCGTACGGGTCACAGCGACGATTCGAGTTCACCGAGCCACCTCGTTGGCGGCGTTCGCAGCGTGGAATGTCCGCAGCCTGCGTTTACCAGTCTGAGGCCTGCGTCGCTGCTGTGTCCCAGCCGACCAGTGCCTTCGCTCGACCTCCGACATGGCGGCGGCACATACGACGAGGGCACGTTAGAGTTCCTGTCGGCCGAGATGAATTTCAGTGCACTCTACATGCACGACATTCACAACTGGCGACTCAACCACACAAGACGCATAGACGACGAAGACGAACGAGCACGACAGTTGTGGCAAACAGACTCCCCGCCAGCACTCGACATTGCGTCAGTGACGCATCATATGCCAAATATACAGGAAGGTAATGAGGATGAGGAGACTGCTGCAACAGCTGGAAGAGAAACGGATTATCTTCTGTCTGCCGGCTCCAGTCAAACTCCGCTAGTCTGATGTGTACAGTTTGTTATTGATGTTGTGCGAGTTCTGTGTCTATGTTCATAAATGCAAAGCATTAATAAGTTAATGATGCATGGTTGTGATCATATCCATTTTTATTCCGACACTTCTTGAAATGTCATTCAAGGAACTGTCGAAATTCATCTCCATTATTGCCTTGCATTATTGAAAAGGTACAACCCTTGACATACTGTCAAGATGCAAGTGTGATCGGATAATTAAAATGGACACAGATGTCGGTGTCACTGCTGGTGTAGTGATGTCACTGGTGAAAATGAAGCCAAATAATTTCAGTATTTAATAGTATTTCATTGGGTAAGAGAGCCTTTGCAAACTTATATAAACCCCCTTCTGTGCATAAAAATATGCAGTTTATTCAGATGCCAGGTCGTTAAAACTAATAGCAGCCAACTTCGTTTCACTGTATTTACAGCTGATTTGGACCGAAGATGTCACATCATCATCATGAGTTACGTTTATCACTAATATATTGCTAGTTGCTTTTTCTGCTTTCATGGCCTTTAATGTTTTTTAACGTTTCAGCTTCTGTTTTATCAATGCAATTTGTCGTTTGTTTTACAGTTATCTTTATTGCAGAATGCAGACAGAGAACCGCGGGTTCAGTTTGCCTAAAAGAAATCATGCAAATGTGTGCATGTTGTCAGGTTTGTATCATGTGGAGTAACGTCCAGTTTAGTACACAGTTGTGATGATGGTTATAAATCAACAGTACTCAGATGCCAAATATGAGAATAAACTGTCATATTCTTGTAACTGATGAATATGCTGAATATGTTCACTGCTTTTAAGAGCTTTCAGCTGCTTGTATATATAACGGATGTACTATATCTGTACACAGTTTGTGTGGTTTGCAACTCTCAGAGACACGCTTTGGCTTTGTGATCTAATAAATGTGAAAAACTGCTGTTTAGTACAGAGAAGTTAAAGTTTGTTAATTTTGTATTTCTTCAGCGTTTCACAACTCACTGTTACTATCAAACGTCGTGATACTTACAGACAACAGACTGTGAGTGAGCATTTGAAAACTAGAATGATAACCAGTGACAGTGCAGCACAGTTAACCTACTCCTACACGATTGTTTACGTGCACATTGATCCAAAGTTGGTCACATATCATGCATGTTCATACCAAACTCTCGTGCCAAACACTGTGTACCACAGAAACCTTTAGAAAAACTGTTAGCTATAACAGATGAACTACTGAAGCAACTGTCCATGATGCACCATCCTCAAATGCTGCTACACTTCAGGCCCTTCTCCTCCAGGAACAAGCTAAAAACAATATAACACTGTTATAAATCTCTTCTTTTAGCTCCAGCTAGTTTCATGGCAATAAAAGGAAGATGTACAAGTCTTCTATCTTAGTCTTTCATTGCTCTTATACCTGAATGCATGTATTAGCTGATGAGATGAGAGCTCTAATTTAACAACAAAAATTACAAGGCTAGAGAAGATGAGAATACTAACCATTGTAATGTTATTTCCATTCAGGAGAATTCGATCCAGTCTCGTAATCCGTCGTCCTTCAGCTGTACTTTCACTGCAATATAAACAAAGTGTTCTCGTGTACCGTTTCACCGAGGTAACTGTATTTAATCACTGAGCGTGTCAACAAAAACCTGTTAAAATGGAACATATACACTAGTAATCTTGTATTACATGGCTACATTTCTTCAGTGACTGCAATGCAGGTGTATTTATGATTATATCATAACAAAGGCTGCCACTTAATGCCATTCCCATTAAGTAATGTAGGCTACTGATCTCTGCGGCACCTGGGCATTTGAAACATGCATGCTCTGCATGTTTGAACATGCGCTGATGGAAGCAAGATTGGCCATAAAACAGGTTTCCTGTTGTTGGAAGCATCCTTTATCCAATATGATAAAACAGTTATCGTTACCAGTCATGCAAGTCACTAGTTATAAACAAGATAAGTCATAGATAGCAGACTTCAAGGCATGTGCTCGGCGGTAATGACAAACCAAGTCAAGACAGTTGTTAAAAAATCGTAAAATACATTAAAGACAGCTTATGTGTACGTACAATTCAGTGACATCTTCTAATACCATGTCTGATATCATTAGCTAAGGAAAGCGCTGCACAACCAACCCTAGTATTCTAAGCAAAACTGCAAAGTGTACATACATTTTCAAGAATATGCATAATATGTATTACATTTTCAACCCAACAAATCCACACATTGCAACAGCAGCACAACTGTATATAAAATTCTCAATATTAATACTGATATTAGATTAGAGATGGCCATCATGATATGTAGGTGAATTAAATACTGCACATTCCCAATGCTAACTGGCATTCCTGTATCCTCCCTCACCTTCCTTCCACTTTCACTTTCTATTGAATGAAATTGCCATCGCAACAAGTTACATTACAATAGATCATTGAGTAGAATCAAGGTGCAGGAAATGAAGACAGCTCTGCTTTTAAGCCACTTGTAGTAATTAAATCAGGGCCCCTATCTGAAGTTTGGCAGAGTACACCATGACAACAGCAATATAAATATTTAAATATCAAAAACTACAGAATACTTTTCTACAAGTAAAGGATACTGACAAAATCATCAAAACCCAAAAGTGTGCCAACAATTTCCTTATCATTCTTCATTATGATATGGATTTTTGAACCAATGCATTTATCCACTATCTCTGCAACAACAAACAGCAATTTAATATTGAGCAAACTACTTACAAGTCATACTATCATCATCAACTGCTGCTATAACACAGCAACCACAATATTGACCTAATAGAGAGTGTACAGACACTGGGAACCTCAATTATGCACCAGATTCTAGCAAACAACTGACAAATTTTACACACCTAGAAATTTATCTCTATGAACACGGAAATACTACAGAAATTTTAGTACAACACTCCACTAAATACCAGAGGGAGCAGGGGCAATGAGACATTTTCAAAACAGGTGAGGCACGAAGTGCCCCCGTGCATGGCCGAAGGCCATGATGGGGATGGGGATGGGTGCGGGAGGGGGTCGCCCCCTCCCGCCTAAGAGGGCCCGGGGGTGTCACCCGCGGAATTTTAGACGGCAAACTGTGCATGTTCGTGCATACTGAGTCACTGAACGTACTCATTAACAGTAGGCGCTGATGCAATGAATATCTGTCCCCTGCAGCAAGACAACAGTCTGAGACACTGAAATCCTTAGCCTAAGTCTGACTAGTGCACAGTTCACGAAACATTCAAAATAAAATTTCCAGTGTGAAAGGGGCTTTAAATTCACAGCATTTGGGGGTACAAAATTTCCACGGGTATACTGAATCGGCTGAACTGAGCTGATCCACTGATCTACATCAAAATTCCTCTTTACAGAGATAGTTGTGATCAGAGGTGCGCGGATATCACTTTTTGGTATCCGTATCCTATCCGTATCCGTTACCAAGTATCCGTATCCGTATCCGTATCCGCATGATCGTCGAAA
>Ga0209782_1002163_pt1 | contig 10813 bp, 8 predicted proteins | sample WorMetmaBAHAMAS1_FD_187390 | JGI IMG/M metagenome (GOLD analysis project Ga0209782, IMG submission 187390) | Marine gutless worms symbiont microbial communities from Max Planck institute for Marine Microbiology, Germany - Inanidrilus... | ecosystem: Host-associated > Annelida > Digestive system >...
CAGAATTAGATATTCTACGGAAATTAAATATTCTTTGTTGCAGGAGCATCAGTGTACATCTACTATCGATATCACGATAGTGGTCACTGCTGTGGCTATGTAGGCCACCTACCTAGCGTTACTTGATTTCTACACCGGTCGCATCCATAACGATGTCGTAAAGCAACGATTTGATGACTGTCCGTCTGTCTGTCTGTCACGCTGGGAAGATCGTCTCCGAAATGACCTATTTCGTGCAATTGGGACGTATAAAACGAACTCAGTCAATCCTTAGACAGATATAAGTCCGGCGCAGGGGTGGTTCTAGCACCTCCACTCTGAGGGGGGGTAGGGGTCTCCGAAGAGGGCCAATCATCGGAAAAATGTCGTTAGTCATTTGTACAAATATGCAGTTTTTGATATAAAACCAACATATAATCGCTAAATTTTCATGCGGGATGCTCAATCACACTCACCAAAAAGTTCATTTGGGGTGAGGGGCAGTAGGGCCCAGACCTTTGACTTAGAACCGCTGCCGGTCCGGTGCTTTTTCGGACGTAAGGGAGCGGCGTTAACCAGTCGCGGAATTTGGCCGCGTTGTAGCGTTGATTGGGGTGCGGATTCGAGTCCGTCGTCCGGTCGATCCGGAGACCACGAGGACGTCGGCGGGCGGCCCGTCCGGGCGGCGGAGCCGGTGGGGCTGGCCGGCTGGGCCTGTGTTCAGCAGCGGTGTTGGTCCGCAAAGCGCCTTATTGACCGGTTAGAGCATCAATGCACACGCCCGGACGGCCGGCCGGCCGGCCGGACCGTCGCCGCGTAAAGTGATTTTCGTTCAAGCGAAATGTCGCCGCCGCCGCCGAGTTGTGTGCAACCAACGAACGAACGAAGGCGAGGAGGGGGCGGGAGAAGGACGGATTGATTGACAGGTCGATTCATCGATGGACTCTTTAAGGTTCAGCGCCCCACGCGACGCGAAAAATAGATCGTTCTGCCCAGCCAGAGAAACAGACAGACTGACGGAAAGACACACCAGTCCGTTGCCTTACGCCTATCGCGGCCTGCGTAGATCACGTGACGTCGGGGCAGGTAGCGATGATCGGTTGGCCGGTATAGTCGGGAACGAAGGACGGATTGCTTGCTTGTGGCGACGTACGTAGGAGAGACAGACAAACAGGAGGTCACTCACGCTACTGACCCCACGACCAACGCACCGCACGCACCGGCCGCCGCCGACGTCCGTGCTGTGTCGACACGGCGTGTTTTGTGACGCGTTTTATGAGACGTCCGTTTCCTATGCAGCGTCGCGCAGTCCGTCCGCGTCGGCTGATACTCGTATCACTTTTCCGTTTCCTATGCAGATTGCTGCTGGCCGTACAGTGGCGTAACAATCGCTCCATGCAGACCCTGCAACGCAGGGGGGGCGAGGTCTGGGGGCCATTGAGCCAATTCCCCCCCATTTTCCCATTTTTTACGCTGTGAATTGTCGTGCTTATGGAAGCAGCACAATTTAGCCTACTTATTTCGACTTTCGGGGGGCTTATGATCATGTTTCGCAGCCTTTGAAGGGGCCCCCAAATTTGTAGTTACGCCACTGCTGCCGTACCACGGACTGCCACTGCCTAGAATGCCCGCAAACTAGACTGGAATAGACGAAAATGTTTTTGAGAAGCCGTTTAGGGGGCCAACGACCCGCAACTACTGGGCGGTTGTAGTACTTCAAAACCTTGGGGAAAGGGCTAGTGGGGGGACATGGGTCTCTAATGGGGAAGCCACACAACGGAAAAATTTTGTCGGTCATAATTTTCAAATGTGTAGTTTTTGATAAAACCAACACATTTTATTTTTCATCACAGATGCTCACATGCACTCAACAAAAAATGTTTTTGTGGGTGCCGTTGGAAAACTGCCTGCAATTAGTGCAGCGTGTTGCATGCAAAATTGCATGCAGCAATTGCACATGAAACCACGTCTTTATCCGCAACGCAATTCGCCGATATCGCGAGAGACCGTCGTCGGTTATCGATCAGGCGTTATTAAATGTTCGCGTGTCTAAAGTTAGCCATGCTGATAGCGTCGGTCGCAACTTATAGGAAATTGTTTTTCTTTTCTGTGGACGCTAAATCTAGTATGGACGAAGTAATCTGCTTGGCAAGCTAGACTCCTTCGGTTTTGTTAGAGCGAGATGTAATATATACATCTCGCGCTTATGTCAGTGTCTGTCTGTCCGTCTGTCTGAGACGGAAGTACATTGTGGTCACGGTGCATGCCGGGAAGAGGGGAGGGGTCATCTCGCGCTATGCTAGCCACTACTAGGCACTCTTGTTTACACTATACTTTGATCCGGACATCACCTATTGATTGTTCAGACGACGGCTGAAGGCACACCTTTTTTCTTGATGCCAGAGAACGGCGCTCTGTGACCTCCGATATGTGGCGCCTTAGAAAAAAAATTTACTTACTTACTTACTTACTTATATTGTATACGCTGCCTTGTGGAAGACGACTGTTCTAGCTATACTTCGCTCCAGAAAGAGTGCAAAGTATTGTAATGAATATGTCTAGTATGACTATGTGTGTGTGTGTGCGTGCGTGTGTGTGTCACCACTTGCATATCTCGAAAACCACACAGCCGAACTTTCCCAAATTCTTCCTGCATGTTACCTGTGGCCATGGCTCTGTTCTCCTCGGGCAGCGAAGCGATATGTTATGTACTTCCGGTTTTTTATATGACACACCGTCGTCAGTGTATGAAAAACTGACGTCATCCACAAAACCGGAAGTACTTAACATATCGCAACGCCGCCAGAGGAAGACAGAGCCAACAACAAGAGGAGAAAAGCACGATCGTGTGTGGTTTTTAAGATATACGAGCGGACAACAGACAGACAGACACACCAAGTCGTCACAACACTTCTCACCCGGCGAGGTAACAAATCGAACGCACCGAGTTGGGGCATTAGTTAGTCGTCCTCGACAGAGCCAGCCGAGAATAGCGTTGGTTTACGGCGCTGATCCGGTCCGTCGAGCTGGCCACCTGCACGCTTATTTCCCGTCCAGTCTCCGACCGTAGATCTGCGCCTGCTGTCTCTCTCTCTCTCTCTCTCTCTCTCTCTCAGTGCCAGTCAACGCATCGCGGCGGCGTCTCCTAAGTGGCGTATTTTCGGAATGCGACGTCTCGGCGTATTATCGACCGGAAGCGACGACGACAACGGGACGGAAGACACGACCCCCGAGTGCATGGGGTCGAGGAGCCAATCCGTCGTGATGTGGAGCCTGGGGACAGACGCCGGGCGTCTTCCACAGATTGCGTCGACGTAATCTGGAAGAGAGGACGTTAGCGGCGACGACGACAACGAACCACGCGTGCGACGTCCTGTGTGCTAAGCTTAAGTTCCACGGGAGGACCGTTTTTTGCCTCGCGAGGAACTGGTCCCGTGGAGTGTCCCCTTTACGAGCAGAACACCGCGGCACGGTGACGTAAGGTTTAGCGTTCCACGCTCTCGCGACACAAAACAGATCCTATTTCGGTGACGCTGTTCGCAGCCAGCCGCGATCAGTTGGTTATAGTAGCGAGGAAGTTGGAGTTTGAGCGTAGATCTGCGACTGCTGTCTTGGGCGGATCTCGGCGACGGCTGTTTTCACAGACGCCGTCCTTGAATATTGCATGAGAGAGAAACACACACACACACAGAGAACTTAGTTACTGCCGGGAAAAGTTGGCAGGCGTCCACGCGGTCGGCCGCCCCTAGAGAGACTAGAACAAGAAGCTCGTGCGGCAGATGCTGAGATAGCGCGACGTGCGAGCCGTTTTCTGAGATATTGCGGCCATTAAATGTCAAGTTATGTTCTCCCATACTAGTTTCCGAGCGTTGGTCCCGGAGCTGATCCCGGTGTAGGCTACAGGCAGTCAGCCCGCAGGTGACTTTAAGCCATCCACCCGGCGGTAGGCTGTGATTACTTTCCGCCAGGCCTACGTTTACCTTCCCAGCTGAAGAGCGTCACCGCCCATCGGCCGGTACCAAATTATACTGCTTGGTGACAGAGGCACAGGCGTGTGAGCAGCTTGCCCAAAGCTGTTACCTGGAAGCGGACCGGCCGAGAGTCGAACCCGCGAACGCTCTACCGCTACGCCACACACCGTACTGTACATTTTCCATGCCTGGCCACTGGTCTTTTCCAGTAGAATTCTGGATTTTCTTGGTCGGTTTTAGCATGCAGGTAGCCAAGACACCCACCTGTTCTACCATATGGCCATTCCACTTTTTGTTGCATTACGTGAATACGTGATCACAATCCACCAACGTTAGATCGACAGACAGGCAGACGGACGTCATTCTCGTAGCATTAGCGCTAAAACTTGCCTCGATCCAGCGTCGATGTCATACCGACCACGTTGCCACGCGTCCACGCCCACGCGCGCTGTACAGCCTCGCTACCGCTGACCTCGGCCGCGACACACAGCACGCCGCGCTGTAACCCCAACTGCGCAATTATAACTCTCTGACAGAGACCTTGAACCGACAAGTGTCGAAAATACATGCAATAATATCGCATAATTCTTACGTTATGAATTTTGCAGACAAACCGACCGAAGTCAAACTGGGAATATACGTCAACAGCTTCTACTCAATAAGCGAGCAGACGATGGTAAGCTTTTGATGCTTCGTTTGACGTCTGTATCAAAGCAGGCTGATGCGTATCATACGTATTATATTTTTTAAATCATACTCACGTGTTATAACGTATTATATTTTATTTTACGTATGCGCAGCCTATATATTTTTGGGGGAAATACTAGGCATACATTACAACAACGTCATGAAATAACATTGAACCATCAAACGTTACTAGTACGTGACCGCATAAAAAGACGTTATTGACACACTGTTTTAAGTTCAGTTCAGTCAACAATAATGTCTGAAGATCGAAGACTTCGGAAATTACGAAACGTAATCTATGACATAATTGTATGGCTTGCCAACCAAATCATAATGCAACATTTTTCGCTGACTCCTCTAATATAAAAAGCTGGAATTCCACGGGAACACTTTCCTTGTAGAGTCCTCGTAGCAGCCTCGTGACATCCTCGCCGACACGCCCGACACGCGCGACATCCTCGCGAGGATCCTCGCGAGGATGTCGCGTGTGTCGGGCGTGTCGGGCGACTTTTCCGTTCAGCTTGCCACGCGCTTACCTAATCAGACGGCCGATTGATTTCCTATTTCTACGGGCCGATAGAGTCCGATAGGGCCGATTGCATGCATAGGACCAGTCAGTAAATAAAGAATATTTATCCTAGATCCAGCTTTATTCGATATGTGGTGAACTTCCGGTGTTGAGCAATACGGTTCTAATCATAACAGTTTGCGTGAAAGTTGCAAATTCTACATTTTTAGTCACAAATAAACGGACAAAGTGGGCTGAGTTATCGAGGTATTATTTATGCAATTGTTTTGTAAGGTAATTTTAGATTGTTGAAGACTAACCGTAACATGATGCACCAAATGTTGCATTGACGCCTGTACTAAGCTTAACGTCTTTCACCGGAAACAGAAATAACATAGAGATATTCTTATATAACTGACGCGCCCTATTAACTGATCACACCCATATAGTATACAGCTTCTTTTTCAGTGGTGTACTATTTCCGGTGGCGTTCAGGATTATCAGGTGAACATCTACTTCCGGCAGGCGTGGCGCGACCCGCGACTGCGCTTCGTGCCGCCGAGCGCCAAGCTGGAGAAGATCCGACTCGGCTTCGAGGCGCAGAAGAAGATCTGGATCCCGGACACGTTCTTTCGCAACGAGAAGCGCGCCCAGTTCCACGAGGTCACTGTCGACAACCGGCTGATGCGGGTCTCCAAGGAGGGCGACGTCTGGTACGTCAGCAAGTAAGTATCCGCTCTAGACCATAGACTTATTGGGCCCATTCCATGGAGCCATGGTTAGCGGTCCCCTCTGTCACGCGTTGTCGTTGTCGTTGTCCGGCGTCGTCGTGGACATCGATGCGCAGGCGACACCTGGTGAATGGGCGTGCGGCGGCTCGCAGCAGCGAATGGGCCCAACGTTTTTCAAATGCTTCTTGTTATATTAAATATTACCACAGGCAGGGCATTATAAATTCGAAATAAGGCACACGCCCATTTCTACGTGCTTGTAGACGCATTGTTGATGATAAATATGCTGTAGTCTGGTATAATGGTTGGCTGTGCAGAATATCGGCGGTTCTTTCGTGTCCGATGAAGCTACAGAAATATCCGCTAGACGTCCAAGTCTGTCCCATCAAAATCGAGAGCTGTAAGTAACCGATGCTGTCTCTCGCCAGTTTACAACGGTGTATAGTTGTAGTTATATTGAGCATAAAAAAAATCTTTCGTAGTTTTTGATTAGACATTTGATCTAGGCTACGTGCAGTTATTGGCGCTCGACATGAACCTTTCTGTCCTGCTCGGCATAGCACGCATTCCACGGGACCGTTTTCCGCGTAACATCCTCGTGACATCCTTGCGAGATGTCCGTAACAAGTCGTGCGTGTCGGGCGTGTCTGGCGACTTCCCCGTCCACGCGCTGACCTGATTGGTCGGCCGGCGGTCTGCTGCGGTGTAGTGCTGCCCGTTTGTCCGCGTGTGTCGTGTCGTTCTCCAAAGTCTACGAGCACGACACGCACGACTTGTTGCGGACAACCTCGCGAGGATGTCACGAGGATGCTACGAGCAGAACTGCTTTGGTGGAGTTTAGGCTTATTACTTGAAATTGTGAAATTGGATTATGTACTTTAATAAGCGAAATAAATGATGATGATAGTTACATGTATAGGTGGCATAGCGGTGCTTTTTTGCTTTCAGATGGTCAGGTTCTGACTCTGTATAGTGAATGTAATGTAATGTCAATAGCTAGTTTCACAGAAAATCAGTGAATCAGTGAGTCGTCGACACAGGCAGTGGTTAATGTAAGGTGAGATATGGTTGAGGGGGAGGGTGTCCGCCCCAGCTGTTCCATTTTGCACTCACCCCTGCCTGCTACAGTTGGAGTCCATCTTGACCAAAAACTGTCACGCGCAGCACGAATGCAAAGTTGCTGTAAATAGTCGACATAGTGTGTCGTGGCCAAAAAATAATGGTGATCTCTAAAAACCCCCACTCTCGGGTACCACGCTGTGCATAAGCCTAAATTCCACCGGAGCCGTTTCCTCGTAACTTCCTCGTAAATATTACGACTTTACGAGGAAGTTAGCGACTTGTCACGAAGAAGTCGTGCGTGTGGGACGTGTTACGAAGAAGTTATACCTACTTGTCGGGCGTGTCGCTAGCATGTTACGAAAAAGTTACCAACAAGTTTACGGTCTTGCTACGAGGAGGAAGTCATACGAGAAAGTCCACGGGAAAACTGCCCCGACGGTGGAATTTAGCCGATACGCGGCGCTAGCGTGCAGTGCGTCGTGCGGTAATAAAATCGTATATCCGGTGTGCGTGGATGCAGTCGGCTACACGATGGACACCGTCTACTTCGGCTGGATCGACGATCCAGTCCAGATAGACGTCGACGTCCAGTTCCCGCAGTTTAAACTCATCGAGAGTCTGCTCTACGACTGCTCCATGAACTACACCGCAGGCACGATTTGTCCTATATATATCATATTATATATCGTATATATAAATATACCATAGCGTTGAATAAAGATGAATATACATATATGTATATAGCAGAATTTATAGTGCGCCTATTACGAAAACAAGAACATAGGTGCATTCAGCGACCCTGAAGTTCTTCTGGACTTGCGTTGCTCTGAAACTCGTGGATGATGATGATGATGATGATGATGATGAAAAGTCCAAGATGTGCGGTAAAACACGAAGAAAGTAGTCAACAGATATTAAGAGCAACGCTAGTGAGATTTCAACATTTGTCGAAATCTGATAGGATCAGCCACGGTGCGGATGTTGTCAGGCAGTGCGTTCCAGCTGGCAGGACCTGCATGGGAAAACGCACGCTCGCTGAACCTCGTGCACAGTCGTGGTAGTGAGTAGTCCATCAGTGAGTACGTGGAGCATGAATGGAGTCCAGAACGTGACAATCGTTTCCTGATTTTGTACTGTGACTCTACTACGCCTCTGTGGACTTCGTAATAGTTCTGCTATTTTAGCCACACTAAAAATTTTTGATTGACATTGACACTGACATTGATATTGGCATTCCGTGGAATTTAAGCTATACAGCATATCACGTCGCGCTGGAAACGTTTTTAGCGCGAGATGTAATATAGGTATACATCTCGCGCTTATGCTACGATGTCAGTTTCCGTCTGTCTGTCTGTCTGTCTGTCTGTGACGGAAGTGCATTGGCGCATTATAGCTAATTCAGGTGTCAAATTCCGATCCCAATTTACCGCGCATTGCGGTCGCGGTGCACGCGGGCGCGAGGGAAGGCGTCATCGCCGGGAAGAGTGGAGGGATCATCTCGCGCTATGCTAGCCGCTGCTAGGCGCTCTTGTTGAACGTTTGAAAGAACTGTATAGTTTGAGCGAGGTTTCGCGCGGCGGTCTGGCGTAGGAGCGTTTCCGTGCCAGGAGATCCGATTCATCCTGCGCCGCGAGATCGGCTTCTTTCTCATCCAGGTCTTCGTCCCTTCGATCCTCATCGTCATCCTGTCGTGGGTGTCCTTCTGGATCAACGTCGAGTCGTCACCGGCGCGCGTCTCCATCGGCCTGCTCAGCGTCCTCACGACCGCCACCCAGAGCTCCGGCATCAACCAGACCCTTCCGCGCGTGTCCTACATCAAGGCCATCGACGTCTGGATGATCTGTGGAGGTTTTGCGTTCCCGCTCGACGCGAAAGCGGGTCATTTCGGAGACGTCGCGGTCCCCGTCCGAGCTCCGAAGAACAGTGCACCCTGTCGGTCAGTCGTTGATCCTCGATGAAATCGTCTGCGGCAGTAGCGTCAGAGTCGTGCCGCGTGCCTCGTCGATAGACGTCTGGATGATCGTCTGTCTGGTGTTCGTGTTCTGCGCGCTACTCGAGTACGCCTTCGTCAACGTCGCGACGCGCAACGGCGTACAGATCCGGACGCCGATCGTCCGCAATGCCTTGCCGCTACAGACCGTCGACCGCGGCCACCAGCTAAACGTACGTACGTCCGTCCGTCCGTCCGTCTGTCTGTTCCGTTCGCTAGGTGGCTGCACTGCATGCCCGCGTATACAACTACCACCGGCGGAGGGGGAGGGCATGTCGCGTCGCCTTTTTATCGTCACGCCTGTTGCGTCTAATGTTATTACAACACCGCGAGCTCAGCAGATGCTGAGAAAGCGCGACATGCGAGTTGTTGGACGCAGGTAATATGGACGCAGGTTAGTGCCGCCATTCCGCGTTTTCCAGATCACAGGATACTAGAATCCGGGTCGGCTTCGCCATGCAGGTAGCCATGACACCAACTTATCCTGCCATGTGCCCATTTCCGCTTTTTGTTGCACAATATGGTCACAATTCACCAACATTACAGACAGACAGACAGACAGACAGACGTCATTCTCGTAAGATACTCGCGACATGCATACACATGTTGCGCTAAAACTGGTTTCACGTCCTTTGTTATAAACGCCACCGCTATGAAATGGCGAAGATCGAAATTTTGTCCGAAAATTCTAAGGACAGAAGCTATAGAGCTATGACATTTATACCAGCCAGTCGGTGGCCTGTCATAGCCGGCGTCTGCAGCGTGGGTTCGACGCACGCTGGCAGTCAGTAACACGGCCGTGGCGCTGGTTAATAGTGATTGATGGTGGCTGCAGAAGCTGGATTGGAGATTGGTTGCGCTGGCGCCGGCCGCTTACATCATTAAACCGCAGGCGTTTGCCGTTCGTCGCCGTTAATCATATTCTTGCAGGATGCAGGCGAGAAATAATTCAGACGTATCGGCTGGCCTATTATTGATGGGACTAACTGCGCTGTGATCCAGCTAATCGACGACGTTTCGGTTTGTTATTTCGCTTGATCGTACAGCACCGCCGCCATCGTATCTGGACGTTGACTGATCATCTTATCGGTGATTAGCTAATCCTACATGTAGTTGGCGCTTTATCGTTGTGGTAGCGTCGTTCGTCGCACGAACGAAGTTGCTCAACGTTGAGCCCGGTTAGTACTGGGATGGGTGTGTAACCAAGCCGACTAGGTCAACTCAGCCTTGCATCCCTCCGGGGGTCGCTAAATCGAGTACGGTACCAGCTTTAATTGGCTTAGTAAAGGCGGGAATGTCACCTCTGTTTGGTGGCAGGTAACACTCCACGGAGTTCCCGTAGCGATGGGGCTTGTTGCGAACTGCTGTAACCGGTTACTATCCTGTTATTACGAGCAAAGTTCACCAAATTTGTACACGAGGTAGAGAGATATAGATTATCGTCACTAACAATTCGTTCGTCGACATTACGATATTTCAATCCGTTTTGGGACGCCAGTGTGCCGAACTAAGGTTGGTCAGTAAATTTTGTCATAAAATTGGTTACCATGGCAGCGTCCCTTGAGGGATCGAAAAAGAGGGTCACATTCGTAATCTACCACCAAATTAATTTGCCTACAATTTGGTGATCTACTTTTTTATTTAGTAGATCCGGAGATAACTGGTCTCCAAGAAATCGTTACAATGAAACAAATTGACGCAAGCATATAGCCCGCCGGGCAAGTTTGCCGCGGGCGGGCTAAAGTTGGAATTCCATGGGACCGACACCGACACCGACATTAGGGATGCGCCTATCGTGTAATTTTGTTAACGTGTACACGATAGCTTATCGTGTACAGTACACGTGTACACGCGCGCATCCCTAATGTCGGTGTCGGTGTCGGTC
>Ga0209782_1002164_pt1 | contig 10810 bp, 9 predicted proteins | sample WorMetmaBAHAMAS1_FD_187390 | JGI IMG/M metagenome (GOLD analysis project Ga0209782, IMG submission 187390) | Marine gutless worms symbiont microbial communities from Max Planck institute for Marine Microbiology, Germany - Inanidrilus... | ecosystem: Host-associated > Annelida > Digestive system >...
GATCTACCCTTTATTGATATTTATGTGTGAATGAGTTTTATTGTGATTATTATATAATTTCATTAATTTGTATTAGTTTATACCTCGCTCAGACATGCAAAACGTCACATTACTGTGGCGTTTAATGCCATTATTAAACTGAAAGTATCTATACACACGGCCGTGTGCTATGGTTAGTGTTTAGGGTAGCCTTAATAATAGCCGTGCGTTATATGTGCGCATTATCTGCCATTAAATCTACAATGGGTGACTTCACTTTTTGGATTAGTCTTTCGCTTAGTCTAAAGACTGAGCGGAAAGCTTAATCTGAACGCTAATCTTTGGACTGAGTCCAAAGCCAGATTAGTACCACTGATTAGTACTTAGCTCAGCAGAAACTGATGCTAAAAATAGATTGTTGTCGTCTTGTTAGCAGTGAATTTCAAATCAATCATTCAATTTATTTCAGTGGCAGGCTCATGGCACACGACAAAATAAGAATTTCGTCACTTCCGCCATATTCGAGTACACTATCGTTTACACCATATAGATTACACGCGCGCATCACTAGCTGCCGCAATCATGATTGCCATCTTTGTTTACAAAGTTACAAACAAAATCAAAAAGTGAAGTGAGTTTTCGCTGAGTGAAAGTTAATCCCTAGGGGATTAAGCTATCTACTGCATATAAAGTGAATTGGACTGAGACCGAATTGTTCAGATTAACTTTCGCTCAGCGAATCGCTGAGTCCAACAGCGAATTGCTGAGTCCAAAGTTCAGACTCAGCGATTCGCTGAGTCCGAATGAAAAACGTCACTTCACTTTTTGGATTAAGTTCAGCTTAGTCCGATGTTTGGTCTCAGCGAAAGACTAATCCAAAAAGTGAAGTCACCCAATGAGTGGTCACCGAAGGTTGTTAATGATGACACTGGTTAATACAGTGACGCCAATTTCTATTAGCAGTCTCAGGCTATAGTAGCAGTGTACATGTATTATTTCATGTGTTTTAGGTATAATGTGAAGTGGCCATGTTTCGGCACGGTGTAGTGAGTGTTGTGTTACTGAGACGACATGTTGGAAGGTCGTATATGACACTGGCTCGTTCAGCAAGTTACCGGCTGTTAATTCAGAGGTCATGCTTGCCGGCATTTCAGAGGGCTATTCTATCACAGTCTCTACCACATCTCTCTACCAATTTCCAGCTGTTTTCCGAGAGACACTGCTTTCCAGCTCTCAGTAGAGATGTGACATTACCGTTACCACAGCATGTGCCATGGTATCGTACATATGAGCGACAAAAGAACGTGTACTATGGCTTTGCCAAAAGAAATCCACCACGTCCATCAAAACTTGCCTCTTGTTATTATCTCTTTCTAATGGTGGGAATGTTTTCAATTGTCTGCACTCCGTTGTAAGTACTCTCAGTTGTTTACTTTCATTTTTGTATGGCATATTGTATGTAAGTGTAAGTGTGGCATGGTGGTGTAGTGGTTAAGGCATCCGACTTGTGACTCAGAGGTTACAGGCTTAACTCCTGGACGTTCCGCTGTCAACCTTATTGACAACCTTATTGCATGTTGTTAACACACATGCCTCTTTCACCAAGCAGTATAATATGGTGCCAGATGAAAGCCAATGATTCTCCTTGCCTGGGAAGGTAGCCGTATGTCTGGCCATGCGTCACAACAGTCTTCAGTGGTTTATTCACCTATGAGCTAGCTCAAGTAAGAGAGATGAGCATTTCACCTACACTAAGGAATATGGCACACTAACCTTTTTATGTACTATGTAAGTTGTAGTTTTTATGTGTTTTTTTATTGTAATATATTTTGTCTTTTATCTAAATGTGGAGCTTTGTCAGTTGTGGTGGTAGATTGGTAGAGCCTTGAGTTAAAAAAATAGATTAGTTCAGTAGATTTTAGAATTTGGAGTTATGAAACCACTTATTTATTTTTCAGTCAACTGATCCATTGAGAGAGTGTACACTTGGCACTGTCATAGCCAGCTGTGTTAGTGATAACATAGGCCATGCAGCTTTTGTCCTGCACATTTACTTCAGAAAAATGTTTATGATATGATACAGTACAATATATATGATGTTTATAGTATGCTAACATGAAGTCACTATAAATTTATAATCTACTACACCATGCTGAAACCAGAAAAAAAAATAATAAAAAAACTAGAAAATAGAAATCGAAAACAAAAAATCTGATACAGCGCAGAAGAAATGGTGGCAACGGTATGAGTTTGTGGGGTTTAGTTGTGCTGACAAATTGTGTGATGCACGTATGGTATGGTAGCTGGTTTTGGCTGTACGATGCTCTGGACGTTAATCGTGACGTGAAAGCTGCACCGCTGCCGACCGTGGAGTCGGCCGAGGCAGAACAGAATGAGGACAGTGATGATGACGACAAGGACGCTGATGAGACCAACAGCAAGGAGAAGAAGAAGAGAATTGGCTTCCGAGACAGAAAGGTGGACGTCACTGCTGCAATTTCCAACCCTTGTGACCCATACACTCTTTTTACCGCACGACACTGTGCTAGCGTTGTATATGCTGTCGTCAATCTGAGTGTTTGTGTCTCTCTGTTTGTCACACCGTCACACGGCAGTATTGTATCAAAACGGGGCTATATTGGTAGAGCTGGCTTTTTCCATACAGGTTTTCCATGACATATCAGTAGCCTCACACCTTGTTTATTTCTCTACAACTAGATGCCAGGTGGAATGGGTGTTTGGCTGTTTACACAGTGACCTGACCTATAACTCCAAAATGTTTTCAAGTGCATAGACTATATTTTTATTGTATTATAATTTTGTGTACTTACTATTATAGTCTATATGCACATTTGTATTAGCTGTTTTATTTATGTTGTATTATGTGTAATCAGTCTAGCCAAATGGCTACAAGAGACCAATAAAACTTACTTACTTACACCGACTCTGTAATGCCATTGCCAAGTTTTAATTGCTATATAAACTTATTTGTGTAGCGCCATAACATTGTAAATTCAGTGGCACTGGGTTTCAGTTCAGGTTAGGGTTGAGTGATATAGTATGTTTGTCTGTACTACTTTGTAACTGTGGCGTGTGTAGGTGATTGAGTATGAAAACCGCATTCGTGAGTACTCGACGCCCGACAAGATCTTCCGTTACTTTGCCACGCTGCGAGTTCACGCCGATGGTCTTGAGTCGGAAGTACTAATGACGCCCGATGACTTTGTACGATCCATTACGCCGGGTGTCAAACAGCCCGAGGGTCGGCCTTCATTATCATCATTGGCATCATTTTAGCCGCGTCTTCTCTAGTGAAAGCAGCTCTGTCAATAGTTAAACAGCATTTTTCTTGTGGTTATTGTAATGTTGTTTTGGGAGATTATGTTTCTGCTAGCGTAACAGCTTATAACTCGACAGTTGTTCCATCTAGACCTACGGTCAGAGTAGAACAGTAATAGGAAGTCGTATCTCGCCAATCGAGTGGCACCATTGGTATGCTGCTGCGACGATTGGAAGTGCCCAAAATTACCCTTGGTACCTACTGAGTTTGGCACAGTGGTGGAAGAGAATGATATTGTAGTAAGTGGCACGGGTTGTCAGCAGGCCAGGCGCCCTATCTGTCACCCAGCCAACCTAAAACACTCAACAGAAACATCTGTAAAGCTGTGACAAATAATGACGAGGAAACTTATTTGTATTTATCTCAGAGTGTTTCTGACAGCTTCTGGCCGGTTGTCTATCCTGACAGTTGTTTCAACAGTATTTTGTGAATGGTGTGAACAGGTCTGGGACTCGACCAGTTCAAGAGATACGATCCAAGGGTATGTCTGTATTGCACATTTCTGCATTTCTAAGTTTTGTGTTTTTTTTTCTCCAATGAGTGAGTTGTTTTAAATAATAGCAACAACATCAACCATATTCGAGCCAGTTTCTGTTAATGAGCACTTTCATTTAAAAAAGAAAACTCGAGGATTATTATGGAGCGAGTTTGTACTGTGTGCGTGCTTACTGATGATAGCGTAAGTGATGTGATGACGTGCTCAGCGGGACGTGCTGGCCAGTCAGCTGCCGACCGACAGTGTGTTCTACAAGCTCGGTGAACACGGTCTCATCTCATTTACCGACTACATCTTTCTACTTGTTGTTCTCTCCAGTATGTCTCTCTCTCTCTCTCTCTCTCTCTCTCTCTGTCTCTCTCTCACGCACTTGTGACCGATACGTTCCCGTGCCAGTTGTTGGGCGGCGTTGGTGGACGAGTGGATAGCGCGTCCAACTCATGTTTGGTAGACACGGGTTTGAATCCCGCTGAAGCTGGTCACTGCGTAACAACTGTGGGCAAGTTGTTCACACTTGCAGTTCTTAGTGTCGCAGAAGGCCGGTTTAACCAGCTGACACCTGGCATAGCCAACACTTCTGTAGCAACTCTGGGCAAGTTGTTTGCCTGCATCGGCTTAGGTCTACTCAGCCTTTCATCCTTAATTGGTGGATAAATCGAGTACCGTCTGGGGTAAGGACAGGAATGCTGTGTGATGCAGGCTCTCATAGCAATGGGGCGTGTAGCACAAACTGCTATATGCTTCCTTTACCTTTTCTTTGTCGTACACTGCACTTGCGTTAATGTTAGTAATAGTGTAATTATGTAACTTGTGTGTACATGTGGATTAGAAAGATTACGTGTTTGACTACAAGGCAGAACTTTTAGTAGTTAATAATAGATGTAGACTAGTTATGTGGTTTGTTTCTGATGTATTCTGTTTAGTATTTTATGTTTTCTTTTGCAGTCTTACGTATGTGTGTTATCAACTGCCAACAGACTTGAAGCAGTGTTAATCGAGTGCAAACTTAAAAACTTGTATTCACTGGTTGTGAACTGTCCGTGTTTTTAGTCAGAGTGAAGTGGATGTGGTTTGTGTGCCTGCGTGCATGTGATGTCGTTGGTTTACAAACTGCACTATTTCGTCGTGGCTCTTGTAGTGTCAGTAGAGTAGTGTGCTGTGGAATTCCTCGGTTGTATAGAGTTGTGTAGGTGCTCCTCATGGGTCGTATATGGTCAGGGCACGGGTTAGTTTTTGGCTGTATGTTGCCAGTTGATATGATTTGTGTGTGTGTGTGTGTGTGACAGCGCCGCCGCGAATGTTTGAGATTGCGTTCAAGATGTTTGATCTGAACGGCGACGGTGACGTGGAGTATGAAGAGTTTGAGAAGGTCAGACGACGACTGTCGCATTAAATTATTCATAATAATAGTTATTTATTTATTTTTATTGTATTGAAGTTATATTTCCTTTGGTACTTTGATACTGTTGGTCAGGTGTCAGAAAGAGCATCTAGCATGCAAATAACTGAGTCACAAGGTGCTGACATGGTTTCTGTCTGGAGTGAGATGCAGATAATTTGCATGTGGTACAGCTGATGCCACTGCAACCACATTATCTCTTGCCTCACGTCTATGAAGTCAACAGGCTCAATCTTGGCGGCTGCCGTGTTGTTGGGGATCGTACGACGGCTTCAACGTCGCTGGCTGGCGCGGCCGCTGTGTCCGACATGACTCAACTTGACTGTCAAGTTGAGTGGTGCCTGGCGGTGTGCGTGTTGCATGTTCAGGTGCGTGATGTACTGCGGTCTCAGAGCAGCGTCGGCATGCGTCACCGCGATCACGCCGTCACCGGCAACACACTCAAGTCCATGAACACCGGCCTCGCCGAGTGCTTCTTTGGCACCGGTCTCGACCAGAAACTCACGTTCCAACGATTCCTCACCTTCCAGCGACAGCTGCAGCGTGAAATTCTCAGCCTTGAGGTCGGGTTTTGCTAAATTGTTTTCTTTTGTGTTTCACATCTTAGCTGACATTACAGTGGTGCGGTGTCGCCCCGTGTCGGGCAGCTTTGGTTTTTGTGCTTCTTATGAAGTCCTCCTGTCTGAAGTTATGACCTTTCTGTGGCACAGAAATTCATGTATTATTATAATATTAATAATATGGTGATTTCTAACGTGCCGTAACATAGCAAAGCTATTACAAGGGCGTGCGTGCCTTCAATGACGAAATGTTAGCAGGTTTACAGTGATGACATAAATGTTTCCAGTGCAGCGTTAAATGAGTCAATTATCTTTTGGTTGCACTTACGTACTTTTCTTACTTACTTACGCAGGAGAAGATGATGCTGATATTCTGTATGGTGTTTGTGCTGCAGTTCAATCGCTACGAGCAGCACGACGGGCGTATATCTGAACGTGACTTTGCTGAGAGTCTCGTCGTCTACGCCGGCTACAACTCCAAACGACGCGTCCGCATGCTCAAGAGAGTGAAGAAAGCATTCAGCGAGAAACGCGTTGTAAGTTACTCTGTTACTTTGAATCTTTCAACTTTCTCCTCCAGTCACTCTGATGCGTGATTTATTTGCCTCAGGAAACATGTAACTCGTGCCATTTTTACCGCACTATGCTAAGCGCGGTATATGCCGTCGTCGTGTGTCTGTGTGTGTGTCTGTCTGTCACACTCCGATATTGTATCAAAGCGGCTAAATGTAGGATCACGCAGATAATGCCTGCCACATGATAGGTCCGGGACTCTAGTCCATACTGACAAGCGTGTTGCGTGGTCCCTCTGCCATAGCAGAGCTTCTTGTTGTTGCTGTATAGGACTTGTCAAGTTAAATCAGTGAGGTGTATGTAGCAAGGACACAATTTTTCAAAATCCTTTAAATGGTTTTGGTGAGTTGAAGTTTTTAAAAATGGGTAATTTATTGGGTGTGCATTTTGTTTGAGAAAGCTAGAATTCTGCTCAGATTTTACTGTATTGTTACGATAAAAACAGAATGACGATTCCCTCCTCGACCTCGTCCAGTATTCTGCTATACAGCAGGATTCTGACATGAGATTCTATGACTCCATCTCCATCTGTCTTCAGCTTCTCACTTCAGTGCCACATAACCATCTTTTGCCAACATATGTAACATCTGCATCCTCCTTTTTCCTTTAGGTCCTCCCTTCATTTGTCCTTCTATAATCCCTCGCAGTAAACTCTTGATGCCTCCAATCGTGTCCAGTTCAATGAAGTTAGTTGTTTAGCGTCCCTTTTCAGCACAAATATATGGCTATATCAGGGACGAAGCGGTTGATTGTTGCTGAAGGGAATCAGTTTTGACGAGTACATGGACTTTGTTCAAGTGCTCAAGTACATCAATGACGTCGACACAGCGCTCATGTTCTACCACATCGCTGGAGCCTCCATTGACAAGGGTCAGTTGAACATCTAGTGGACAGCCATGTCACTGTTGGGTGCATAGTTTCTGAGATATCGAAGGCCGAAGTCAGCAGGTGCCAACGATGATTTTGAGCACTTCCAGTTATTGGAACTACATAGAATCCCTAACAAGAATAAGAATAATGTGGTGCAGTATTTTTGTGTTCCTTTTAATCTTTACAAATTTCTGCTGTAGAGATTTGGATGTTTCATTGACATTTGCTTTATTGTGACTTCCAGTGACGAGTTAATAGAAATTTTATCGGCAGTAAAGACAGTTGAGTTCTTCCAGAAAAATGATGCAACACTTGATTCGTTGTGAAAATACTGTTAATATGCAACGGCGATATTATATGCGACAAAAGAACTTCACACATCATGTGATGCATGCATTTGCTGTCAGTGTATGAATCACGAATCGAGTGCAAATTTATGTAGCATGTTAACACACGTCACGAGTCAGCGGTGCTTTGTGATTTTCTACGTAAGCTACTAACTGATTGGTGCTTTGCTTGAGAGATGAGAAATGTGGTGCAGGAATGCAGACAGTAACACTTCTAGTAGAATCCTTCAGTTGTTAGTTGATGGTGCCAACTAACACTGTGTGATCGGCATAAGGCCATAAATTGTTTTTTGTTGTTTTGCAGATACGTTGAAGCACGTGGCCCGGACGGTCGCTCACGTTGAGCTGAATGATCATTTGGTCAACGTCGTCTTTGTCTTGTTTGACGAGAACGGTGAGTTACGTACGGCCACGCTTTGCACCGATAGTGATGATGATGATGATGATAACTGGAAAGCTGTGCAGTCGTGTTGACATGTAGACTGATCACGCTGTCTATGCCTCGACTTGTGCCAGTATTGCTAATTGTGTAGCCATCGTCGTTGTCAATCTAGGTCACCGTCGCGCCGTCAAACTCGGATACTATGACACACAATCGGCAACTGCTAGAGATTTGTTTTGCGATGCTGACGATGCACTTTTCATAAAATATTGTACAACAAAGCACATCTACTTCACATGTACTTACCTGATCGATCTCAAATAGTATACACTTTACGTAATAGAAATCACAACAAAATTCTCATACCAAAACTAGCGATCTGAACGAACGACATTTCTTGATAAGAGTTTTGTATAAACATTGTTATTGACTATAATCTGTACTCTATTCTCCGTTTGGGAAGTTGAGTTTGACAACTTTTTTTATTAAAGAATTTTATGATGATGATGATGATGATGATGATATGACCTTTATCTGTCCTATGTAAAGCATAACAACGACAGCAAGCTCTTTCTTGCCAACTAGATACATACGTTTGACACATGGTCACTCCAAAGATGTCCAGTCGGCTAGCATCAGTATCTAGTCAGCCTGCAGGAAGGCCAACGATATTGTGCTCTGGCAACATATCATCAACATGGCAACACTCCATTAGGGACAGGCCTCTGACAAAGGACAGCATAGATAACACCATCAAGGGAAACTTTATAGCATTTTCTCCCTAATATGAATTAACTAGTTGCCGCGATCATGGGAATGTGGGCAGTAAAACTTGGTTCCAGTAAAATTCTCCTGTTTTTGTAAAATTCTCCAGTTCTTAATTGATCGTGCCAACTAAATTGGTTTGTAAATGGCCAAGAAATGGTTTTAGTGCAACATATTATATCGCATGTTGGTGTTGGATTGTGATCTCATAGTGCAGTGCAGCAAAAGTGGAGATGGGCTCACGACAGGATTGTTTGGTGTCTTGACTACCAGCATTCCACAACCAACCTAGGTGATAGTTTCCTGTGATGCTGAACTCTACAGAGGAACATTAGTGGAGTACGGAAAACGTGGATTTTTGAACTTTGATGGCATGTCGTGCTATCTCATCATCTACTGAGCTTCTTGTTTGTTGTTTATACAACGACGACGGCATCAATTACCCACTGTAAGTAAGTAAGTAAACTTATAAACGGCGCATTAAAATCAAAAAGTCACTGTGAGCATTGTTTGTTTGTCAACAGACGACGGAGAACTGAGCAACAAGGAGTTTGTGTCGGTGATGAAACGTCGGCTGATGCGAGGACTGGAGAAGCCGAAAGACACGGGATTCATGAAGCTGATTGCTGCCGTGAGCAAGTGTGCCAAGGAGCAGAATCCGTTCTTTGACTAGCAAACTCGTCCTCCGCGTGAGCTGCGTGTTGGTCGGCCTTGCTTGGTTTATTCCTACCAACTATACAGCGGGCCAAAAAACTCTGTTCTCTATCTCAAACAGTTCAGTTCGGCATTCCACGACATCGACATTCTCGCAAGGATCTTCGGCTCCTCTCCAATATGTCTGACGCACGCGATTTCCTGAAGTTATTCCAGTGGCAAGCTGAACGGGGAAGTCGCCCGACACGCCAACATCCTTGCGATGATGTCAGTGTCGGTGTCGTGGAATGCGGGCTTATCAGCACAAACTGTCTTTGCACAAGTTCAGCAAAAATGGTGCTATGTACTACAACAAGTTTAACACTGATTACTGACCTCATCAGCATGGGAGGTAATGCAATCGCCTCTGCATGTTTCCAGTAACTTTTGAACCGAGTGACCTTTGACCTTGATCTTTTGCATGTTTATGGGTCATGACGATAGCTCTCATGGGACTCACTGTTACGATTAGGGTCTCAGTTTGAAACGCGGTTGGTGGGACCTTGGTTCCCAGTCGACGACAGTTTTCTTGTGTTCAGTGTGCTTCTTTCACAACAAATAACGCTGACTGCGATTAGACGGTGATAATTGGCGCGTGTAATATGAATGCAGTTGAAACACAACTCAGTGTGTCTACCTTCCTTTTGTGCCTGCTGTTACCGTGATTAGTTTTGGTGTGTAATCACTAATCAGCACATTTACTTTATAAAATGTAGGCCTACATATGGTAGTTAAAATCAGTGAAATTTGAGGATTTATTAGGCATGTCAGAAAAAAGCTGCAATTTTTTTTTAAAATGCGGATGATAACTTCTTGCAGCAACAAATCGTCGGCATAGAAAAATTACTCCAAGGAATTTAATGATGCCGAAAATGCCAAAATATGCAATATGCGCACTTTGTTAAAATATGCGAAAAATGCGGCAAAGTGCCAAATACGCGGCAATCGCATATTTGCGTTTTTCTGACATGCCTAATATATTGTACGTTCGTTAAACATGTAGTGCCGACGTGCCGTTTAACACAATGTTTGAATGAATTTTTTTTCTAGTGATTAGCCATGCCATCTCGGATAAAGGGCTGTTAAATGTTGTGTATATAAGACAACCCGTTATTCTGTATGTTGCTTTGAAGTTTCTGCGAGTGTGAACAACAGATGTGTATCGGTGTTTGCCATTGTTATTCAGGATTTTATTTGTGTCAGTTTGTGAAATGAAAACTTTTGTTAATTTCTTGAGGAATGGACGTAAGTGCAAGTTTTACACAGCATTACAGTGGCAGTTTTTTTCTGGAACTAGTTAAAAGCCTTTGACACATATCTAGAATTGCACCCTAAATCAAATGACGCATCGGTCAAGCCTGTGAACGTGAAAACACTTCCATAAATGAACTGCGGTGCTGGACACA
>Ga0209782_1002165_pt1 | contig 10808 bp, 12 predicted proteins | sample WorMetmaBAHAMAS1_FD_187390 | JGI IMG/M metagenome (GOLD analysis project Ga0209782, IMG submission 187390) | Marine gutless worms symbiont microbial communities from Max Planck institute for Marine Microbiology, Germany - Inanidrilus... | ecosystem: Host-associated > Annelida > Digestive system...
ATTTTTGTTGTAGTGTTTTTATTTTTAGGGCACTTGTTAGTTGCAGTTGCATGCTGCCTTTGTGTCCTGTCGACATACCTGCTTTGTTTTTTTTGTGTCTTACATTATGTTTATTCTTGTCGCAAATAAATTTGATTTGATTTGATTTGAAGTCTGGTCAAAGGTCTGACAAATCAACCTTCAAAGGGGCGTGGTTTTGCTCACGTGGTCCATTTTTTTGGTATGCACTGCAGTGGAGTTAGAACAAAATCTCCACTGCACTCGGTGATTTGCTATCAACCGTGTCCTCGACGACAGCTATTGAGTATCACACCTCCAACGGTCGACGGTGGTGCAGTGCATACACTAAGGCTTAAGCTCCATCGGTTCGATTTTTCACTGTGTTTGTTGCAAACTTGCTTGTATAACATATAGACAACAAATCCCTTAAGTAGAGTTTGAGCATTATCGTTCAAATATGTGCTAATAACCGACATTTCTTGGTCTGCCTAGAATTTGCTATCAACCAACGATCGTTGCCTGGTAATTATACTTGGTGTGCAGTGCAATATGGTCGATTTTTACCGCGCGACGCAATGCTGTATCTGTCCGTCTGTCTGTCACACTCAGGCATTGCATGAAAACGGCTAAACGTAGGATCACGCAAATAATGCCACACGATAGGTCCGGGACTCTAGTTTTCAAATAGGATGTTTTGTAGTTGTAATATTTCTACTGACAAGCGCGTCGCGCAGTCCCTCTGGCATAGTAGAGCCTCTTGTCGTCAAAAGTGACGAATTTTATCTCACCCCACCTGCATTCGTCGCCCCCGTAGGGGGTGATCCCGTTCGAATTTCGCCGTGATAATTGACGTCAGAAAACTAGAATCATGGGGCTATCGTGCGACGTTATTTGCGTGATCCTATGTTTAGCCGTTTTGATACAATACCGGAGTGTGACGGACAGACAGACAGACACACACACGCACAGACACACGACGACGGCATATACCGCGTTTAGCATAGCTGTCGCGCGGTAAAAAAAAACTGCACGCCTAAGGCAGGTCGGCATAAATTCTGTTATTTTTCAAATAGGGCATACAAAAAAATCCGAAATACACGTGTTGTAGGGAATTTCATTCTGAATAAAAGCTGTGAGTTTTATTATGATGACGTCACTATTACGTCATATACAGGCAATAAATAAGGCGACGTCGCCGCCGAATGCGCTCCGTAGTCCGTAATGAACAGCATGAGGTTATTCGGTGCCTGGTTGCCATGGAAACCTTCAGCTGGTACTCGACCCGTACTAAACTTTTCGAGCTCAATCGATCTGCAACTGAATGGTGGTGCCTTGTGTGAAAAATCCTTATGGGCAAACTTATTTTGATGAATTTATGCCGACCTGCCTTAGGTAAGGGTGCAGTTTTTTGGAGACACAGTGTATATCAAGTTTTGCCAAAGGGATGACAAATCACCCCTAAAAGGGGTATGGTTATGTTCACGTGACCAATTTTTGCCTGCACAATTGTGGACTTAGAAAAAATTTCGCCACGGCATGCTGTTAGCTGAGATCAACAATGCAGTCAACGACAAACCACTGTTTATCTCACCTTCGATGGTCGACGCTAGTGCTGCCATACACTAAGGCTTAAGCTACATCGGTTCGATTTGTCACTGTGTTTGATGCGAACTTGCTTTGTATAACATATAGACAACAAATCGACCAAGTGGAGTTTGAGCATTATCGTTCAAATATGTGGTAATAACCGATATTTCTCGGACTGTGTACCAATTTGCTATCAACCGGCGCTCGTTGCTTGGTAATTATACTCGGTGGGCAGGGCGTTATGGTCGATTTTGCGTGAAGCTAGCAGCGTCGCGCAGTCCATTGGCGTTGGCAGATATACTTGTATACTCAGTGATCAACCAAACCGAAAGTAGAAATCAATTTTTGGTTAGTGCAATGTAAAACTACTTGGAATATCGTTCTTAATTCTTCAGCGAGTTTGCGTCGAATTTGGCACACAGGTCGGAAATATGTATTGGGCGACGTCTGGTATTTCGGAAGGACAGCAGAAGTAGATATTCGTTTTGAAGGTGTGCATTGGACAGACCCTGGTTCGATAGTACACAACTGTTGCAGACCCCAAACGTGGTGCGTACAAGTGTAGGTAAATCTAGCGCTGTTGTGTTTGTATTTATGCCGACCGTTGTCAAGCAAGCCTCTAGATAGATGACAGCGACTTACCACCCTCGGCAGTGACGAACGCGATGGTGGCACTTGGTGGTCCTTCATACTTGGCGTTGAGTGCACGGATCTGTGCAGTGATATTGGTGAACGGCCACAGACTGTAGACGTGTCCGGAGTTGACGTCGCGCCGGTGACGCAGCTCAGACGACCAGCACGCACCTGGCTCGCGATAGATAATGCTGTGTTCTCTCATCGTCTGCATTCCTTCTGTCGTCTTCCAGAACTGAATCTACACAACCGCAGCACTGTTCATTTTACACCGGACATCCACCCCACTTAGGAAAATAACTTTTAACCAAAGACTGGACTTCATAACAACCGCCAAGCTCTAACCATCAACAGTTATCACTGGAAGCGAAAACTGTTTGCGTGATAACTCACCGTTCGAGTTCAAGTTTACGGTATAGTATAGAGTTTTGAGCACATGACGGAATAACGAATGTAACTAAATATTTTCATTCGCTCTCATTTTGTTTTATCACTGGGCAAAATGTACACGGTTAAATTATTCGTTGGCTTTGCCTTCACTGCAGTGGACTTCCCATAATGAAGAGTCCTTTGCCCCAACTTATCAGTTCAGCAGGATTAGAGAGGCTCTCCACATGCTTACTTGGTTCGGTGAGTTGTGGAGAGTTTGCCTTAGCATGGGAAGAATACAATGTGTTCATCGTAAGGCCACATTAATAACGACCAGAAATGCATGGCAAAGCTCAGTGTATAGCCCGCTCGGCACTGTAGTGGTGCACGCTAGCAAATACTTGTGAAAAACACTTACTTACTGATCACCTGAGTGCCTAACAGCAATGTAAAACTACCTGGAGAGTTTGCCTTTGGTAATAATTATCGACTCCAGCCGTACAACTTCTTTTGCCTAAAACTCCGGGGTCTCTAAACCGAATCTCACCAAATTTTCACGAGATGTACAGGGATGACATGCCGATTAATCTGCTGAAATCAAAACTGTGAAAATCCAATCCGTTTCAGAACGCCAGCATGCCAAATGAACGATGATCGTCAAATTGCAGCCGAGTCTCGGTATATTTTCAATTTTTGCTCTCTTAAACTCTGAAGTTACTGCACCGATCACCAAAATTTTGTACGATGTAGAGACATTAGTATAGCTGTTAATCCGCACATTTATAAAACGATGTTGCATTTTGTTTCAAAATGCCAGAGCGCCACAGCAAAGAGTGAAGACGATCAATTTTGACGTCTGCAAAAAGGCCCCAAAGTTAATCGGTTACCATAGCAACGTCTCTTCAACTACCGCAAAATTATTTCAGCTTTATAATCTGCATACATGAGCCTACCAATGCTAACAAGTTGGTGAAGTTCGGTCGAGTACTTGCTGAGATATTTGGTATGATATGTCGATTTTTGCCGTCTCGTCCCAAAAGTTACAAAAACTCCCTGTGTAATCTCTGGGGTTAGTAGACCGATCCTCACCAAAATTGCACAAAATGTAGCAAAATTGGGCCCTTTAACAACTGTAAATGGGAATTGCGATATTCGAATGCTTTGCAAAATGTAAGCATGTTCAATAAAGGTCATTTCGCAAATTTTGCCCAAAATCAGTTGCCATGGCAACGTCCCTAAAGGAATAAAAAAAAGTCTGTCCGGATCGACAAAATTCATGCAAATACCTTTCATTTGGTGAAAATATCGTTAAAATCGGTCCAGTAGATCCTGAGATAATTTAACTCAAGTTAAAAAAATTAACTCAAGCAAAATATACAGCCTGGTCGGCAACTTAGCCAAGCGAGCTAAAAGCCACTATCCTTAGAATTGACCGTAGGATAAACAATAACCTCAGAATTGACTCTAACAGATAAACAAAACAATAATAAGCCAACAATACTAAACACAATAGTCAGTGATCATCCAATCCAAAACTGAAAAAAAAACAATTTACTTCACCATTCATCCCTCAAAATTTCACACCTCAACTCATTTGTTACAGACCAACATCCAATATCCAAGCACTTCCCTTTTTCTAAACTCACTCAATATAGCCTAGACCTAATTCAACCAACATTTAATTCTGTTTTAGTTGCGTTGACAACGGATCAACTTCAGGAGCAAAATACCTTTTCGCATTCAGCTACTAATTCAGCCAACTCGGCATGCTGGCTATATACTGTGTTTGCATTAATTTCTTTCTTTTTTTCTTTTTTCTTTTTTTCTCTTTTTTAATGATTTCTCGGAAAACAATTATCCCAGGATCCGCTGGATTGATTTTCACAATCTTTTCACCGAATGAAAACAATTTGGGTAAAGATGATAGATCTGGACCTCTTTTTCCGATAACTCAAGGGACGTTACTTTGGCAACAAATTCTGTGAAAAAATGGCAAACTCCCCTTTTTAATTGCTCTGGCATTCCAATAGAATGGGATATCGCTACCTCAGTGTGCACATTAACAGCGTAAATGATGCCAAACTTATCAATGTTTTATCCTCTTTAAGACGAGTTACATTGCCAGTTTTTACCGCGCGACAGCTATGCTAAGCGCGGTATATGCCGTCGTCGTGTGTCTGTGTGTCTGTCTGTCACACTCCGGTATTGTATCAAAACGGCTAAACATAGGATCACGCAAACAACGCCGCACGATAGCCCTATGACTCTAGTTTGCTGGTGCCAAAGATCATGGCGAAATTCGAACGGGATCACCCCTACGGGGGCGACAAATGCAGGTGGGGTGGGATACAATTGGTCACTTTCCACGAAAAACGCGCTATAACTCGAAAATGGTACAAGATAGACGTATAGTTTCTATTAAAGTCAAATAGGAAGTCATATGCGGTCTATCAAATGGCGATGTTTCCCATGACCTTGGGTGACCACTAACCCCCCAAACCACCCCAATTTTTGCATTATTTGTCGCTTTTCATATCTTCGTAGTGAGTAAACATAGAGACGTCATATTTGGTGTATAGGTTGACGGTAGCTAGTCCCAGCCGATGGACAACAAACGATCCGTGAAAGGGGCGTGGTTACGTCACGTGACACATTTTAAATTTTCGGTGCCCCATCCATATCTCAGGAATGGCTGAAGCTAGAGCTCTCAATTTTTTTTACAAAGGGAGAATATATCAAGTCTTCCCAAAGGGATGACAAAGGACCCCTAAAAGGGGCGTGGTTTTGCTCACGTGATCCATTTTTGTCTGCGCAACTGTGCACTTAGAAACAATTCTCCTCGCCACTCGGCGAGCTGCTATCAACAAATGCGCGTACGACGGACTTTGGTTATCACACCTACGGCGCTTGAGACCATCCACGCTAAGACCTAAACTCCATCGGTTCATTTTGTCACCATGTCTGTTGCAAACTTGCTTGTATAACATATAGACAACAAATTGATTAAGTGGAGTTTGAGCATTATCGTTCAAATATGTGCTAATAACCGACATTTCTTGGTCTCCCTAACAATATGCTATCAACCGACGCTCGTTGTCTGGTAATTATACTTCGTGGGCAGTGCAATATGGTCGATTTTTACAGTGCGACGCTATGCTAACGCAGTACATGCCGTCGTCATGTATCTGTCCGTCTGTCTCTCTGTGTGTGTGTGTGTCTGTCACACTCTGGTATGGTGTAAAAACGGCTAAACGTAGTATCACGCAAATAATGCCACACGATAGGGATATTTTGTAGTTGCAGAATTTCTACTGACAAGTGCGTCGCGCAGTCCCTCTGCAATAGCAGAGTTTCTTGTTATTGAAAGGGTTTTTAATTACTCAGGTATTAGTTGGGATCATTTCAAACATCCTGCTGACAATATTCAAGACCGTTTTTAAATTTTACACTTTCCAATGGACTAAGTCAATTAGTTACTGAATCCACTAAACAAGATAATATTTTAGATTTGGTGCTGTGTAATGAGCCATTACTTATAACGAGTGTTGATATACAGAGTCCTATAGGGAAGAGTGACCATGCATCTGTTAAGTTTCAATTTAGCACCAGATGCACGTTACCTCATGCACCACAGTATAATACTGAATTTGATTTATGCCGCACATACAAGTGGGAGGATGCTGATTATGATTCCATGAATAATTAATTGTCCAGTGTTGATTGGCAATCAATGTTAATGTGTAATCTTACTGTAGATACTTTGTGGATAGCATTTATGGAAACCTTGCAATCAGCGGTCAATCTATATGTACCATTTTATATGGTAACGTGGACTGACAAATTTTCTCACGATAATAAATGGCATAAATACCCACACTACATATTTGGAAAGCCATCTCTCATAAGAAATGTTTATGGCGACTACATGACAAAAGTCCTGACGACATTGAACTTTACTGTCGATATAAAGTTGCACATGACGAATGTCGTCGAAGTGTGCGAGACTATATAATTATTAAAGAAAAGGAAGTTATTGATAACGACAATTTGGACAAATTTTACCGATGTGTCAATAACAAAATGACACGCAAAAGCGTGGTTGGAGCCTTGTGTGATAATGACTACAACCATGTTGTTGAAGACAAACAGAAGGCAAACCTGTTGAATATTTTTTTGCATCTGTTGGCTCATTGGATGATGGAAATGATATTGCCCTTGACAGAGGTGCCCGATAATGTTTGGAGTCTCAGTTTGTCACCATATTTTAAATTTGTTGCTGTGTAATGAGCCATTACTTATAATGAGTGTTGATATACAGAGTGCTGTAAGGAAGAGTGACCATGCATCTGTTATGTTTCAATTTAGCACCAGATGCACGCTACCTCATGCACCGCAGTATAATACTGAATTTGATTTATGCCACCACATATACAAGTGGGAGGATGCTGATTATGATTCCATAAATAATTACTTGTCCAGTGTTAATTGGCAATCAATGTTAATGTGAAATCTTACTGTAGATACTTTGTGGATAGCATTTACGAAAACCTTACAATCAGCAGTCGATCTTTATGTACCATTTTATATGGTAACGTGGACTGACAAATTTTCTCATGATAATAATAATATAGACATTTGTATAGCGCCATATGGTCGTAACTTCAGAGGCACTGGGTCAGGTAGTGTGCTAGTGGGAGTGAGAAGAGGAAAGAGAGTAAGCCTGAGAGAAGAGAAATGTCTTTAGTTTAGATTTAAAAACTGCGATGAAGTCACTATCGACGACTGTCCTCGGGAGCAAGTTCCACATAGAAGGCGCTGAGCAGTGGAAAGCGCGCTTCGCAAGCGTTGTCCTGGATGATGACTGAGACAGCGACGTGGGGGCGGATCGTAGATTGTGGACATGATCTCGATCGCTAATCAGGCGTCGAAGGTACGATGGCGTCGACGTGCTGCGGATCTTAAACGTCAGCACGGCCACTTTGTAGACGATCCGCTGCTGAACGGGCAGCCAGTGCAGCTTCCAGAGTAACGGCGTGGCGTGGGATCGATTGGGCTCTTGTAGAACGATCCGAGCCGCGTTGTTCTGCACCCGTGTGTGGCATAAATACCCACGCTACATTCGGAAAGCCATCTCTCATAAGAAATGTTTATAGTGACTTCATAACAAAAGTCCTGATGACATTGAACTTTACTGTCGATAAAAAGTTGCACATGATGAATGTCGTAGACGTGTGCCATACTATATAATTATTAAAGAAAAGGAAGTTATTGATAACGACAATTTGGACAAATTTTACCGATGTGTCAATAACAAAATGAAATGCAAACTCAGGGTTGGAGCCCTGCGTGATAAACACCACAACCTTTCTGTGGAAGACAAACAGAAGGCAGACCTGTTTAATATTTTTTGCATCTGTTGGCTCAGTAGATGATGGAAATGATATTGCCCTTGATAGAGAGGTGCCCGATAATTTTTGCAGTCTCAATTTCTCACCACAAGTTATCTCGAGTGTGATACGTAAATTTAAGCTGAAAACTAGTAGTGTTCCAGATGGATTTCCCGCAATTCTGGTCAAGAAAGTTGGCCATAGCCTAATGTTCCCATTATCTGAAATATTTAGATCGTTTATGTCGGTTGGTAAAATCCCAATAATTGGAGACATGGTATTATAACACTGGTATATAAATCTGGCATTGCGTCAGATCCAGGAAATTATCGTCCAATTGCCTTGACTTCTGTGCTCTGCAAAGTGATGGAACATGTCATTTCAGCTAAAGATTCTACAATGGTGAAAAACGACATGGTTTAATCTCTGACCAACAACATGGATTTCTCTCAAAAAGATCCGTTGTAACTAATTTATTTTCTGGTCATAATGATAGGACAAATGCTATTTCTAAACGACACACTGTTGCTGTACCTTACATTGACTTTCAAAAGGCTTGCAACTCTGTTCGTCATAAAAAGTTATTTACACGGCTTTCATTGTTGGGTATTACTGGTAATGTGTTGTCTTCGATTGAGAACTTTCTAACTGATTGACAATAGTGTACTCGCGTCGGTGACATGGTATCAGATATGGTAAATATAACCAGCAGTATTATACAGGGTAGCTGTTTAGCTCATATTCTTTTTGTGTTGTGTATTAATAGTATTGTCAAGGTGTTACCAGATAATGTAACATGTTTGTTGTTCGCGGACAATGTCCAGATATACACAGTTATAAGATCAGATGCTGATAAAATAAATCTGCAAAATGTGCTTCATAGAATATCGGATTGGTCTGTTAATTGGCAGATGTCAATTTCTGTTAAAAATGTTCTGTGACCATTTATGGTAAGAGTGTTACAATTACTAAACCATATTACCTATGCAGTTGCTGCCTAAAATTTACAGATATAAGCTTAGTTAAAGATTTGGGAGTCACAATGAAATGTCATTTACAGTTTACAGAACACATCAACTGTATTGTGGGTAAGGCACACTCATGGGCTTATCTCATTCGTAAATGTTTTATGTCGTGTGACCCACTGCTTTTAATGCATGCATTTAATACTTATGTCAGACCACTGCTCGAAAGCGTGTATCCTGTTTGGTCACCACAGTACAATTATTTGATCGATAAAACTGAATCAGTTCAACGATGATTAATATCACTATGACCATGTAGTCTTGAGAAACGTCGTATTGTCCACGATCTCGTTCTTATGTATAAATTTGTTTTGAAGCTTGTTCCTGATGTTCTGATGTCAGATTTTGTTATCTTACGAAATAATGCTGTTCCTACTAGAGGTACACCATACAAGGTCGTATTAAAAGTAAGTCAAACGAATGTTAGACGTCATTTTTTTCATGGAGCGCATTGCCTTTATATGGAATAGTCTGCCACCCTTAGTTGTTGATTTTAGAAGTTTGTCATTATTCAAGAGAACCATTTATAATGTTTATTTAATTACATGATACTGATGTGCTGTGCCATTTCTTAACTGACATTGTATGCTACTGTATCTGCATAACTTGAATAGCTTTTTCTTCTTTTGGTAGTTATATTTGAACTCTTCGTGTGATTGACTGCTGCACCGAGTGTGCTCTATGCTAGGCTTTGCCACGCATTTCTAGTTACTGATTTACCTGCTGAAATCGAAATTGCAATATTCCAATCTCTTTCGAAACCCTAGCATGCTGAATGAAGGACGATCGTCAAATTGTGGCTGAGTTGTGGCAACTATTCCACTTTCTACCCACTTAAAGTTCCAAGTTACTCGACCAATGTTCACCAAATTTTTACACAACAACAAAGTCCCTTGATTGGTCGTTAAACGAATGTCAGCTTAATCATCCCCACACATCTGTCTACCAATGCTAAAAAATTTATGACGATTGGTCCAGTATTTTCTGAGATATTTGGTGATATATATGAACTTTTGCTGTATCGTCTTAATAGTTCAAATTTTTCACCTCACTATTTCCGGCATTACTGGAACAAAGGTCGCTAAATATGTACACGACGTAGCAGAATCAATGGAGCTATAAAGCTGTTCATCTATATTGTGATATTCCAATACGTTTTGGAATGTCAGAGTGCCGAATGAAGATTAGTTCGCCAATTTGCCTAAAATTGGTTGCCATGATAATGTCCCTTGAGAGGTCGAAGAAAGAGATCGTGACCTGTAATCTAGAAGCAAATATATACCACCATGGTGAAAAAACAACAACAAAATCCGTCCAGTAGATCCTGAGATAATTGGTATCAAAGGCTTTTTTAAATAAAAATAAAGAAAAAATATATAGCCAGGTCAACAACTTAGCCAAGCGGGCTAAATTAATGCATAAAAAACATATAGTCCTTTTGGCAAGTTTACGAAGTAGGCTAAATTACGTGGTTATCTTTTCATCCCCGTCACCTCACGATTTTTACCGTGAGACGCTATGCTAAGCGCGGTATATGCCATCGTCGTGAGTCTGTGTGTGTGTCTGTCACACGCCAGTATTGTATCAAAATGGCTAAACGTAGGATCACACAAATAACGCCGCACGATAGCCCCATGACTCTTGTTTTCTGACGCCAAAGACCATGGCGAAATAAGAACGGGATCACCCCCTACGGGGGCGACAAATGCAGGTGGAGTAGGTTAAATTGGTCACTTTCGACGAAAAACGCGTTATAACTCGAAAACGGTACAAGATAGACGTATAGTTTCTATTAAAGTTGAATAGG
>Ga0209782_1002166_pt1 | contig 10805 bp, 4 predicted proteins | sample WorMetmaBAHAMAS1_FD_187390 | JGI IMG/M metagenome (GOLD analysis project Ga0209782, IMG submission 187390) | Marine gutless worms symbiont microbial communities from Max Planck institute for Marine Microbiology, Germany - Inanidrilus... | ecosystem: Host-associated > Annelida > Digestive system >...
TTCGTTTATCCGTGAGGACTGCCCGGAGTAATGGTCACTCTGACAATTTCTTAGATTAATTTTTTTTTCCAAATCCTTCGGGATCCTTGATACCGAGGGAAAAAAATAACAATAATAATAACAATATTGTAATTTATACTGTAACAGATTCTGTGTATTCTGAAGCACATAAAATGGTTGTGCGATCCATCTGTCTCTCTGTCCCATTTTCTGATTCTCCCGTTTGATAGATGACGACATATGCACATTGTCGTTTCACACGCATGCAGTTAGGGGCAGCACAGTAGGCTATACCCACATCCAAATGCTATAAGCAGGGGGCATACCATATTGCTTTGCTGCACGATACTTGTTTACTTTGATATTGTCAAATAGATGTTTTTTTTATAAAACTTATACAATTAAACTTACTACTTCTTTAAGCATAATCTGCTGTCCCATTTAGAAAGTAATATTTATTACACTGCAATTATCTGCAATTATGTAATGCACACGATAGTCATTTAACTTTCTTTTGTTTTAGTAATCTGTTGCGTGAGCAGGTTTATTGCAGTTGATAGTTATAGTAGTTGTTTAACAGTGGCTGCTGTTGTTGATGAATCAGTCTAAATAACTTTCCTTTGTATTTATAGGAACAAAGTCTACATTGACTATTCAGAGTGAATTTTTATACTGATTGAGTCTGTGTAATGTGATGATAGATGTTGGATGATGCAGTGACTGAAGTAAGGAATGTCAGCGACGAGCACTTGCATGATGCTGCTGCGTGTGACGACTGTTCTGCAATTGAGACGTCTCCTTTGCTGTCACGTGGTAAGATCCACCGTGTATCTGCACTCTCATTTGAGCTGACTGTGACTGGAAGGTACTGTAAATGATAGTTGTACTAAAACTAAGCTTAATGAGATTACTACTATTTGCTTTGAATTATGCATACCTTTTCAGTTTGGACTAGGTTCAGTTAGTATATGGCACAGCTTGATGTTAATGCAGGAGAATGCTGAAGCCATTGATGCAGAAATTGGCACAAAATATTTGTTTGAATAATGACGCATATGTACCGTACCAAGATTTACATAACATTAACTGACATAGTGACACAACTTATACGCTACTTACCATGATAAATCATATAGAAAACACGCTATAGGCCGGCATCACCAAAAAAATAGTTTGAAATGCAGCTAATAACCGCAATTACTACGCTGTATAACTTTACTAAGGTTGCTTTTATGTGACCAATGTTTAATAACAGCTAAACTAAAAAGGATAAGCCAGTAAACCATTCCAACATTGTGTAGAAGTCACGGAGAAGGAAAATACTTATAAGCACAGAGCATTTATAGGAGGTACAAACAACTTTAAGTTGTCTACCACTTTGTGTCAGTTTTGACAAGTGATGTTAAAACAGTTTGTGAATAAACGGATTGCACATCTCACAGCATACCTTACATGTTGGGCTGGGTCAAAGATCAGGGACCCCCACAGGCCGACACCGCGGCCTACTCATAGACGTAAACACTGCTGGTTACCATAGTTACTAGGATTGCAGGGTACCGCGACCTTCGACCCTGTGCAATGTGCATTCAGCTTATTGGTGACACAGTTGTGGAGGTTAACGGATTCTTGAGTCATTCAAATTTTTCTGGTGCCAGTTTATGCTGGCAGCTGTAGCTGAGTGATAACACTGGTGGTATTTGCCGTAACTAGTCCAGCCATAATTTCATAGGTATAGATTAGATCCAGATGCAAACTCAGTGACTCAAAACTGTCAGTATTTTGCCGCTGTGCTTCATATTACTACGTCACTTGCGCACTTTGTGAATTGATGCTACACAGTTTCTGTTTCATTGATTAAACCACTGGAATATGGTGACTGTAGACAATACAGGCTGTTGCTGAAGAAGCAGATAAGCTTTTATTTAGGAAAATGATGTCTGCTAACCACTGTATTTATTTTTTGTTGCCATCTGTCAAATCTACCAAGTATTGCCTTAGACCTAAAGGACATCCATATGAGCTACCCAGATGTGAGTATGAATTACATAAAAAGTCCTTTATTCCTCGATGTCTCTATAGAAATTGCAAAAGTTAAATAGTGGAGATTTTTGGTTTCTGTTTTTTAACCTGGTTGTTCTTATGTTTGTATTTCTATGTGGTATTTTTCCATGCTTTATATTGTCTGTCTGTATCGCTGCATGTACGTTTGTTACATGTTTATTAAAGATCAATCAGTCAATCAATCAAAAGGTGGTTTCATTCTAGAATGTATCAGGTTCTGGACTAGCTTTCCATATCTCTTTATGGTTGTCTTACTGTAAATATTGTCTATATATTATTTGTGTCCTATTTACAGCTGACTGATTGAACTAATGTGCGCTGTGTAGCAGTTATTCAGTCATTGGAAGTTTTCGAGATCACTGACACCATTGAAATGGTGGGTTTTGGTTTCATATTTTTACTCATTCATTGCAATTTGTTGAGATTTATGTATATGTGTAAATTACTCAATACTCTAACCATAAATGGCTGAACAGTTTGTTGTTCAACTGTGATATAAATTGTCGTTGTTTTAGTAGTAACAGTGCTGTTTTGTATTTTTCAGGGTGAAATGGCGACAAGGCTGTTTAACAAAGGTATTGTATGATTTATTTTTATTTTCAGTACGTAGCAGCAGTACATTAAAGAAAGTTATTGTCCAGTTGTTTATGATGTATATGAAGATTGCTGTGTGTTGACATTGTAGTGGGCATTGTATGGTTCTACTTTTGTATTATACTCTACCTTTATGGCGACCTTGCTATCTATGCTGTTGCAATGCCCGAGTCCCTGCGAGATGTTGCGTGGTATGTATTTCTACTGAACAGTAAGTTGCATATTATCTGTTTGTTTTTAGTACGCATTGTTGGCATTTACCAAGTTGGTCTAGATATGTGCAAAGGTTACAACGTTATTCTTAATACATCAATTTAGTAGTTTTATCTTTGTGTATAATATTTACTGGCATCAATGAAATTTCTAAATACTCACCTCGAAAAATTCTGTATACTTCATAAAACGTATAGATTTGTGTTATAAATTATAACCCTAAAGCTTAACTATAATGTAACTGAAAGAACTGGCACTGTTCAATCCTAACCAATCAGTCTTTTGCAAGTTTTATCTGTGTATATTATGCAGTGACTGATAAAAACACCAGGCATAAACTTTGACACTGACTCTGTATTGCCGACCTACTTTGCTGCCATTTTACTGAGCAATTTGTTTGTGTTTTCAGCGTGTTTCCAAACCAGTCTAACCATTCCATTGGTGACTTGTGTTGGCCAGATTCATCGCTGTCTCGCACTGATTTTTATCGCATACTTGTAGTGAGTTTTATTGCCAATTTCAATCAGTATAAATTCTATCGGAGGAATTTGCACATACCTTCACTGTTTAAAGAATAGTATCGAAGGCTGTCTGGTAATCCTGAGTTTTTTTTCTAGGGAGATGTTTAGCAGATCCTGTATAACTAGTGACAACTGTAGAAAATTTAACTAAAGAAAAGATCGTGGGGCTCTTGCATCAGTCGCTTCTTCCACGTACCTTGCTGATGATTGTTGTCTTTTGTTGGACGTTGGTCGTCGCTCGCTGTGATCCAATTCAAATGACATACAGAAGCTGCTTGTCCCATGAACACACAATAAACTCGGCGATAAGAGTTTCTTTGGCCGTTGGTCCCTGGTTGTGGAATGATCTTCCACCGGAACTACAGCGACTGTCTTTCGACTCCTTCAGACATCTCTGAAAACCCGTCTCTTTGGCGACTGAAGCGCATAGTGACTCTTTTGAATTATAGGCACTGTATAAATAAACTTATCTATTTATGTTGCTATCTGTTGTATTTCAGGTAACTGAGATTTGTCATGTCTTTCATTGTGGTTCTGATTATTTATTTTTCACAGTCTATTAGCACTGCTGTAGTACACAACTTAGCAGTTGCTGTGACATAGTGTTCAATTTTGTAGGCGGGTTTTGCTATATTTTTGAGTCCATGGGTGTTCTTCAATCTGCAGAAGACTAAGCTCCTGCAGATAGCTACAGCTGTTATACGATGGATATGTGAGTTTATATTTGTTGATTTCAATCTGTGTTCTTGCACCTTTTGCCAATGACTTCACTGGTTCAGTGGTCAAAGTAGAGCAGTTCGTTAGCTGTGTGTGTGTGCTGAGTTTCCATACTTTTTAACTAGATAACCTTTAACCTTGATAGTTGGCTCACCAGTTCATCTTGACACTGAAGCTTGAAGGTCAAGTTCACGGCTATTTTACAGATATGGACATTAGAATGCAGTGGTCTTGCTTGATTTGACAAGTGAAAACCCGAGTTGTTGACTTAATTATTTATCACTAAGTAGGGCCACTTGTGTTATAATGTTATTGAATATAGATTTAACAAACATGTTCAGAACAATACCATGTTGAATTGTGCCAAAAATCATGTATAAATTAGTTGTTTTAACGATATAAGCAGTCAAACGTAGTAGGCCTAGTTTTTTGGTCCACCCTGTCAGATATCTGAATTAAGAGTTGTGTACTGATTGCAGTATTCTCAGGTTGTGTGTGCCATTGCTACCAGCAGTAGGAATCTACAGATACTTGCCAAGTGGTAACTGATGTAGTTTGATGGTTTGTTTGTAGCATTTCTGATAATGATCATACTGGCCATTATTCGACTGTCAAAAGATGAAGGTGAAGGTAGTCCACCTGTTGTTAACATGAACGGCATGACCAATTTCTTCGGTGCCTGCGTATATGCATTCATGTGCCATCACTCCCTGCCTCAGTTAGCTACGCCTGTCCGCAACAAGTCGACCATATATCGTCTCTTTGGACTCGACTATCTACTTATTCTCGTATTTTATATCTTGATCTGCTTCACTGCTGTGTTTACATTTGCGGATATTCAGGACTTGTATACGCTAAACTTTGGCCCCGAAGAAGCTTCATCGACAACGAACCCAATAACGAAATGTGTTGTAGTGCAGTATTTTTTGGCGTTGTTTCCCGTCTTCACTCTCAGTACCAGTTTTCCTATAATTGGCATCACACTGCGTAACAACCTCAAAACTCTGTTCATGTTGATCTTTAATGTCGACACACAGTTTCCGTGGCTGGTAGATAGACTTGGGTTTCCACTGCTGACAGTCATCATACCATTTGCAGTTGCTTTTGCCACTACCAGCGTCCAGGTTTGTGCTCAGATCTGTTTACTAATGCACCTGCTGTCATGTAACTATTCTGCCAAAATTTCCAGCAATGATGCTAATTACTAAAGTCAGATAGTTAGTCAAAATTACCTAATTTTCTTCATCGTCGTTTAATTCATTCAAAGACAGTTAATGTTCAGTTAACATATCTATAAGAAGATAAGCAGGACATACAAAGTTTATTGCTTACAAATGTTGATGGCGTTCTGTACTTGTGATGTGCAGTTAAAACCTAACATCATTTTTGTATTAGTACTTAATGGTATGAAAAGTTAGTGGCAAAACACATCTGGAGAGTGGTGGCTAACATAGGTTGACCTGTAAAATGGCCATAAAATAGCACTGTAGTAAATGGATTCTTTAAAATCCTACTTTGAAATTATGTAGAATGATAAATCTGTATCATAGCAGTAATTATTTTGTGTTCTGTTGCTAATGGAAACTAATACTAAGTTGAAATACTGATTAGTGGCCGATTTTTCAAGTGAACATGGATCAGCCGGTGAGTTTCTCCTGGGGATTAGTCAAACAGGGTTTTTATGAGCCAAATATTCCTCCCGAACTTGAAAAAAAATTTGTGCATGTTGACTGAATGTTGGCAGTATGTATTTCTGGTTTTCTGGATGGCGTCATGTTTTCATATGTTATTATAATTATCATCACTGTGGCATGTCGTGTATTACTAAGCACTGAGAGGACAGCGTAACAGCCAGAACTGCTGCATTGATTCCAACCAAATTTTGCTCAACGATTATGAACAAGTACTCATCATGGGTTGTGTACTGGGGCAGAGTCTGCTACCTGTGATTGCCTTGTTCCATGTTTCAACGTACGTTGATTTATTACCAATTATAGGTAGTCTGTATAATTTTCCTGTTGCAACTGCAGTATATTTTATCGTAAACTGACCACCATTGTGTGTAACAACTGCTACATCGAGTTGACGTTGTGTTGTAGTCTCTGGTCGGTTTCACTGGTTCATATGCCGGAGTTGGCATTCAGTACCTTTTACCAGCAACGTTCGTATTGCTGGCTCGACGACAGGTTAACCAGCTGAGTGCCGGTTTAGCAGTGAACAATCCTTACCATTCGCCATTCAGACATACATTCTGGGTTATCGTCATTTACGTTTGGTCTGTCGTGAGCATAGCATTTGTTACCGCTGATCATATCTTGTCTGCTTTGGAGTGATTCTGCTGCTACTGACTGTGCTTTCATACTTTCCTGCAAGTTAGCTAGGCTATAGTAGTCAAAATAGTTAAAAGCTTCAGTATAGATTGAGATGATTGTCTTTATAGGTTGTGGCGGTGAATATGATTTCCGTAAGATATTTTGTATATGTTTGGTGGTAAAGTATTTTGTTAACAGTATGATCATGCCATGCAAGTATTTCTTGTTCATGAGTGTATCGTATTTGTGAGTGTTATCATGAATTTATACTCACTTTATTGCTACTACTACACAGTAATTTAGCCATTGACCACCTTAGTGCAATCAGATAGAGAATTGTGTGTGTGTGTGTGTGACCTTTGAGCTAGATATTTGGCCTATTGGGTCAGCCCCGTACTATCTGTGTCAACAGTCAGTTACACGAGAAAAATGTTGCTCGGTGCAACTTACAAGAAATATCCTTCTACTTTATATGCTCTGTGTAGAGTGGAGTACAATGTATATGGTTGGTTGTTTTGTTTACTTTATATTGGACTTTACTTTATATTTTGTACTGTGAATAGTGATTACTTTGCCGCCCCTTTCGGGTGCCCAAGTGCGGCGTGAAGTACTGTGATGAGAATATCTGTCTGTCCACGTCTATATCTCAAAACCAAACCACATGGCTGAACTACACCAGATTTACCAAATTTTCTGCGCATCTTGTTTATGGCCGTGGCCTGGTTCTCTTCTGATGGTGCTGCAATATGTTATATAGAAGCGGCACGTGCATAACAGTGAAAACTACTGCATTGATTTCAACCACATTTCGCTCGACGATAAAGGTCAGCAAGTACACATCGTTGGTTATTCATCATGGGCTAAGTATGCTATGTACAACTTCCTTGCATATTTTTTTGCGTGGGGTGAATCAACTTTTTGCTAGACATACTCATTTGCTCTGCAGTTGACTTTCGTTTTGTTACTTCGCCATCAGGAAGGGCACAAAGCATTGTGATGAATATGTCTGTTTGTTTGTCTTTCCGCTCACATAACTTGAAAACCTCAAGGCCGATCTTCACCAAATTTTTATGCATGATGCCTGTGGCCATGGCTTGGTCCTCCTCTGATGGCGTTGCCATTTCTTTCGGTTTTGTGGATAGCATTGTGTTTTCATACCATTAGGCCAATAGACCAGAATCAAGCAAGATGTTATATTCAATGAAGCTTGCCAGGTGGCAGCACTAGTTGGACGCTAGAGAAGTACAGTGTTTGCTAGAGTTTATCAGAATGTGGGGCAAAGTCTGTTATCTACGATTGCTTTGTTATGTATTGTGCCCTGTGTGGGCCAGGGGCAATCCCCCTTATCCCGTCTCTTCCCCACCTTCTTCTCTATCCTTTAGTATCTTTTCCTTTTTTCCCTTTCTTATTCATGCTTCATCTATCTTCTTGCTTTTCATCCCTTACCATTCTACCAGAATAGTCCCACTCCGTTTCCATGCCCGGATGTCGTAGGAGGCGACTAAATGTGGCTTTAGTTTTATTTGTGTAGATTTTGTTATATGGTATTTTTAGTTAAGGATGCATGCGTATTTGTGTTCAGTTAGTTTTATTTTTGTCTTGTGGTGTGAAGTTGTCTCTCTCTGCACTGGTGTAATAATTTAAATGAGCCTCTCGATCCCTTTTTGGGTGGCTGCTGAATAAAAAGGCGGCCAGGGTTGAGGTTAATATATCGCTGGCCTTCCTATACTGGGTAGAGATAGCTGACCCTTCGTTCCTGATATAGCCATATAATTATTTGTGCTGAAAAGGGACGTTAAACACAAACTAACTTGTTATGTATTCTGCTGAAACTTGAAAGTGCCTTTATACTCCAATCAGCTGACCAACAAATGTGAATGTTATGTTGCACCAGTCACATTTGGAGTATTGTCGCTGTGATGAAATGCATCTACAGTGGGTTAGAAATTCGGATTTTTGGCAGGCGCCTAAGGGGATGGGTCGTTTGTTGTTGAGAATGTTTTAATTTACAAAGTTTATTATATGTAACAGGAACATGCGAGTTTTTTGTGAACCATTCCAAAATCCATTGCTGGGGTCTAAAGTTCTCCACGTTCTGTACTTATCCTCCTTATGTATTGATTGCTGCTTTTCACGTGTGTGCTTCAGCTGTTAAGCCACCAGGTGCCGGGGCCTAATGCACCCTAGAAACATTGTAGATTTTAGCACTATATAGATTGTTTATCTTATCACTTGCTTCCTTTTTCTCATGCTTACATTTTCCTCCTTTATCTTTTCCTTCGAGAATATGCCGCTAAGTTTCCAGGCTGGATGTCATATGAGGCGACTAAACCTGGATAGTTGTTTTATTTTGTATTAATGTTATATTTTATGTTATTGTGGACTGATTGTTTTATATGGTGTAGTTTGTGTTTTGCATTAGCCTGGGTTTAGTGTATTTTTAGTGATTGTTTCTCCTGTTTTTTTTTATTTAGTTTTCTCAATATGTACTAGCCAAGAGATTGGCTGGGAAGAGCAAACCCAAAATGACCTATTTTATGTCCAGTGGTACGTCAATAAGGTAACTAAATCAATCAGCTGTCAGGCCATGCATAGCCATTTCACTGTGCTTTGGAACATGTTCCTACTGGACTGATTGATATACAGTGCATTGGTTAGTATCACGATTGTTGAGGCATCTGTAGCTGTTCACAGAAAAGACTATTGCTGGTATAGCTGTATATATTGTTGTTAGACTGAAACTTACAAAGAATGACGAAGAATGACGAAGTTAGGTCAAGGTCTCCCTGATTCCCTAATTGTTTAATCCTCCTACTGTTATATTTATTGTTACTGAATACCATTTTGTATTGATAGGCTATTAAAACATTGACTTGTTTCAATAATGTGTTATTCACACTAGTATCCACTGAACTGATTTTACATAAATCAAACTTACAGAACCAGGATGTCACAAAAATGGTGTAAGGTGGAAAGGACTGATGCCTTGTACTGTAATCAGTGTACGGTATATATCACAATGTAATCAATAGCAAAAAAAACTTACTAATGTAAAACCACTATTGTAAATAAACCACTATTGTAGATATAACACTTTGCTGTATAACTCTTGGCAATGAATCTGAACATTTCATAGTCAGATGCTGTGCCATCCAGGTGATGCAATACAACATTAAATAGTCACAAAACTGTAGTAAATGAGCATTATACATGGTGTAGAAAAAAGCACAATGTTGACTACAGAATACAGCATGCGAGTCCAGTCCAGTATTGTTCTATAATTAAATGTACATCACACGGAAACAAACAACGTAGTAGTCACACACCAGTTTTGTATATTACAAGTAACATATACAATTTAACAGCTGCACATACACGTAAATTATTGCGACTACATTTATAGTGCACCTATTGCAAGAAAAAGAACATAGGTGCATTACAAAAGTCCAAGATATAGTAACAAATAATTACCATAAATCCTGAAATAGAAGCCCAGCTACCAATAGTACAATTGCATCAGAACCCTGGCATGTATTTGAGGGCCAGCTACTGTTTCACGCCCGTCATATTAATACATTCACATTACAGCAAAATTAAGGCAACGCACTGCTCAATGAACAGTGCACAATGTTTAGAAATTACTCATCTATGCTAAGCATTTAGTGTTATTTACATTTTTATGTCAGTCTATTACATACTGCTTGCTACTATTTGCACTAGTATTCACATATGGTTGAGTAGTGATAACCTATAATCGGATAGATTGTACACAAGCATGTAGGTCTATTCAAGCCTGGTTTGTTTATGAGACTCTTTTTCATACCTATGAGTCTATTTGACGCTCGGCTTTTATTTCAGGATTTAGAGAAAATATAGCAGTAAGGTGCAGCAAAACAAAGTGACAAGAAGGTTGTCCACAGTTTCTAGTAACATTTCAAACACCGCATCATGCGGCATTATTAGTGTACATGCAGGAAATGATGACTACGACTGGCGGTCTGTTCTTGGCATCTTTCATCAGTTGTCGCTGCCAATCTGGTCTCGCAGTTTCACTCGACAAACGGGGCACACAGCGTTGCGCTGAATAACAAAAAATGACCACATAATTATGTGACTTGGAATCATCATGTATCAGACAGGAACAAACGCATTAACTGAATTTGTAATTAAAGCTGATCGACCGCTTACGTGTGACACGTTGAACGCCCCCGATTACTGACAGACAACTTCAATGGACTGGTAATGGTCATTCGCAATTCGCAAACTGTTAGGTGTCCATATTTCAGCTGATCTGCGTTGGGAAACTCACATCGATTATATTATTTCGAAAGCTGTGTCAAGGTTATATTTCTTAAAACAGTTGAAGAGAGCCGGCTTGCCGTCATCA
>Ga0209782_1002167_pt1 | contig 10803 bp, 11 predicted proteins | sample WorMetmaBAHAMAS1_FD_187390 | JGI IMG/M metagenome (GOLD analysis project Ga0209782, IMG submission 187390) | Marine gutless worms symbiont microbial communities from Max Planck institute for Marine Microbiology, Germany - Inanidrilus... | ecosystem: Host-associated > Annelida > Digestive system...
ATGGGGGACGAAGTGTGACGCGCGCTGAATGAAACTATAGCGCAACCCATCTGGAGCTTGCTGCCTTACTAGCTGCACTGAAAGCATTCCATTCGTACCTAATCAATGCCGAATTCGAAATTGTGACGGACCACATAAGCCTCACCTATCTGAAAAACCTCCACGCGGGACCCAGCAAATTGGCTAGAGCGAGCCATTAGCCAGACAGAAAACCTTCCCACCGATGCTCTAACAGCCGAAGCCGAGGCTAGATATGATGAAGACGACATAATGGACCTTCAATTGACGAGTGGGAATACAGACGAGGCCACATTGCGAGACGTGTGCACACAAAGCGACCTAGGAACAGACACGCCACGACTGGACAGGACCATTACAGTCATACACGCGCCAACAAACCACAGCAACAGACAGGACGCCGACGATACCGCCAAGGCTCGCACGCGCGTCAATACCAGCAGTACTACGCAACCAGGTCAACTTACCTCGGACGGCGGCAGCAGCAGCAGCAAGCACGGCGACAGACAAAAGACGGCGGCAGACGGTGAGCTCGGCGACGCCGAAATCAGCCTACACACAAAACCAGGACAGCCACTTAGCGAATATTATAAAATATTTGCCGCACGGCGAACTACCGGACGACAACAAAATCGCACGCCAACTACTGCTTACTAAGGACAACTTTGCCATACGAGATGACAAACTCATACACATAGGAGTTAAACGACACAAAAACAATGGCACAGACCAGCCGATTACGGAGCAACTATGCATACCCAAGGCACTGCAACCGACCATACTGGCACGTTATCATGTGCAATTAATGTATTGTGGGTATGAGAAAATGTACTTGACGTTAAAAGAGCGTGTGTATTGGGATAAAATGTACACCGATATACACCAACTACCTGGCCCAGTGTGAAACATGCCACGTCGCCAAGGCGAACCGACATCCAGTCAAGACCAAAATACAATCCAGGAATGTACCCCCTGAAATTTTCCAAAGGGTACACATGGACCACGTTAAAATTGCAGTGAAAAACGCCACTCACAGATACACACACGCTAGTACTTATTGACGCAAATTCTCTATGCTAATACCAGTCAAAAGAACATCGGCTGCCAAAACATGTCGCGCTATTCTACGAGAATGGATAGCCCATTATGGCTTATTTTCCGAACTTGTGACGGACAGACACGCATCATTCACGGGAAAATTAACCAAAATGCTGACAGACGCATGTGGCATTTGCCATACGCTTATCAGCGCCTACCACTCAAAGTCAAAGGGTCAAGTCGAAAGAATGAACTAACTTGTGCTGCAGGGAATAAGAGTACACTGCTACAACATGAGTGAATGGCCACAGTTGCTGCTGGCAATTGCAGCAAGTTACAAAGCAGCCGTAATCCCCAGCAGGGGCATTAGCCCATTCCAACTGCTATACAGTGTGAACATGCGATTGCCCGTCGAGACCTCATTGGCGAAATTACTACCTGCACACAAACGGCCAACTGAAAACGCGGAAATTTTGGCGAAGCAGCTATCATTAATGAAACAAAAGGCGCAACTCATGGCACAATACAGCCGACAGCACAATGCCAACACCGCTAACAAAACCAAAATCACCCCCGAATTGCAAATAGGTCAAAAGGTGTACAAAGTGAAGGACGTCCTTGGGAACACAGAGGACCATAAAACCGCACCCAAATTCGAGTGCCCGTACATTATAATAGATCGGACGCCACATAACTTGTACAAACTGCAGCATTTCCAAACGGGAAAAATCATACGAAGCGATGTACACGTCGACAAATTGAAATCATGTGCATCCGCCCGGGAAATGTGATGCCAGGAAACACCGCGGCACAGCGCAGCCATCAGTAAGACGGAACTTGAAACGAGCAACGACTCATCCGAGTATGGCATCGGCGGCAAAGTTGGCGGCACGTACAGCGGGGGCCGCAACCCCCACGGCGCATGTGGCACTGGCGGTGGCAGCGGGCGAACCGCCCACACCGGCACGATTGAAACAAGCACCACTGCAAACACAAAAACAGCACCGCACTTGAATGCACAGAAAACGTGCAAAACGGGCAAAGCTACCCCATACTGCGGGGTACGCAACACCGCTATACGTTGCCAACAGTGGCGAAGGCGTGACGTGCCATCCCGAGACACCACAACCAACCGCGTAGCGGACGATGGTCGCAGACCACAAGACAGCGACAGGTCCGAAAAACGGCGGATAACACGCCCAACGTGGCAGAAATGCCCTACTGGAAGCGCTAAAGGCGCAAGGGCCCGAGACGGAACTGCCAGGCAAGAGCGAACGTCGATAGTGACGGACACCCCGACCGATGGAGTCAGAGCGGACACGCCGCACGAAAAAGCGACAGCGGACACAGCGACCGCTACACTCTACAGTACTCACAACGCGAGCCCACCACTCGCGCAGACGATAAGATGCTAAAATCAACAAGTACGCTAACTGCAGCCAACACATGTTAACTTGTTAATTTTACGTGACTATGAGCGTATGCTCACGCTGTTTGTGAGCATTAATCGTTTGAACAACGAATAACATTATGAGACTCAATGCGATTAGACCTATCCATCGCCGCATGTCGCAGCATATGACGTAGAAACTTATGCATGCTCAGTTTATTATTACAACGTTATGAAATGCATTCTCAACAGTATGATGTTAGCGTAGGGAACGTGCTATTGTATATTGTGGAATACATGACTGTACATTGCGCATGAACGCAATTTCTGTGCGCACACACCCCACGTGACCGGCCGCACGTTGCAGCAACCGGCACACGAAGGCTCGCACACAGAAACCCGGCGACTTATTGCATATCCATATGAGCGATTATTGTATGTATGACAGGTATTCCGTTATGTGCCGAACATGCACAGGCACGCGAGAAATTACGTGACCACCCCCAAAACATTTGCGGGCATTGAACCCACAGCACGAAACGTGCGAACCCGATCCAAATTCACCACGGCATGACGCAACCGCATCACGTGAGGCAAATCTGGCGTGAAAAAGGCGCGGGCCACAGAATTTATATACATGCAAACCGGATGCTCCATACACCCAAACCACCCAAGTGTCACGTAATTAACCACGCACACACAACGGACATGGACATGACGGACATAAGATGTGACAGAAGATATTAACTATTGGTCCTAAATATCTTCCACGCTCTTAAAATAAGCGGGGTATTCATTAGGGTCCTCCCCCAATTTTGGTAAGAGGGGATCCAACATCTTGCCAAAATAACGAAGTTGGCCAGGCACAGATTCTTTCTGTGCCCTATCCTCCTCATCCTTTTTTATCTGTCTCTCTAGCTCTTTTGACGGCCATTCTTCTTTCAATTTTTCTCTTTCCTCTCTCTGCCTTTCCAATTCTAATGGCTTTCTCCGTAACTGTCTTTCCTCCACTCGGTCTCTCAACTCCACCTCTCTCAATTCCGTCATTCTGAATTCTCTCTCCTCATCCTTACTCAACTCTTTCGTATGTTCCATTCCACCCTCCGCGCCTTAGGGTTCCTCCTCGGCTTTAGCGGGTGTATATAAAATGTGACGAGCTAAAGCTTCTAACAAATCATCACAGGCAAGAGTAAGAAGCTGCTTCGTTATAACCAGCTCGTACAAGACGCAAACGTATACGTTCTGAACTCGTCTTAATAAGCTCCTTACAAGTGTCTTCTGGGAGCTATGTTATCGCACTTTTAACAAATTAAAAATATACAGGTAGGCTACAAAATAGTAATAATAGTGCTATACCTAGCAACCATATATAACGTGATCACCTCAATACTCTACAATACAGAGATGCATCGACGGACTTCTGATACAGTGCTGCTAAAGCCACCTGTACAACAACTACTACAATACAATAGATTCAACCGCACCGGCTGACCACAACGCGCTATCAACAACGCCTTGCTGCCGACCACAGTTCGACACTAGTCGTGCATACAGACCTCGCTGGGCAAACGCAACTCAACAGATCACTCAGTCCACCTCCAATGGAGTGTAAACAAACAGAGACCAGCACTCAGTAGCTGACCTCAATCAACTCGCTTGACTGACAACACAGCCAGGTATGCCAGACCAAACACAGGCCGACAGTACACCTGACCACAATACTGACACGAATCACGTCAATATATTATCACGGATCGGATTACACCAACTCCATGACACGCCAGGACAAGCACGATCAGTTACGCATAAATATGACGTAAAAGACTAAATTCTACCAACCAGGCAACTAACGCTGTGCTAGGCTAGCAATGCAAATCAACCACACTGTCAGATTCCGTGACAAGAGAAAGTAGGCCCTTACCCAGGGTAATCTGCAGGGTTGATGTTGACGCCTCGTTGAGTGTCTGCCGCCACTTCCGTAGACAAATTCCAGAACTTCACATCGTAGAACGTCGTTGATCTCGAACGCAGTGGAATCCAGCCAAACGGTTTAACGTCTCCTTGATTGTGCCGCATGGGCTGCCAATCTCACTGGTCGTTCAGCACGAGAACGGCGTAATGATTGGACGTTTCCGACCACTATCCGATCGTCTCCTGTTGTGAGATATCTCTTGTGATCGAGATATCCTGTCGACTGTGCCAAGATGTCAGGACCTTTGTGGTCGGTCCATGACTAGTGGGACAGTGACCGTGCAGCTTAACAATCTCACGATGTTTTACGATTTTTATGAATATTATTATTAACTATTTATAGCATGAAAATGTACGAGACGAACAGAAGATTCAACGATAAAGCAGTAGAATGTGCTTCACAAGTATAACAGTGAGAGTTCGAGTGTCTGGTCTCACTGTTATGAGAGGAATCAACTCAAGTGCACTCGTCTCAGCTTTTTTCTCTTTTAATAACAGCACACAACTAGACATTCTGCTACTGCAAAAACTCGTGTTCACTCTACCACAGCTCAACGTCGAATCTCTCATTCCAGCAGAACAACGTTTATATAATCGTCCATGATCTGGGCAGTCAGCCCTGAATACCACAAGGTAGCAACAACATGACTATGTCTAGAGCTGGGCAAATTAAAAGCTAGACAGAAATTCTACAAAGTTAGGTAACTAGTGTACACTCAATTTAGCAAAGGGTTCATCACTAAAGTCTGCAGTCGCTTCTGACGTCAAAGGCATGCATGACGTCAGTAGCGGCACGTGTCGCGGATGGCTACCGTGATAATGGATGAAATTGTCCGGACACGCCGGCGCAATGAGAACGTCAACACATAAAAACATATGACAGATATATAGCTACTTGACGGACGAACGGCAACGTTCAGACCTCCCAGAAATAAAGACTAATGAGAACTGTCTCGGTACGCCTATAGAAAAAAAACTGCGACAGATATATGAACAAGCCGATGTTTTGGAAAGCCATTAGTCAGTAGTCAGTTAGACTCGAATTTTTAAGTCTAAAGAAAACCTAAGAATGAATTAAATATAAATCTACAAAGTTTAGCTGTTACACACCTCTCCTGCAAAATTAAAGCACGGCACCTGACATGAAAGGGTTAATGTTAGAATTAAAAAAGGTAAGAAAAGGCATTAAGACAAGAGTAAACGACCAAAAAAATGTTGGGCAAAATCACATGAATGCAATAAAATATCAAGCTAACAACAGATTGTAACTAAGACAACAAACAAGTGATTACTTATACCACGAAAATCGAGAAAATTCAAACTAGAATAATATACGATGCATGAAACAACTACACAAAATGTATACCAAGAAACGTTTATCGTCAAAATCGGTCTCTCATTCCGTAACATTAAACATCAGTAAGATAACGCAAAGACATGAGTAAGTAAGTAAGCAAACAAACACATGACAAAATATAAAAATCAGATATTGTACAATATGGGGGGCTACGAAATAGTAGACGGGTTATATTGTAACTAAATGTAATTGGCAAACATCGAGCATCGGAAGAGACGCTGAGTTTGTGCGTTAGTCTATTGCAACAGATTACTGAATCACGAATGTAACTGCATGCAGAAACCAACGCTACATAAAGAAAAGTTGTAGCAAAAACGACGTGGTCTGCATCGCCACAAAGTAAGCTTAAACGATGACGGTATGCAGGAGTTGTGAGGCTGACTAGAGCTACAGCAACAGAGCGTCGCCTGCAGTTAACTAATAAACAACTCTGCAGGAGGTGTGCTGCCAGATGCAACAGTCATGTGCTCGCCGTCTCAACGGACGGGCGTGTGCGGCACACGAGTCGTCAGTAGTGCAAACCGATAATGAAAATGTGTAAAAAGGTAGATTATAAACGGATTATAACGGCAACTGAGCAGCTAAAGGACAATCTCTCGTCGTCATATAAAAGTAAGTAACTGATTTTGATTGTTATAACACTGAAAGTGAATGAATGTAACTTCGGATAAATATAGAGAGGCCGAGAGATCCTTTGTAAAAAAACTGAAGGTTTTTTACAGGTGCTAGGACTCATGGGTATTTGGCAGGGCAGCACCTATATAAAACTTCAACCAGGCAACTGAACACAGTGCAGTCAGCAGCAGCTGCCGACATCAGTATGGCAGAAGACCAACGGGAAAAGTTTGTGATAGAGGTGATAGGGAATAAAAGAAGAATTCTGACCCTGGAGGTGGAACCAAAAGAACTGAAGACAGAAATATTAACGACAGTGCTTCACAGTGAAGAAACGTGGAAGAAGGAAGAAGAGACAGATAGAACAACGAGTGATAAAGAGGAAGGAGAGGAAGACGAAGTAGACAGTGAAATTAGAAGATTTTACAATGAAGGCGACGACGTGGAGATGGATGAGACCTCAAACAGTTACACTGACTCTGCAGAAGATGACGGGGCATCAGACGAAGAAGAAATAATATTGTCATCAGATGGAGAGGAGAGTGAAAGTAACACTGGTGGCGGTGGAAATGACAGAGAGTAAGCCGAAGTAAAAAAAAGAAATTGCTGTATATAGGCCTAATAGCTAGTAAAGACGCTATATGTAAAAAAAAACTTAATGATGTTTGTGATAGATTAGTAATGTAGAAAAGTTTCTTTGTTTGAATTAGTCATGTATTTCGAATGGAAGGTATGTGAAATCTATATTTGTTATATTATTGAAATTTATAACATAATAGTATATCTATAGTAGAAATAAATGATACTTACTAGGACTGGGGGTCACAAGTTCAGTAAAAAGAATAGTTTTAGGTGATGCTGTGTAATATCATTAGTACATGTCATAATGAATAATTGGTGATGCACGAACACAAACATTGCTTACTAAGCAATAATATTCCAAGTCGTCGAGAAAATACTGTAAATGTAACGAGTAATAGTCCAACAACAGTCCAATGACGTCATCAATCTATACGTCACTTTATATTGTGAAATAAAACCAATAAATATGTGAACAAACACACATTCACACAATGGTCTGTAATGTAATGTAAAGCAACAACACTTAAAGCATATCATTTACACATATTCCATAAGCTGCAGATCCTCATAAAATTCAATCAACGACCGGCAATTGTGAGAGGGAAGGATACAAATGCAGTGGGAGAGTAACTGAAACTGAATCATCGTGACGTGCTGTTTGAGGTTCATCTAGATCATTCTTCCTGACTAAAACAGCATGACCCGAAGGTGGGTCAACTGTTTCAAAGTCGACTAAATGGAAATTTCCATTATATTCTAGTAAGCACAGTACATAGAAGGCTGTCCTTTTCAGTATGCATTGAATTTGAAACTTAGCCCATGGTGAAATGAGCACATGTGTGGGAAACTTCTGAGAAATGCCTTCTAAAATATGGGTGATTTCAAACGTTGGCCACTTGATATAAATTGCTGGCCAAATCTTTGCAGTAGAGATTGTTTCTATGTAAGCAGCTGAGTGAAACTGATATGCATATAATGCAGAAAACAGGCACATACAACGAATTCTGATGCATTTGTTGTGATCTCCAATTTCAAGAGTAATGTAGAGATTGTGCTGTTTGAGATGTTTGACATAAATCCACACTAACAAGAGAAGGATAGTCAGTACTGCTAGAAAAAGTACAGTAGTGAGATCGATAACAATAGCTTGATCAACCAAAAAGGATGAGGCTGTGTCGGTGTAATTCAAAAATGGCAGTGAAGGTTTATCGTTTCCATATGCCAAAAATGAGGGAAAATTGGTTGGTTGTGCTGCTGAAGTTGTCTTGAAAAATGCTATGGCTGAACCAAAAATTCGGAATTTGTAGAATAAATATAACACCATAGCCATAGCTAAATATGCAAAAATTATGCCTTTCCATTGAATCCACCAACCAGTACTTGAAACTCTAGGTGTGAGCAACAAATTATTGTCCTCAGCTGTCATGATTTGAGACATGTGATGTAGAACGACATCAGAAAGTTCGTTGAAAACCAAACTGTGGTTCCTTACGTGCTCTGAAAATTTGTGGAGGTCATGGCTACGTTTTATGTCTTTGGAAATAAATTTGTGGAACTCGTGGCTAAAATGTCGGAAAGCAGGGAGTTGAACAGGTAATGGTTTTTGTAAATAGGTGTTGCCAGTCAGGTCACCCAGAGATTTGTCATGGAAGAATAACTGTAGACTTGCCAAGTTTACTATATACCGAGTTTTAGAGATGTTAACTGACTGCTTACATCCCATCAATCTGGGTGGCCAATATAAACTGGTTTGCGATGAATTTAGCAGGAAAACTTTCACTCCGCAGTCACAAGGGATGTCCCTAACACACTGAACACAACCATCCAAAGTGGACTGTGTACTAATGCAATCCAGTGTCATTTCTGAAATGTTTGTTAGCAAAATTCTGCTATTTTCCAAAAAACGTTTGGTTCTAAGGATTGTTCATGTAAAGAAAAAAACACAGCTGACGAATTTGTGTAATGTTGTTTCTGAATAATGCACTAATGCAAGAAGAAGCTGTATTAAAAGATTTGAAAACAGTGTTGAAGTCTGGTAAATACAGCAGTCGTGGATGACGAGTACTGTCGTCGTGATCCATAGTAAAGGAGTAAAGACTGTGACGGCTAGTTACGAAATAGTGTGGCAAATTCAAAAGCCAAGTACTGTGTGTAGTACGTCCTGTCACTGGGACTGGAAAAGAAGTGACCTTGAAGACTAGAAAGTCATAATTGAATGTAGTAAGTGGAACTTGTAACTGGATGAGAAGGCATTTATTATGTCGGCCAAACCGAAAATTGTGCATAGCATAAAAGTCACTGGCCCTTTCAAATATCAAGTGAAAATTTTGGAAAAACTGCCGCAAATGTGCTTTTATGATTAGTAAATTCGTTCGTAAGGTAGTTTTTGATACTAACTGTGGAGTCAGAATGCCTTGAATTAAGAATTCAATAGATTGACGTAATTTATATTCATCTATGTGCCGTAGTTGTGTTATGTACTTCTGCAGCCTCTGTAATGCCATAACTAACCGATGTTGATCTTGGCTCTCGGTATTAAACATTGTGTGTATTTCATCATATAGGTCACTAATTGCTCATTCTTGCATTATAGTTAAGTTTCTGAATGAATCCATTCTTTCGGCAGAGAACTCTATGAAACTAGTGAATTGATTATGTTGCATTTGCAAACCATGATCCAAATCAGAGATGCCTTGTGCAATACGTTTAATGTGGTCTCACATAGGTTGTAAGTCTGCTTCGGATGTGGTGCCAAACAGCTGACTCAAAAGGACACCACCAATTGGTAAAAGTGATCTTTTACGACTTAAAGGTCTAGAAATATTTTGTTCGGTTGGCAACAAATGGTATATGGGCTGCAAAGTTTGCAGAATTTGATCCACCATGTCTACATGTTGCCTATGTAATTTTACCACTAGAGCTCTGTTCTGTTCTGTTGCGTTGTTACAATATGGCAGCTGTAGATGCAAATTCCCCAGTGTCAGGTCTGGCAAATGTAAATCAAAGATATGAGACCATGTTCCTGACACTAATTTTACTGTACGTACAGGCGAAAATATTACTCCGTAATTCAATCGGGTAACTTGCCATGAAGACACTGTGGCATCAATATGTTAAACGATGTACGGTGTGATCTAAAAGATGACTAACAGTGGAGTTAAAACATTGCTCGACCAAAGCCACGACATGAAGCCTACAAAAATGAAAAAAGTAAATGTAATTGAAATAGCGTTGCAACTTAAATTTGGAATTTGTTTGGCCCTAAGATAATAATAATAGTAGGCCTTCATTGAACCACGAAAAACTGTTTCCCTGCAAAACAATAATGAACGCGCATTTACTTCATATTCGCCATTGATTGTACAATCGTCAATCTTACAGCTGTCACTAACACAAATTTTACCCCATTGTGATTAAACTCGACGTTTCCTTTGGCACTTGGCCTTCTCTCGTCTCTCTATAATGTATTGCTCTATGGCATACTGAGTAATATTTTCAGCTGATTCCCATGATTAAGATCCGCTTGAATCTTGCCATTTCACCGATAGTAATCTTTATTACTAATCTTTTTATGATTGAGTAGTCTCTCAATTGGGTACCACATATCATCTGTTACTGTGGTTGTATCTGATGAAGGTGATGAATCAGACACATTAACTTCTGTAGGTTTTATATTGTGACGTAAGAAAAATGAGTCTCTATCATTTTGAAATAATTTGAGCCGATTTACATGTATAGCGGCTCTGGGTTCCTTACCTGTAGAACAATGACGGAGCTTATATAACAATCCATCATCAGATTTGGAGGTGACAAGATAGGGACCACGCCACAC
>Ga0209782_1002168_pt1 | contig 10802 bp, 1 predicted proteins | sample WorMetmaBAHAMAS1_FD_187390 | JGI IMG/M metagenome (GOLD analysis project Ga0209782, IMG submission 187390) | Marine gutless worms symbiont microbial communities from Max Planck institute for Marine Microbiology, Germany - Inanidrilus... | ecosystem: Host-associated > Annelida > Digestive system >...
GTCGACCGAACTTCTTGACGGTAGCGTCGACCAGGTTGGCGACGTCCGCCTCACAGGTCAGTTCTGCGACGACCGTGAGAGGTCGCTCCTCCGTGTCGGCAGGACCGACACGTACACACTCGTCGCCGACACGCTGCAAGTTCACCTCGTCACGATCGGTGATCGACAACTTTGCGCCGAGTCGAGCGAACAGCATCGACGTTGCAGCTCCGATACCTGAACTGGCGCCAGTAATTAACGCCACTTTTCCATTTAAATCGTCCATCGCTAGAGAATTAACACTAAATGAGTACATGCACGTGGAGGACTCCCGGTTACATGCGGCCTACACAACTGTACTATACGGACCTTGTATCGCGTCGCTCGCGTGAAGGCAATTAGAAGCTTTCTCTGTCTATAAAACTATCGGGCCGCAAGTTCATAGCGTCGTCTACAGCGTTAAGCTGCATGTACACGTACTTAGTTTTACTCTACAACGAAAAGAATGATGGGAATGTTTAGTTTGAAAGCTAACGGATAGCTAGCATAATCCACTGCACGGAATCGGGACCAGAGACAATAAATAAATGAACGAAAATTAAATAACCAGTTAGCTCATAGAATAATTCTGCAAATAGCTCAAGAGTGACAAGAGTGGTAAAAAATAGGATGTAGCAAGTGTAGAAAGAGGGGCGTCCGAGATGAGACAGATAAACGGCGATGACGCTGATAAAGAGAAGACAGGCAAAACACATCGAAACGATCAGTTATTCGTACCGTAACAAGAATGATGTTGGTAGACGAGTGAGAGCATAACCACAGATAAAGAACGAGTGCTGAGACTGAGACGAGTTGAACTGAGATGAGGTCGACGGTTGAGTGGTTGTTGGGACTTTAGTTAAACGCACTCTTAAACTCTTATTATACGGAACAAATTCATGAAATACAGAAGTGATCGAGTGAAAAGTAGAATTTCAACATAAAATGGCCCCAGGATAGCGCGAGATAACTCCTCCCCTCTTCCACCAGAAATCCTGGCATCATCCCATTCGACGATCCGGGTGAGGCGTTGTCAGTAAGTAGCAAGGACATCCACCTATCCAAGCATGCAAAGGTATCCGGGATCCATTGCACCCTGTGACCACAAGGCACTTCTGTCACAGACAGACAGACGGACAGACAGACAGACGGGCACTGACATCGTAGTATATTACATCTCGTATATATGTATATATTACATCTCGCGCTAATAATACTAATTGATCGCGACGTAGTTGACTGTGGATAGCTACAAAATATGTGTAAAATACTGCAAGTTAATATTATTATTATGCAATTAGTCTTAATTTATTTGTTGTACACGTATTCGTATTTTTATTAATTCATCTTATTTATGATTTGTGCTCACTTTGCTTGACTTTAAATCCATATTGTTGTTGCGCTGTGCTAAGTTTCTTTAGGAAATTGCTAAGCATTTGACTGAAATAGCTACTGAACTGACACAGGCCTTTATAAGCCCACGCTAAAATTGGATTTTAGCTTGTGGTCAGTACCAAAAGACTAAATTTTCGGCAAAAGCCTGTACTAACCTAGCTAACAACAGATAAACTGTTCGCGGCCAGCTAGTACTACATTTTCGAACTGTATTGTTTCTTATATTTTACGTTTTACAGGCTTTACTGTAAAGGTCAAAGTCAAAGTCACACAAACCCAGCAGTTCTGTACAAAGTACATGTAGGCGTATACGACACACTGCATATCGCTGCTTCATGCAATAATGTTACTTTGATCTAGCAACAGTGATTTCCTCTTTTATTGCTATAACGTTTATTTCTGTATAGGCCTAGATCTTAGTTACATTATGCATGCTATTAGTATTCTACTTTCTATTATTAGTATTTTGTATTTTAGTATTTACATACATGTTATCTTCAGCTATCCAGCCTCTTAAAGGCTGCAAGAGTGTTCAACAAGAGACCTAGCACTGGCTAGCATGGCGCGAGACGATCCGCCCGCAAGCAGCACGGCGAGCAACTTGCAGCACGGCGGCCGCAATGCGCGGTAAAGTGGGATCGGAATTTGAAACCTAAATTAGCTATAATGCGCCAATGCACTTCCGTCACAGACAGACGGACACTGACATCGTAGCATAAGCGCGAGATGTATATATTACATTTCGCGCTAAAAACCATTTTACAGATTTGCGGAAGGATGAACTAACTGATCGGTCCAGAATGTAGCGCGGTGACTCTAAACTGCAGAACAATTTAGCGGTAAATTTAATTTCGATTTGTTCTTGACGTATATACCGAGACTACATGTACGCGTGCTTCCGATACACTGATGTCGTGAATTTGGATCTGCTATTGAAAGCTTATAACAATCGGTACTTAGCCTACTATTTTTGTTTACCACGTTCGACATTCGGGAGTATTGTGAACCCTTCCGTCTGTAGGTTGTGGCAGTTTGTCTAACCATGATTATGGCGAATGTATTTTTCCGACCTCGTCGTGGTCACACGTAACAATAAGTCGTAAATTCCATAATTTCCTCGTAGCATCCTCGTAGCGACTTCCCCGTTCAGCTAGCCACACGACTGTGACACGAGCATGACACGCAACGACTTGTCGCGGACATCCTCGCGCTCATACTCGCGAGGATGTTACAAGGATGCTATACGAGTAAAACTGGTCCCGTGAAGTCCAGCTTAACGGCAAACTTTTACATCGACTTTGGACGTCACAGAGCATTTCTTGTTGAGTTAACATAAAGACATGTAACAGACGAATGGGCAGATGAATAGGACTGGCTATCCTGTGGGGTTCTTCCTCCAGAGGCTCCATTATGGATTACGTGATATAAGCTTACCAAGTTACCACACAGGATACGACTTATAGGAGCAGCTAGCTATAGGCTACGACTAAAAGTCAAACACATGCCGTATGCAGTTTTAATGAATGAGCGACTGCAAAACAGCGTACAACGTGTACATGTGAATAACGTGTAATAAATACTGCTGTTAAATACGCACACATGCGACAAAAAAGCCTGTGAACGTTAAAAATGCCAACAGAAATTATTCCGGAACATAATTATGAGGACCGCACACTTGCCTAAAGCTTAATAAGCGGGCAATTTCAAACAGGCCATCTATAAGTTACGTACTTACGCACATGGCAGGATCTGTATGATAACTCGCATGCGTTTACGATATGTAACAGAAAACAACCACAGTCGCATATTCTTCACAATAAATACTGGTAACATCGTACATAAAAAAGCCCTCAAATAAATATCTGCATGATTTCAGACATTCGCCAATACTCTAGCTGAAGTTGCTTTAACTTTTAGCTGTAAACAACTAATGGCCTAGAATCTGTCCAGGTTAGTAACAGTAATGTCTGCGCACGCATGTTTTCCAGTTATATGCAGTTTACCACCGAGTAAACTCTTGAACCAAGGCGGCATTACAACTTATCATATCATGCCTGGTGGCTCATTGACTTAGTAACATGTAGTAATAGACGTTCACACACTGGCCTTAATCTACACTGAGTCTTACTGGTCAGCAGAGAGATGGTTATTGAGTAAACCATTTCTGTGTGAAGGTAAACTATCTCACCATTTATCCAGCATACACGTACTTCACTTCAATACACTGTACAGGAAGAAACATTAGGCCCTCTACCCAGTCAGAGGTAGCGGATATTAACTGAGCCAGCTATCCCTGTAGCAGGCCCGTCTATCTGTAACAATCTGCCCGACGATGTGACTTCAGCATCTACTCCTCACCATTTTCCGCCAGCGACTGAAAACCTAGGCTGTCTGTTGTCTCTCTCCTTCCCTGACTTTATACTGGACTGATAGACCTTACCTCACCGACATTGGTTCCTGAAGTGATACATGGACCACTCTAAAATTTTTTGATTGACTGACTGACTGACTGATCAATCCTGGGCTGGCTAATGTGGGTCGTAACACTGAAAGTTTGCTTATTCAGGCTCATACCTTAATGGTTCAAAGGCCGCAAAGGGGATGAACTCATCCCTTTTGCGGCCTTTGAGCCATTAAGGTATGAGCCTGAATAAGCAAACATACAATGGATCTTGCAGCCCAGACAAGACTTAAAATTTGTTTGAGGGCTTGACAAAAACTGCTTAATTTAATTCAGCACGAAACTCATATGAGGAGCAAAAAATTAAGACTTTTCAAGCACATGAAACCAACACAGTTATATGCTATGAAGCATGCACACAAAAATGTAGGCCTACATTGTATAATGGTATATATCAAAAGCACACAGCAGTCTATTGTTAAATGATCACAGTTCAATGACATTTTGAACATTACTCAATATTTTGCAAATTAGCCCAACTTGGCCGGAAAACGCATTTAAATCTTAATGAAATACCACAACATTCTCCAAATAACTCACAACAGATGATACAGTAACAAAGTTGATGGACAACTTGTATCCACTTACCAGCAGTAGTATATTTTATTTCCTTTACTTCACACATTATTTAATGTACCTCATACCACAGAAAGCACATGTCTATTAATCGCAGATTTGCTCAAACACAAAAATTTCAAAACTTGTGAAAACCAAGATGTTTGCTTCAGGCTTTTCAGCACTTCAGAAGCAAGGATCTTGGTCTCAACGACTAGATCACTGTCAATAATACATTCAAAAGGTGTAAAAAATGAGCCATATAACGTTTAAGAAACGATAAATAAAAAAGTTTCAATGCACAAGCAAACACAATACAAAATGACTCACACAGCTTCATATAACAAAGACTTTTAAAAAATGAAGCACCAGAGCCAGTAGGTCTTATACAGCAATAGATGGACGGCAGTACATGTAGAGTTGGCACTTCCTGGACGAGTCATTAAAACAATAGTAGTTCACACATTCATCACAAATACAAGTCTAATATTGACTTCATCGCTGTAATAATACTGTCTGTCAACGAAATACAGCCAGCTCAAAAATCACCATTAAGGAAATGACATGAAAGAAACAGGGCTAATAGTATCTCACTAAGACAATATAATGCAGCAGCAGTTTGAAAATGGCACGACTGTTCTTTCAAGTTGCGGGTTTCAAGCAAATGGCCTTGTACATTAAAACATAATAAACTTTTGTCAGCGAGGAAAAGGGGAGGGGCACTGCACCACTTATCAGAACTCAGCCACACATACCAGCTCTGTCCTTGCTACTTTTGTTTTTTCTTTAACCAGTGTAGTTCAGGACTGGAATTACTTTAGGTTAGGTCGGTTCCCGAAAATGAACATTTTGAAATGTGTGAAGTAGGCTTTTATAGGCTCGATGCCCTTCCAGTCATTCAACCAACAGCATCAAGACACCTTGCTGCTGACAATGAATGATGAGGCATCGTGTCATACGAACAATTGTGAGCTGGGAAGATGTGAAGTTGAAGTCAGAGCAACACCGGCACCGGCGAACAGCGCTGGCGAGCTATGAGCATGCTGCTGCTGTGTCGCCAGCCACACTCTGAAGTTTGGCAACCGGTCTTTCACCGCTGGCCTCAGCCGCTGCCATGCCGAAACATTTTCTTCGTCGTGCGAAGGAACAAACTGTACACTACGCAGTAATTCTGACTGAAGATCAACCGCACAAACTGCTAAGTCTCCGGTCCCGTTCAGCGTGTGTCGCCGGACTAGTCGACAAAAAGGACGCTGAGACTGCAGGAACTGTTCCTTAGCACTGTGCGTTGAAATTTGTTGGTCATCATTGCCTGCCAATGGTGCGACTCGACTGCAAGCTGTATCATCCTCACATGGAGCCGGTTGGACAGGTTCAGTTACAACTCTGTCCAGACACGGTACTTCTGCAGTGTGTTTGCTTATTTGCACTCCACAGGCATCCCGTTCCTCAGATGATGCAGAACAACCTGGTTTGTCTAATACTACGTCAGTTTCCGACTCAGTCCCAGTGGGACTCAATACTGTCAGCCCAACGGGTGAGTCAGTTGCCGTATCCGAGTGCAGCATTAAACCAGCACCGGTTGGCTTTCCAAACTGTTCAACGTCCCTAACAGCAGGCTGTACAGGAAACCTGTTCACATCACACGATTTCCGATCTTCAGTGCCCGACTGCTGAGCCGGACTGAACGAGTACTTATCTGCCATGCTAACTGTCTGCAACAGCACATCAGACTCCGACATCTGACTGTCCGACATCTGACTGCTGAATGACAGGCTCAACTGGTCTGAATGATCTGCAGCAGAATCAATAGAGTCTTGGCTCAACTCCATCGCAGAAGCTGTAGTGCACAGAGAACTGTCCACCGGATCACTGTTGGCGAGTGAAAAATTCCCGCTGCTTTGACTTCTCGGAGTGCTCAGCATCTGGTCATTACGATTTCGGCAATGGCCGAGAGTTGCCCCGTGAGAAATCTTCCGAGTGTCCGTGCCCTGTACACTGGTAACTTCCACATCTCCAGAAACCAATCGACTTCTGCAATCGCCATCTCGGCCACCATAGATGGAAGACATGGTTGAATAGTCTGAAGTTACGGACTGGGAGTCGGCAGCACATGTTGTGGCCACACTGCTGGCAGATACGCCAGCCGGATGAACTGCCGTAGTCTCTTGTTCATGCTGTGTATGCAGCCTAGACGCTACAGGACTGACATTTGGCGGCGACAATGCTGCTGCGGTTGCATTAAACGTCCGCTGCAGATCGTCAGCAAGCTGCTGCATATGCTGCTCAACGGCCTCCTGCATTTTGGCCGCTCTTGAGCTCGGCACAGTTATTGCGTCACCAGGACTTGATGTGCTTGGCAATACTGGAATTGTAAATGACTCTGCCATGGGGCTGTCATCAGTTTCTTGCAACATCACGCTGTCAGCTAGTCGACTGATATTAACTGATCGTCGTTTCTGTTCATTGCTTTCCGCTGCTGGTTGGTTGCACCCATTCTGCATGAAAAGCGTCCGTCGTTCTTTCAAACTCGATGAACCGCGACCTTCTCTTCGTGTTGGAGCATCTACAGTTTTACTGCCGTGACCGCCGGTACCCGAAACATCTTTAGTTTCAGCACTTATAGTAGAAGATATTGAAGAAACTGTGGAACCGCTGTGACTGCTGGCAGATGCTAGTACATCTGTTTCATCTACACGTTCCGTTGTTCCACCAGTTCTAAGTAGTTCTTGTAGCTGACGCAGCTCCAACTCGTGATCGATGTTACGTTCACTGAAAGAAGTTGGTTCTGAGAGTGTGCCATCTCGTTCTCCCGACTCCCGCATTCTTCCACTGCTCTTGTCTCGGCTCCGGCGAATACGTTTGTTGGCAGCATGAAAAATTGACGAGACAAACTCCTTTGCCGACGAATCACGACCGCGATCACCAGACGCTAGACAAAAATGACAATCATAATGCACAAAATCATTTTACAGCCACTAATCACTACTCAGGTCAACCTATGTTAGCTGGAACTCCCATTTAAGAACTGTAATCATGTTACAGCAAACTTTTACCGCTTGCATGCATGCCCTTGCTCAAGGCAACTAGCACATTTGATAAGGAATAAGACAATAGAGTATGCCTCAGCAGTGTTACCTAGTATGCCATTTCCATACTATTAACAAAATAGATAAGAAATGACAACAGGCCAAAAGCAATTTTCTAAAATTAAAAAAATGCAAGCTAGTTCTAAGCATGCAATCATTCCAAAACATGCCTCAAAAGCTCATTCTTTTATTTCCATTATACTACCAGCTACATCACTGAGAATCCCAATTATCTTGCCACGTCTTTTGATGATGGCTCACAAATTATCAGAAAATGTATAAATGCAAACCCATCATCTCGGCTTTCAGCAGCATTTCATTATTGACTCCAGTGACTGGAGTGGGTTCCACATTAGAAGACTCGAGGAATGGAACGTTGACATCTTCATCCCATGAACCAAAGAACCAATGACACTACGAATATAATTAACACACCACATGCTGTACGAAAAGACAGCAAACGGCAAAAGTAATCTGGCAATAGGCTGCATCGCCACTGCATGATGCCCCTGCTGTGCGGTACTGGATGTGCGTTGTTGTAGACAATGGCCACAGCAACAAAAACTGGGTAAGCCCTTCCTGCGAGGTGTGGAACTCATGTTCCCCTCAAAAGTGCCCGCTTCCCATGAGGGATCTGAACCTTTTCTAATACATGGTTCCTTGGGCCCATGCAAGTCTACACCACAAACTGGCTCATCATCGATTCAGCCAATTTTCCACAGCTCACCCATATGTTCAACACTAAGACACACAGATTCGGCTGACCATTGTGCACGTTTACAAATTATATTTAATTATTACAGTTAATTACACAGACCACACTATGTGCAACATCTGCAGCAAGAGGCCACATCAGTACTCTGTGTGTGCAGCCTAAAATGTCTAAAACTGACTGATGAGATGTCTAATACTGGAAAGCAAAGTTCTGCTGACATTTCTGTATAACTAATATCTATGACAATCAAGGGAAGCACAAAACTGGCTAAACAGTTCACAACAATGGACAGGCAGTCAATATTTCTTATCAATTGTAAACCTGTTCTCAAAATAATGAAATTATACCTGCAGACATAAAAAATGAATGTTGACAGTCTTGAGTAAGTAAGTAAGTAAAGTGTAGATTTATATAGCGCATATACGTAACACTTCTAATGTGCTACAACACGCTAATACTGGTTAAACAAGAATGTCTTGAGTGAATGTCGGAATGCAGACTCAGTACAGTCAGACTCTCTGCGTTGGTCGGGAAGCAGGTTCCAGACAGTGGGTCCGGCAACTGAGAATGCCCGACGGCCGAGTGTGTTACGTCGATAGCGTGGTAAAGTCAGCAAACAGTGATGTGCGGAACGTAGTCGCTGACGACTGACGATGTCTGAGACTGGAACGCAGCAGTCTACCATGCAGATACTGCGGCGCTTTGTTGTGGAGACATCGGTGGACTGTGACACCAAGCTTGTACCAGACCCGATCTGCGACATTAAGCCAGTGCAAGTCGCCATGTAGAATCTGTGAAAGTCCACAGTCGTACTTGAGTGTGCCGCTGACTAGACGTGTGGTGGAGTTCAGCACTCATTGTAGTTTGTCGGTCAAAGACCTCGGTGAGCTGGTGAGTAGCATGTTGCAGTATTCAACTCGAGCTGTCACAAAAGCGTGGACAAGTGTCTTCATGGACTCATCGTCCAGTGATCATCAGACTCGTCGAAGTTGGCGTAGACAGAAGAAAAATGACGCACATATGCTGTAAAATTGTCTGGCCAGGCTAGGATCAGCAGAAAAGGTAACACCGAGCACGCAAACGTGACCAGATGCTGTGACAGTGTCCGAGTCAATCTGTAATGGCATACCCTTGCAGCCTAACGACGGCTGGCTGTGCTTCGAACCCGCCCACAATAGTTCCGTCTTATCAGTATTCAGTTAAAGGCAGTTCGCAGACATCCAGTGGCTGACTTCCTCTAGGCACCATTCCAGTCGCATGACAGTGGCCACCATTTCGTCGTGAAAATAGTGCCGATAGAGTTGGGTATCATCGGCAAACGCGTGAATGCTCACATCGTATTTCTTGACAACTTCGGCAAGGTCTGACTTATACAAAATGAATAAACGGGGTCCAAGAACTGATCCTTGTAGCACAGAACAAACAATGTGAACTATAGCCGAAGTGGTACTACCGTAGATGACATGGAATGATCTGCCTTGCAGGTATGAACGAAACCACTCGAGTGCAGAAACGTGAATACCAAATTGCCTCACTTTCGAGACGGAGCATGAGCAGGTCATGATCGACAGTGTCAAAAGCCGCCGTTAAATCAAGTAAACACAGAGCTGTCACTTGTCCGCTGTCAGCTCCAAGTAGCATGTTACTAACACTTTCGTCACAGCGGTCTCAGTGCTGTAAAACTGGCGATATGATGATTGTGTGCGTGTTGAATTGATTGAATGCTTAAGAGAGAAAACGAATGCAGAAAGCAGAAACTTACATGCTGAATGACCATTTCTGAAATGCGGCACTGATCTGACATGTCCCGCACCATTGTAATCATGCTGTCTTCTAGTGGTCGGATCAACGTCGGTCCAAATATGATGGCTAAGTTACGTGGATCCATCTGAACATCACAGAAGTAAGTCAGAGTATTTCTAAATGGCGCTATCTAACAAAAGTCACAAAGTACCGTGGTCCCATAACTGAAAAAAAATTAGTCATTAAACGCCGTTTGAATTGCTTAAGAGAGTCGCATTGTCGCAGTTCAGCTGGCAGAGAATTCCAGATTCTTGGTCCAGCAGCGACAAAACACTGATTGCTCAAACACTAAGGCAACATAATCATGCATATCATCTGTCAGTAATGCCAAACTATCTCTCTTCCACATTACCACTTCCACCAAGGATGCAATTTACTTTTTTGCTTTGATTTGTTGGTTTGTCTGTGTATTAGCAGAATTATTCGGAAAGTTAACGACAAATTTCTGTGACACTAATAAGCTAGACCTTGGAGCAAACAACGTTAGGATTGGGGTTACCTGAATGCAATGGCTTCAGTGATAACATCGAGCAAATATCGATAAACAACTGCCACTACTTTACTATTATTACTAACTACTTTACTGGTCCAAGTAAGGCAATCAGTCCACTGTGTGTCTGTGTGCTACATATGACTTAAGATATCTAACACGTTTGGTTCAACTCGATACCATGTCAGACAAGTTCAAAAGGTCAAGGTCACAAGTCAAGGTTCAAGATCACAGGAGGAAAACAAGAGCTCGGCAACTGCTGAGGTAGCCGACTGT
>Ga0209782_1002169_pt1 | contig 10800 bp, 5 predicted proteins | sample WorMetmaBAHAMAS1_FD_187390 | JGI IMG/M metagenome (GOLD analysis project Ga0209782, IMG submission 187390) | Marine gutless worms symbiont microbial communities from Max Planck institute for Marine Microbiology, Germany - Inanidrilus... | ecosystem: Host-associated > Annelida > Digestive system >...
GACCCTTCCCCGCGACCACAATGCGCGGTAAATTTGGATCGGAATTTGAAACCTAAATTAGCTATAATGCGCCAATGCACTTCCGTCACAGACAGACAAACGGACACTGATATCGTAGCATAAGCGCGAGATGTATATATTACATCTCGCGCTACAAATGGCGAACGATGATGATAATGACGCGCTGATGTTATCAGCGACATAATGTGAGCTCATGCATATTAATTTACACTGGTCACTGATTGGCTCTAGCTTGCCAGTACTAGCGCGTTGGTAAAAACACGAGAAGCGTTTTACCAGCGCCGCGCAGCGCAGCTTATGTGTGAACGCCTCCATAGAAATACACCGAGTTACTAGCGCAGCCCATCCCATCTCAGCGCAGCGTGTGCATTTGTGAATGCCTTCTTTGGGTTAGGTTTAGAGTTGAGTAATGACTGTCGACCGTAATGCTACGTTCTTGTTGTCACGTCATCAGCTGCACGCTAGAGCGGCGAGGCGTGCGGCGTGGAATGGGTCGCGGTCGGTCTGACATCGATCTTCGATCAACGAGTTTTCTTTCTAGTTCGGAGATGTAACCAGGCTGTCTGATGATGAGTCTGTAGGGTACCGCATGGTGATGCGTTGCGATGTCACATCGACATTTTAGTCGGCCGACGGAGAGCGGGATCGAGTCGACGCACACTGTAAAAACATTCGTAATGTATCCACGGCTAGTTTGTGGCGAGTTTTCCACATTTTGACGTCGAAATGTGTACAAGTCGCCACAAAATATCAGTGGATACACGGATAAATTTTATAGCGCAGGAGATGGATGTTATAGACTTGGAACGTTTTCGGATGTCGCCAACACGACAGTTGCTGAGCTCTTATTATTTGAAGATGATGACGAACGGCCCATCATATCCTCCGTAAACCCAATTTTCCTCTTTCTTATATACGACTAGGCTTAGCGCTGCCACGCACCTGTTTTCGTACATTTTATTTGCGTGATTTATGTCTAATCGGAAGTGTGTCGGATCCGTTCGCGACTGTTTATGAGACATTACTTACCATTGAGTTACGGATGCAGACGCTGACAGTTCTTCTTCACGCAATGATTTCCGTTCTGGCTTCACGTTGCCTCCGGTTTACCGCCACCTACTGCCGTCAGCATATATTGTGTTGTCTCCTCTCTCGGTATAACGGATGGATTTACCTCGCGTCGACGGTGTAGGTTTTATATACAGTATACACCCATATACGTCTGAATATGCATATGTCATAGCTGTGAGCAGCGACTCAGATGTGGGTTCGTGCGTCGCACACGATTTGAAACAGTTGGCGATCGCATGGAACATGGTCGAATGGAACATTTAGCCTGCATGAGACTTTTAAGCAACACTATGCGACAGTTTTATTCCACCGGTTAATCGTTTCATTAAGATGACAAAACTCCTCAATTATTAACAACGGGATTTGCAGGGTGTCAAAGCGAACGCAGCTACTTTCGAAATACATTTATAGAAAAGAAATAATTTCAACATTAGAAAGCCCTCACTGGAGGTCGCACAGACCGCTTGAGCACAAAGAATTCTACAAACACAGCATATACACGACGCTGTTACTTCTTTACATTATATCAATCACAACCCTGCAGCTATACATTGAACCACGACCGATTTCTTGCTACATTACATCACTACCGTGGCAAGATCCGGAAGAAGCATTGTTAGATACTGTTCTGACGAAAGTCACTCTCTATATGGGTGCGCCAATAAAAAACAATCCCCTAGAAAAAATGCTATATTTTAGCCATGGCAGTACGGATTTGAGACTTTGTATGTGAGTATTTACACTAATAATTGATACAGTTTTTCAGATGCAACAGTTTAAACTTTAACGTTCACTTGCAGTTACACATTGAGTACGCACGAATAACAGATCAAATTTTTTCACAGCTTTTCATCAGCAGTTCAAATGTTTCAATTCAGATGCCTATATCTCACTCTGTATTTAAACAGACTGTCTCAACGTCAGTGCCCATCAGTTACAGCAACACACGATCGAAATCTGTTGCAAAATGATACAATTGCGTTATCAATGAACTCGTGAAGCATATCATTCTGTATTGCCGACAAAACATTGGCCAGTTTTGGCGTGTGTCTTAGTGTTCCAGCATAGTACCTCACATACGATCTATTGGTACATCCATATGGTGCATTTTCTGTTATTATTACATCAGAATTGCAGTTTACTTACTGGTTCACTTAGAAAACTGTACTTTTAAGTTCAAGTGGTGTAATTTTTAAACCATAGCAAATATTGTGACGAAATTTGCTACGTATGTGGCCTGAATCCTACTCTGTGATAGCTGTAAATTTGGTGAGAAAACCTGTTACAATAACTGAGATAATGAATTTTTCCTAAGGGATTGTTTTTTATTGGAAAACCCCATAGAGACCGAAGCGTCAAGGTAAAGTGATTGATATAATGTTCTAACTAATCTTTGACTAACCTACAAAATATGTTTAATTACAGTTTCAAATTTAGATCTGCTTTTTGCTTCCACTGGTGACGTACCTATATAACGGAAAATGTTTTTCTCCTGTATATTTTCCCATCCCTGATTGTAAACTTTCACCTATTATTAATAGGTGAAAATATTAGGAACTTCAGCTGTGAACCTGACCCGCGAAATTAACAAAGGTATGATCGAGACGAATCACCACGACGCACATCTACACTAAAGGTCATTCTGATCGAAAGTTATCGTCCGAACACACACACTGACATATCCAACCGACTGCACTACTCGGCCGCTAAAGCGGTTGGTAGTAAATTTTCATATTGCTGTTTTGTTCGTAATATTGTATACTGTTGTCGTCTCTACATATGCGTGCATAGGGGTCATTCATGATCACAAGTTGAGTGGAGTATAACTCGGTGCCATAACAAAAAAGTGACATGCTAGTTTATTGATTGTTTGCGGTAAAACAGTAGCCGTCGTAGACGCTCGTAGTAATGACGCATTTGTGTCGTTGTCATACCGTAGAATTGATCGGACAATGGCTTATCGATGATCAATTGCCTGCTGTCAGTTGCGCTTTATTCAGCCGCCAATTTTTTGTTTCGTCTTCTATCGAAAGACAGCGAAAAGACAAAGTATATACCGCTATTGTATGCCCTATATACATACTTTTACAAACTCTGTATATATGCACAGACTACTTCTATCTTGTCTTGTCTAAAGTCTTTGATATCGCGACATTGTGCAAATTAACACAATACAAAAATTAACATAATACATTGTATTGTGTTACTTATTATGTACTGTGCTATTTGGTATTATGACCACAAAGTTAAATAAATACTCTCTCTCGATCTTGACCAAGTATTCACTATATTACGTTAACAATGCCACCCAATTCCAGAGGGTCTATACTTATTTAACTGACAGCAAACGTTTAAACTAACTACCCGTGTCTCAAAATGCCGATCCATTTTTAAACAACTCTATGAACAATAAACTGATTTTAATACTTTTGGTATATAAAATCCGAGGAAAATTGGCATAAACAGGTGAAGGTATACACTAGAGGTTTGGATTTGCCCAGAAAACGAGTTCTGCGTTTTGCAGAGACATTTGCAAGTTAGATGGATTAATTCAAAGTGTCTCAATTTCGCTATAGCAAAAAAAAACTTTCCTCGATGGAGAATCGAGGTCAAACTGACCGCGCCATACCACGACACCACCACCACACGCGCTGTACTCCGGCCGTACCACTGGCCTCGGCAGCGCCACGCCGCACGCCTCACCGAGCCAGCGCGCAGCTGATGACGTGACAGTAAAAACGTATTATTAGGGCCATCAGTCAATACTCAACCTTAACCGTTTTCTATGGACTTTATTATACGTTGACTTTTACTTTACTTTACTTTGGTTTACGTTAGCTGCTTAATCTAAAGTGAGCTAGAGACTCGTGACCTAGGCTATACACCTACAGAAACTCAATTAATTCAAAGGTCAGTCGGTTCAAAAAACGACTGAAAACAAACTAAATTTCCACGACAGCAGTTTCCTCGTAGCATCCTCGTGACATCCTCGCCGACACGCCCGACATCCTCGCGAGGATCCTCGCGTGGCTGTCACGAGGATGCTATGAAGCAAACTGGTCCCGTGGAATTTTATCTAAACAAAATGACGGACGTATGCTACCAATTGTTTTAGCCTACTTTTCCAGCTAACGCGGTCGGTAAAAGTTGTTCGAATCGGTTCATTTCATCGGAGTTATACGAGACGTTTAGAATATACACGGTCAACGCAGCAGTGACACTTGCATGTTTATAGGCGGTCAGATACGTCTCAGGAGGCCATTTTGGTGTTACAGTGGACAGCACCCGCGGGCACTGTCAGAACGCCACTGTCCAGCAGCAGCAGCAGCAGCTGTGAGAGGATGTACGATAGTAGATGTGTTTTATGTGTCGCCTTTTCACACTCACCGCTGCGCATGCATTTTGCATGGAGACCACGGGACAGTAGAATCTGTGTTCTTCCGCTCTTCTTAGCGCCTTGTTTAAGCAACGCAGCGAGAGTCGGCTGCTGACCATACAGCGACATAACTAAGTACACAGCCTGCAAGACTTCACAATATTCCTCGGTGACCTGATTGCCGCTCAAAATTAATAACAGCGACAAGGCAAAAGCGCGGTTCGCTTAGTTTCGTTGTCTTTGGTTCAGGGCGGTGCTATCATAGAGGGCAAGTGAAGGCACCTCCCGTCGGTATAGCTTTGCTCCATTCCGAAAATTTACAGTGTATGGCCTATACTTTTCGTCGGATTTGGCCGGATGGTTCGAGATGCCCAACAAGAGGGCCTAGCAGTGGCTAGCATAGCGCGAGATGTTGTTGTTTAGATTACCCCTCCCCGCAACCACAATGCGCGGTAAATTTGGATCGGAATTTGACATACAGACGGACACTGACATCGTAGCATCTCGCGCTAAAAGTGGAACAATATTGTTAGCGACAACCTGCATCGCATTCGCCGCCGAGTACGGGTCCTTCAATCGTGTTCGCCAGGTGGCGTCCATATGTAGCCTACCTGTGTACATACTGTTCCGTGAGATAGGTGACCACCATGCAGTGTCAGCAGTGCGATGGATTATTGGTGGAAGTGATCCGTGACTGAAGGAGCGTTCACGTCACTCATCTCATCTGACCTCATTTCATCTGAACTGAACTGCACATTTCAGATCAGCGCTGCTCAGCCGAACCGAGCGATGTGAACCTGCCATAATACGATGTCCCCAGCGTTGTCGGGGCGACAGACAGGGATGGAAATAGAACGAACGTCGAGGATTGTGTGCATGGTACGTGGCATGAACAACGAGCTGTCTATGCGGCGTCGTCCACCGAGTGACAGTCTACTCACGTCACTGTCACGTCACAGAGGCGTCTGTTACACCGTGTAACATGTTCACAGCTGCATGTCTACGAGGCCTACGCCTCCTGTAGGCTAACTACCAAACGTGTTAATCCCAGCGACAACGCATCTACACTGTGTCTCAAAAAACGAATGGTCATTTGTTATCCCACCCATCCTCACTAATGTCTCTGCACCATCTGCATGGGAAAATATATTTGAACCCCAGAAATTGGGTCTTTTCAGTCATGCTGTATGTGTCTCGAAAACGACGCTGCTTTGGCTTGCTATCTTCGACATTCAGCAACCAAATTTGATAATTTTTTGTACACAATAAATTTCGTATTATTAAGTATAGTGTACAAATATTATTTTTTGCCTAGACATTTTTGTGTAACACCAGTTCGTTAACAAGATCAGTGTCATCAGCTGTGCGTGTGCTGCGTTATCTGCCATTGCTGGAACGACGGTCGACCTACCCAATAGGGGCCTAATCCGTAGCTTTTGCAACAACTTGCAGATGGTGCCTACATTCCAGTCTTTGCTAGGAAGCTCTCCGACTAAATGCTTAGCATTTTAGCCTTTTAAGTTAAACTAATTTTTAATCAGAATCTTATAATTTTGAAAAAGCATCTTTACAAACAACCAGTGACGTCAAAATGCATCATTTCCGCCTTCATAATCTCGCAGCAAATTAATTAAGTAATAGCAAACAGACATAAGAAATTAAATAGACTTATGATAGCTGAATCTCCGTAGCTATTACCTGCCAAAAGTTGTTAAAATTGGTTTATGAATGTCAAATATATAGCAAGCCAAAGCAGCATGACCGAAGAGACCCACTTTCCGAGGTTCATGTTCCCCACGGTAGTGTAAAGACATTAATTAGGTGAGGTGGGATAAGAAATCACAGTTCCCTAGAATACTTACTCAGCAATATCTCTGCCAAAAAATACCGAAATCAGTTGATGAGCGTCGAAGTTATAGTGTGCTACTGCTACATCAGTGTCGTTTTTTGAGACACAGTGTACAAACTTTAATGACTTTCGGCACATAAGTAAGTAACTGTAAGTAAGTAAGCCTTTTATTAATGGTGGACAGACGCCACCATAAGAACAGTATATAAAATTTAGCAATATTACTGTAAAATTATACAGAGCATTAATTCAAATGGTGAGCTTATTGTTACAAAGGTACAAAAAAAACACAAAATAAAATAAAAAGTAAAAACTAGCACATCTAATAGACATTCTTGAATAAACAGCGGTTAATAAATGACTGCTTGAACAACTCATATTTGCAACGCGGCAAAGTAAATCTAGTACCTTGAGAACGAAGAACAATGTCAGTATATTTTGAACTAGGTAACAAACTAGGCAATGGCGCAACTGCTCAGTTTCTTTGAATAATTTTTCATCAGCTTTTTGGAGCAAATCTTATAACTGCAAGATAGGCCCTATGAACTACACAAAGCAATTAAAGCTGATCGACTACTTACGCGAGACACGTTGAACGCCGCATGATAACTGACAAACAGACAATTCCAATGGACTGCATGGTAAATGGTCATTTGCAATTACTATTGGCTGAATTCGGCAATCCGAGTCCCAATATCGACCTGCTCCGCACCACTGGTTCAAACAGGAGAGCGTAAACAATTTTCAATGTTTGACCTTGACCTTTGACCTATGACCTTGAACTAAATCCCAAGCTAACCAAGGTCAACGTCGACCCTCTTGCCAAAAATCAAGGTCATAGGTCAAACGGTTCAAACATAAACTTCTTCTGAAACAAACTCATTAATATGAAATCATATAGCAAAAGTGTTCATCAGTAACTGTTATGTCAGTAATTACATTTTATATTCAAAATGCCCTCAATTAGCTGACACACTAGCCTCCAGTCGCTTAGAGAAGTCCTTCGGACCTTTAGCAATGGATTTCTACAACAAGGCAGTTCAGATCCGCTGCAGTGCATCCTTTAACTTGGGAATTGTTTTGGGGTATACATGTAGCATGCTGTTTGTGGCTATTGCAAGCAGTAAAGATGTGGGTTAATCTAACGAGTAACGACGTAACCTTAACGTTGGCTACTGTAATTTCTGAGAAGATCTAATCGGTATTTTTGTTTATTCTGTGAATGTTCGAAATCCGACAGCAACGCTTAAAATCTGAAACAGTGAAAATGAGGGTACTTGTAAAAATGTACCCACAGTTCATTAAATTTCAACGTAAATTCCAAAAATTACACCTGTGGATGTGAATTGCCCATTATTGTGCAAAATTTGGCTCAGAAAGGCTTAGCATAGGCCTATATATTGTTAAGAGCTCTTTGGGGAGATTACTTTTTGACTCACTCTGTACATATCACGTGCTATGTGTTACTGCTAATGATATTTCAGTACTAGTAACCGTAGGCTACTAGTATACCGCCACCGAAAGCTATTCAATTCTTCTCTCGTTAGTCTAGTTTCAATAATTAACACCCAAGCCGGATTTGATTTAAACCCATCCGTTCTGCATCATTACGCTGCCAATATTAGTCGCTACTTTCATCATTACTGCTAATGCTGCAGGTTATGCGATTCGATTGCTCACAAAAGACGCTATTTGCTATAATTAGGCCCATCAACACCCATTACTGTCACCGCCTACACATTTCTGTTAACGGCTGTAACTAAGAACGACTAGATTTTGGAAACAATTTTGCTGATTTAGTGAACTTTTGAGAGTTTATTATTTGGACAACTGAACACACTGAAAAATGTGTGACACGTTTATTAAATAGTCCAGGTGTAAAAGGCTACAAAATTTCGAACTCGCCTCTCTGACGACGAGCGAACAATAACGATACTGAAACGTAGGTTGGAGGCCCTAACAAACATTTCGTGTGAAATCATACTCAGTCGTATAGTGTTAACGAATCCCAATTTTCGGATGTTTTGTACTGTATTGTACAGTCCGTTCCGTTCTATACAGCAGAGCTGTCGCATAATTCAGGTCCAAATTAACCAATATTTGTGTTGAAAATCTCCATCGGTAAGTAGGTCTAGCTACACGACTTTAAATGCACTCTTGCAAATACGGTATACTATTGAAATTAAAAATGCATGAACTGAATACTTATCAACTGCCAGCGACAGCATGTTGGCATTTATGCTACAGTAAATCTAGCAGTATTAGAAAATGCTGAAAATTCTATTTTTATACACAGTATTTTATTATATATTATCTATACCAACAAGCATAGTTTGGCATTTCTACAAATGAATCACAACAAGATGATTACAAGTAATTACAACAAGTACATTCGCTAACGCCGATGGATCGCGCGACGCTGCCTCTCGTCCAATAAACTATCACGCTGTACACAGAGCTTACAAAAGTTTCAAAGAGCAACAGTGACCTTCAAACTCACTCAAGGTCATTGGCAATCATGCCATTCGATAGGATACATGATTTCCTATTAGTCTTCCACTGTAACAATGTCTCTATATTGCATTTCCGAGATATTATCACCTATTTCCCAAAATTTACAGACGTCACATGACCATGCCCACGCCCACATCAGGAACAATTTGTCATACCAATGCTTATACATCACACAGTCAAGTGTGCAAAATTTAAAGTCTCTAGCGTTAGCTGTTCCAGAGATATTACAGAGGGACTAAAAATTGTAATTGTCACGTGACCATAACCACGCCCCCTTTGGGGATTGTATCAACTCTTTGGCAAGACTCGATATAGCCTACCGCATACAAAATTTGACAACTCTAGCTTCAGACATTCGTGAGATATGAATTGAACCACCAAAATTAAAAGAGGATCATGTAACATAACCAAGCCTCTTTAAGGGATGGTTTGTCGTCCATAGGGTGGGAATTGCTGCGATCAACCTGTGTACCAAATTTGAAGTCGCTATGTTCTTTCATTACTAAGACACAAAAGGCAAAATGTCCCTGAGTGTGTTGTTTGCGTGATCCTAACTTTAGCCATTTTGAAACAATACCGGCGTGTAACAGACAGGGATTAAAGCACGCTGTGTCGCAGACCCGTCACTCCTTTGATCTCCTGGCTCGCTCAGTCTGTGGTTGACAGCTAGCCTAGTTTCCAAAATAACGTTCTATAGTCTATACACCCTGTATCTACCCATTTCCAGTCTGACTCAATGATGCAGCAGCTAAATCTCAATAGAACTGAACTAAGTAATAGGACAAAATTTTGTCAAAAAATTAAACAGTTGGTAAGTTTTGTAATTTAAATGTCGAAAGGCCAACACAATATTGTTGACCAGCTAAGAGTGATGTTTTGGCATATAATACTAGACACTATACATCAGGTGGATGTGTTGGTCTGCCATTCAAGTGCACTGATCAATGGCCGACTGAATGAGCACTGATGCCATCCATACTACACTGAGAGTAAAAAACCACAACACTAGACTTTTGTCTGTAACTTCGCCAAATATTGATCTGTTTTCAACATTCTTTTACCTGTAGACTTAACATGAAATTTGCAATAAGTCCACAACACGTAAAATGTGTAGCTGCACTACCTTGTGAAATACTAATGTCCGAAAATAGCTACATCTTAAACACACATTGTGATTAAAGATAAATCACAAGGTAGTGTAGCTGGGCTATTCACCTGTCATATCGATTGGACCCATACGTCCTGTTTCCCTTCAATGTCCTGCTTCAAGATGAAGAACTGACTGACAACTTACGTATGACAGACAAAAACTGTTTTTATCTTGTTAGATTACAATGCAGATCATTTTTGACTTCAGTATCAACAAATATCAGTTTTACATGATTCAGTTAGCACTTACAAATTTATATCACATATTGTGTAATTTTTTTAGTTTTCTGGACACACAGTGGTCATTAACTTGCACCTCATGGTTTTACTGTAAATCATCAAATATACACATAACAATAATAAAGGCACGACAGCTGAACTGTTCACATTTGAACACAGGCTAACATTATATTTGTTGCCCACATACAGGGAGTGCCAATAAAAAACAATCCCATTTAAAAATTCTGTTTTTCAGCAATGGTAGCATGGATTTAAGCCAAACTTTCAGAATTTGTATCTGAGTATTCACACAACATATTCTGCAAGTTATATTGAAACAACTTATATGGTTCAACAGATATGCAGCTTAAATTATAAAGTTCAATTTTTCAAGTGAACATGTAGTTACACGTTAAATATTCACGAATAACAAATCAGACTTTGCACAACTTTTCAAACGTTTTAGTGATGAATTCTGGTTGTTTATAGCTCACTCAGCATTTAAGCATTTAGAATGTTTACCAGCTGCAGCAACACATGATCACAGTCTGCTGGAAAATGATACGATTGCCTTGATATCAGTGAACATTTGCGGCTAATC
>Ga0209782_1002170_pt1 | contig 10800 bp, 8 predicted proteins | sample WorMetmaBAHAMAS1_FD_187390 | JGI IMG/M metagenome (GOLD analysis project Ga0209782, IMG submission 187390) | Marine gutless worms symbiont microbial communities from Max Planck institute for Marine Microbiology, Germany - Inanidrilus... | ecosystem: Host-associated > Annelida > Digestive system >...
TGTGGCCATCACAAGACCGGAGAGATACGACAGACTGCTGCTGATGTGCACCTGGTGCATCAGTACACACAATTTATATGTGACACGATGCCTGATTGGCAGCCAATGTAGGTCTCAACGAGCTGAACGTCACGTGATCTGTTGGTCGGAGGCCTTTGATAAGTCGTGCCACGGCAATTTGAACACGCTGTAATGGTGCAACAGTGGAGACTGATAGGTTTGCTAATATGCGTTGCAGTAGTCTAGCCTGTTTAGAATGAACGCCGATAAGAGACTGGCAGTGATCTCGGCCCCGAGAATAGATTGCACCTTCTTCAGTCGTCGGATGTGATAAAAAGCGATGCTCATCACCTTGTTGATGTGAGGTTTCATCATCAGTTCGTTGTCTATCTAATAAAGCTACCACAGACCATCCTCCATCTCAGTCTGTGGGCTGTTGTTAACGATGTGGTATCACTGTTTGCCATCTGCCACAGACACTATCAGTAGTTGCAAGGCCCCCACTTTCTGCAGCAGGATGCAGTGATCTTGGTTAGCCTGAAAATGGTTAACTAGCAAACAACTACACTATGGCAGACTAAATACTGGTTGCCGGACTGTTGTAGGGTTATCTATGACGAAACAGATAAAATTGCCACTAAAGCCAACTTCCAGTGATCGCACCACTGACTAGTGATGTCCATGGAATTGGTCTCTGCACAGAAGAAAAAACACATAAGCGTGTAGCAGGCGTTCTTTACGTTGGAATGTCTTCTGAATCAGTCTGTCCAGTATCCCTGCAGCTTTATGCCTAAGTGCTGAAGGATCGATGTTAACAAAAACTGGCAATCATCATAGAAGGGGTGCTGAACACAAAATCACTGACATCAGGTGCAGTTGACTGCTACAAGTTCTGTCTCGAAGAAATAAGTAAAACAATTTAATTACAACTAATACAGTGCAAAGTAATAATGGTAAATGTGACAGTAACAATTACAGTAGTAGTACTGCATCACCGCTACAACACTGCTACTATCTACTACCACATTTCATTCATAAAGGCCACAAAGGTCTATTACAATGTGCATGCACATGATCACTATCAGATCCTGTTTAACAGGTGCTGGAATTCTGGTGTTATTCTACATTACATCAGGTTACTCAGACTAAAACCTTTCCAAATTGCTACAACCAGTTTTTTTGCAACTACTATGTTACGGAATGCATCTGTCTTATTAAATATTGTATTGGTGGAGTTGTTGGCCGAGTGGATCGCGTTTGACTCGTGTTTGATAGACACTGGTTCGAATTCTGCTGATGCCAGACACTGCATAACAACTGTGGGCTAGTTGTTCACACCTACTGTGCCTGGTGGGGCAAAAGGCCAGCTTAACCAACTGACACCTGGTATAGCTGGCATTTCTGTAGTGACTCTGGGCAAGTTGTTAATGAAAATAGTCTGCACTAATGTCGGACCTGTGTTGCGCCTTTGCAGATAAATGTTCGCAGTTTTGTACAATATCGCGTAAATTGTTCAACGCCGCCATCAGTGATAAGATGGCACCATGATATACAGATGTGTTCCAGGTGACTGCAACCGGTGCTAACAACACAACAACCACAACAGACAAAATATATTTCAGTAATTGTCTATCCAATGCACTCAATAGACTCTCTAATCAGTTTTGTCCATCTGTGTGTTTGTAAATTGATCAGGTGCTGAACGTTGTCGGCAATTCTCTACTGATTTTCACAAAATTTTGTACATGGCTTGGAAATATGGTCGTTTGATGCCAACTGTTTGTGGGACAAACCAGAAGTAGAAATCAAATTGTACAATTTCTGATTTTGGCAGTTTTTAGGCTCTGGTCACCATGTTTTTCCACAGATAAGCAAAGAATTTGAAATATAGCAAAAAAAAATAAGCAAATGTTGACTTTGTACTTAGTGTCAGCAAAGCTAATAATAGAGATCAGATTTCAGAGAGATGTAAAGTTCAATTTCAACAATTTCAGTATTTATTACATCCGTTATCAAACGATTAAAACTGTCCACTATTCTTCATCACATTGCACAAAATTCTGCATGCAACAAAGAATATTGGTCTGTTCCATTACTGATGTTTCCGAGAAAAATAGAACAAAAAATATGCATACATATAGAAACTCCAATTGTCAGTCAAAATGGAAAATGCATGCATCAAAGAAATGCAGTGTAAGTTTGAAATACTATCTGCAAACAAAATTGTAATCGATACAACGACAAGTATAAATACTAAAAAATCATAGGCAATGAAAAGATATTTCAATGCTCAAAATATAAATGCTAGAGCTGAGCACTGCTGACCCAATGGCAATCAGAGATGTGTCAGTTATAGCATTACACGACTCGAGGTCAAGACGCAGAAGACGAGGACAATGTCGACCGAGGCTCTGGCATGTTCTGCAGCATCCATGACACACAAACATATTTACAGTACCATATAAATGTCTCAGCATGCATATAGATTCTATAAATATACTAGACTGGCCAGAGGGCACTTGTTTTGCGACTGCACAGTAGTCCTGTTCTACGTGAAGCCCAGGAGTGACAGCTCCATCATTTACCGTAGTATCCAGGATATGTTCCACATCATTTAAAAGATTTAATCAACTTTTCTCTTCCACAATCTACCTATTTCCCAATTTCATAAAAATCCACACACAACTTTTCTGTTATTCTGTTAATAAAGAAAAACTCAAAAATACATCAATTAACAATAACACTTCAACAATAAGTCATTTCACAACTTTACTGTACAGATAAGCTTTGCAATAAGCTGACTGAGCAAGAAAGTACTTGTGCCTATATATCTACTTTAATTTTAATGGAAGTTTTCAAGATAAAGCGGGTTTGTCCATTCTACTCCTTTGGTTTTTCTCCTCCTCTTGTTCCAGAGAAGAACCTCTGGGTATAAGTGACCTTTTTTACAAACCGGATTTCCTTTGTACGAACTGACAATTACTGACTAAAATACTGACTAAAACCATGGCCAGGCCCTCATCATTTCTTTATTTTCTTCATTCGCCGTAGATTCCTGCTAAAAGGGCGATTGCTCCCTTTTTCATGCCTCTGATTCAACATTATCTTTCCACTGTATACACCAGAAGTCACATTATTACTATTATTAATAATCTAAATATTATTGTTATTAATATTCCAGCCTTCCAATGCTATGTTATACTGTGTAAAAAATTAAATGAATGAAGAATTCTTACACATCAGTAATTCGTGTGCAACGATTCAAATTCAATGCAACAATGTTGTGGCAGTTAAGTGCAAACATCCTGAAAATATGCAATTATAACTTATTTTACAATTGCTAAAACAAATGAAACATACAAATGTTCACAAATAAAAATATAATAATTCACTTACAGGAAATTATGGTTACTAATGATAAATCAATGATAGTTGATAGTCAACTTATGAAAAACTGAAAGTTATTGCAGGTTAGCTGCAATCAAAATACTGGACAAAGTCAGCTGTGAATTTAATTGTTATAGTTTTTTCTTCACCAAGTTGAATAACATAATGACTGCAGCTTAAAATAAATGCCATATGTACATTGAAAACAGTTTCTGTCAGTAGAACTGATAAAGAAAAGTTGTTGTCATCATGGTTCGTTTGACCGTGATCAGGATAACTCAAGAAGTTCTCAGTGGATTATCATTAAAATACTAGAGCTTTGCTCTAGACCCGGCTCTTGCCATTTGCAACCACGGTTGGGTAAGTTGTCGGCTAATCTTCAGCCAGTGCTCCTTCCTCCTTTCTTTTCACTTTCCCTTATCGTAGTCTCTGCAAACCATGTAGACATCGTGCACTCTGAGGGCTGGCTTGACAGTAGACAACCCATCGTCGTCAGGGGCTGAGTGTGAAGTTCTTGGTCTCACACAGTCTGAGCCCATGGCCTGTGCAAATCTCACCCCCTACATCTCTCAGCTGTTGCTGTGATAATCCGTGATGAGTTGCAGCGAGTCCTGCCACTCACATATCACAGATGCCTCAGTTGTGTGGTCTACAAGTAAGATGATAAATAGATAGTCTATGAATGGTAAAAATTTTATTAAAATTTCAAACACTGTATGGTACAGATATTCTGTCATAACAATATACAGTCCACTTAGTAGATTAATGCAAAAATTACAAATAAATGTAGAAAAACCAGACATGGTGTAGTGCAGGAAAATCTAGCATGGCATCCACAGTCCACACTAAAGATCCAACTAGCATGGCAGAGGTATGCATTCTACCAGTGCAAGATAGTTTTGACTATCAAAATTATGATAAAGACATGACTGCCTGTTTTGCTTGGCCAGAGTGGGCAGGCTTAAAGCACCTCAACACTACTAACCATACTGTGACTAGGTGACAGGGCAGATAAAGGGTAGACGTAAGTTCAGGGAAGCAGGGAAGCAGAAAGGAAAAATTTGAAATCGTTGGTGAAAAACAATTTATACAGAATTTTTTCTCAGATGTCTGACAGGATGTTGACAATTATCACATTCCAATTCTCATGATCTCTATGCAGAATAAATTTGCACAGTTTTAAGACTTGTCATACATTTCATTCATTTTTGCTCATTTCAGAATAAATGAAACTAAAAGTCAGCTTTTCAACATCTATATTATAATAATTGGGACAGTTTGGTAGTGCGTCTGTTTTGGTAGTGCATGAGCATGAAGTGTGATACACAGGCTACAATCGTGCAAAGCGTGATTGTGGCTAGTTCATATTAAACTAGCACAGTCACAACATTTCACACAAACTCCATTACAAAATCTTTTACCGCAATGCTGTGTCCGAGACATTCTGGCAACCACGTAAGCTAAGAGACTTCAAAAATCCACCACATCTTCTCGACAAATTCTCCACCACCGGTCCCTACAGCAGTAACATCAACTTTTGTATGGACACAAGGCTGACACATTGTATGGCCCTACCAACCGTGTGAACTTGAAGACAGCATCCAGTGGACTACCGAGACCATTTGACCAGGCTGAGCTCCAAACTCGGGCATCCACAGTCCACACTAAAGATCCAACTAGCCTTCAGTCATGTATGTCCCTACCTCCATCACTACACCATCTTTATGCCAGTAGCCCTTCCCGCCATAACCCTTCCAATCTATTCTGGCTTCGAACAAGGCGAGAGTTATGTGACACTGTTAATGTTTAGATGGCTGACTGTAAATTAAAGATATTACAATGTAGATTACAGACATGCTGAAATTATTACACTTGCAAATGTAATTTCAAGATAGAAGTAACTAGAATATCACAACGCGGCTTCTCATTTTATGAGAATCATACTATTCAACTACGGTATATAGAGCAGCAAATCACCTCAATATCAGTCTGGAAAGAGAAGAGATCGACATGCTGCCAGTTACTGCCATCAAGTGCAATCTGATTCCAATACTTGGACACCCGGGCACAGCGACAGAGACTTGGCACGTCCAGATATGAAAACACCCTTCAAAATGTTGAGTATACATAGTAATTAAATTATAAAAATACAAAATACACTGTTTGTTAGAAAAAGTCACACCAATATCTGGACCTCAAACCTGCAGTGCCACAATATTAGCCAGATCGTACAGCAAAAGCAGCTATATTGATAATCTGTAATTATCTAATTCCTGTTCTGTTGAAGATCATAGCATCGCTGCATGCTGCTTGCTGCAACATAGCTATGTACAGGGTGTGCCAATAAAAAACAATCCCTTAGGAAAAATTCATTATCTCAGTTACTGTAAAAGATTTTTTCACCAAATTTATAGCTTTCCCAGAGGAGGATTCGCGCCTCATACACATCAAATTTCGTTACAATATTTGCTGTGGTTTAGAAATTACAACCATTATAACTTAAAAGTGCAGTATTGTAAGTGAACCAGTAACTAAACTGCAATTCTGATGTAAAAATAACAGAACATGCACCATATGGATGTGCCAATAGATTGTTATGTGTGAGGTACTTTTTCACGAGTTCACTGACAAGGCAATTGTATCATTTTGCAACTGACTTTGATCGTGCCTTGCTGCAACTGCTGGGCACTGACATTGAGAACAGTCTGTTTAAATACAGAGTGAGCTATGGGCATCTGATATTCATGATTAAAACATTTGAACTGTTGATGAAAAGCTGTGAAAAATTAATTTGTTATTCGTGCATATTCCATGTGCAACTGCATGTTCACTTGAAAAAGTGAACTTTAAAGTTTAAACTGTTGTATCTGAGGAACGATATCAGTTATTTCAATAAAATTTGCAGGATATGTTGGGTGAATATTCGGATAAAAAGTCTGAAAGTTTGGCGCAAATTCGTACTACTATGGCTGAAATACAGCATTTTTGCTAGGGGATTGTTTTTTATTGGTGCACCCTGTAGGTCTTGCTGAATTCAATATAGATTATACTAAGAACTAAACTTAGGTAGTATCAAACACAAAGTTGCAAGAGAATGAAATGCAAAAACCTATGACAGATTTACACATGTGCTAAGTTATACATTTAAATGTGGGGATTGACAGATTTCAATGTGATGGAGCATGTGTTTCATGAATATAAGTTAGTATTTTTTAAATTTTCTTGTTTTAGAGCTTTGGCTTATACAACATTAAATAAACGCGATAAGTTTTTTCTATAAAATATTTGCTGTTTTTATTAAAATTTTTAGTAAACTCGACTTATCCAATTTGGATTAAGTATTTGTAACTATTACTGAGGTAGGCAGCAGGCCTGTAAAGTAATATTTTATCTCCTCCAAAAGTGCACCCCAACAATTTAGAGTATTCACAAAATTATCTGCCATATTAGTTTTTCAAAATTTTTAATTTTTCATGCCAACACTAGTAAGTAGGGCCCAAATACATTACCACGCCAAATTTCATCAAAATTGGTCAAACAGTTGAGGAGACATGGCGATTTTTCGATTTTCAAGATGGCGACTGTCCGCCATTTTGGATTTTCAAACTGAGGAAATTTTAATGGCTGATTGGCTATGGGGTCCCAGGTGTATCACTGTACCCATTTTCATCAATATTGATCAAATGATTGTGGAGATATGGTGATTGTCAATTTTTCAAAATGGATGTCCGCCATCTTGGATTTTCAAAATCGTACATTTTAATGCCCTATCTGGTGCATAGGACCATGCCAAATTTCGTCAAAATCATTTAAACGGTTGCTGATATATCAATTTTTCGATTTTTTTTCAAGTTGGTGGCTGTCCATCATCTTGGATTTGTGGGGCGCATTTTGGGACGACTCACTTCATCATCTGACAAAATTTGGTTGGAATCCATTCAGTAGTTTTTGTAATATGAAACCTGGGTTCCTGCATTACTTCGTCACTGGCATATACAGCCCTGTACTACCGTACAGGTGTGATAAAAAACATTTATTGCAAGTATACCCGCTGTTTGCTAATGAAATGTGCATTAGTCGATAGCTGAGCACAGCTGCTAATAGCAGTTGTAACATGAGAATTAAGCAATTTGTGGCCTTCAGCTTAGCAACTGCAGTGGTTTGGGACCTAAACAGCTGGCAACAGTACAGTAGCAGTTCCAGTAAGTTGCCAGCAACTAATCTGTGCATTTTTTCTGCACTGAAACCGACACCTTGATAGGGATTCGCAAGCAGTAATACTAAACTGATTTATAACAAACGGGTTTACATACTTTTTAAGCCAGCATCTACTAAAATCATTAGGCTATGTTACAGTGTTAAACCGCCAGCAAGAAAATAAACTCAAAACATTTCTATTCAATGGCTGTACAGACTCGCCGACATTTGCTGTGGAAGCAGCTGCACTGCCTGATGTTCACAAACCAGAAGTGCTACAATGCTGGATTGTACAAGCTCATCATGGTGCCCATTTTTAGCACGAGATGTAATATATACATCTCGCACTTATGCTACGATGTCAGTGTCCATCTGTCTGTCTGTCTGTCTGTGACATTTGTGCATTGTGGTCACAGGGTGCAATGGATCCCGGATATCTTTGCATGCTTGGATAGATGGATGTCTTTGCTATTACTGACATCACACCCGGATCGTCGAATGGGATGATGCCGGGTCTGGTGGAAGAGGGGGGATACAAAAATTGGTAATTGTAGCAATATCACTTATTTTACTTACTGAGAGTCTGGACCGGAAACACGTGACAGTTTTGTTTATCAACGATGTTGACAATATAATCGTTGTTCATGTTGAAGCGTTTTCATTAGTAATCTCGGTAGAAAATGCATTATATCTGAAGAACAGTTTATGATAGAGCTTCTCACATCTCGCGCTATGCTAGCCACTGCTAGGCCCTCTTGTACTAGTTTAATAACTGTTTTGGTCATACTACTGGACAACCATTCACAAATGTTGGATAATTAATTATGTAAAAATGACATAAATGCAGGTGATAGTCATGTTGCCATTAAGCAGTTGATGATGCCAAGTCAGAAGGTACTAAAACACAATTCTGAACACTTCCGGTCATCACAGCAGCATGCTGATGGTTGCGCTTGACTCGCCAGGTATAACTTCCTATTGGTGTTCTATGGGAACTTTAGGTCTAGAGGGAACCGCTGTCAAGTTACTAAAGTCGGCACAAGTATAATCAATAACAACATGGCGATTTTTCGATTTTTCAAGATGGCAACTGTCCGCCACTAAGTATCTGCAGAGCCACTCTTGCCATGCAACACAGCTGAAAATGATATGTTTGTGTTGAGTTGTGTTGAATTTAAATGAATTTAAATCTTGGCATCATTTCAACTGGGACACTTCAAATCTTTGATAGTGATAACTGGCTGACAGAAAGACATCCTAAAAATCTGTGAGCCCCAAAGGTTCTCTTCCTTACGTTAATCTAGAGAATGGACATTAAAATAAACACAGGTTCAAATGCAGAATTTACACAGTGCTCGTAATGCAAACTCACAGTGGTTGTATATAAGAAATTATGCCCACAGTCAAGAATGCAAACAGCACTGCAGTAATTCTGAAGTAAAATCTGTTAAGCCAGAGTTAACAGCAAATGTAAAATAAATGACGATATCAATACCTCAGTAACAGCTCTTTGGGAAGAAGGCTGTTAATTAAATCTTCTGCAAGGAGTGATGGCACTCCGCCCTACAAACATGAGGCTCAGCTATTACACAGGGACCATGCAATGCAAAAAGACAAAACGTCTGTCAAGTGCTGCATAAATGTATAAAAAATCTCATTTGAAAAAGCTTGCAATACGAGAAAGACCTAGCGTTAACAGCCTAGTGTGGATGCATTCCTCGGTGACAGGGTGTGACAGAGACAGCCTTGAGAGGCCACTATGTTGCGCTGGCAGACCATGACTGTGTTGAAGGATGGGTTTAAGATGTACCTCTTCTCAATGCATACTTGTGTCAAGTGAGCAAGCACTGCTCAGGTGTCGTCCACAATCTCTGAAACGACCAGCACATTTCGATGTTCTTCAGATGTCGGAGTGACTCGAGGCAGTTAACGGTTGTTACATTCATTTTGCACCTCGATACCACTAGGCCTACTTGTACAATTGGCATTAGTTTGTTGTCCAGTTTGCCTTGGCAGCAAAATTTTGCATAAACTGTTGCACAGCGCCATGGGGACACACCTAGTCGAAAGGTCTATATAAAGGTTTGTCTGGGCTCTGGCCTGGATTCACACTAGATAGACCATCCTGAAAAACGGCGGTCTTAAACGTATATTATCTGCCAATCTCTCGTAAAATCCGAAAATCTGACTCTTTGGTGGTCTCAAGCACAAATTTTGTTGCAGCCGGGGAGCACCGTAATTCACTAGAAAGCTTATTATTCCTCTAAACTCTTGCTGGATTTAATGACCAATACACGTGTCGTCGAACAGACAACGAGCTTTGTTCAACAGCTAACTAGCAGCAGTCACTAGCCGACACAGTACTCACAGCTGATCCATTCTCTCGTCTGGATCTAGAGTGATAACCGAAGCCGTTCTGATAGGCTCCGTTACGCTCCATGGATGGCTTTAACGAAAAGAATGTGTGTTATCGTTAAGCTAATATACAACAGCACACATATCGTATGTACATTACACCATTTCACAAAACACTCAACGTCGTCGTGCACCAAACAATAACAAACGTAGTCGGTGCGCTCGCTGTAAGGCGAATGGTGATTGGCTCAACAGTCAGCTGGCCTTCTTTGCTATCTGAAACACAACGCTTTCAACATGTAAATTATGGAAATGTCGACTTTTCACGAACGTAGCAGTGAACAAATAATGATTATATCATCTTAAAACAACGTTATAAGTCTTTATATGACGATATTTTGCATTTCACAAAAACTAGGCCAGCAGTAGGGAACCAATCGCGCTTGCCGTTACAGAATCAGCTGTGTTTACAAACACTGGCGGCTGGCATTTAATTATCATTAGTGAGGCGCTTATCGTGTAATTTTGTAAACGTGAATACAAAACTAAAATCATGAGAAAACGTCCGTAAAGAGGATAAAGTAGCTGATGACAAAAAGCAAGTGTTTTAGCGAGATGTAATATAGGCTTAGGCCTATACATCTCGCGCTTATGCTGCGCTCGATGAGGACACTGCCGTGGCCTTGTCCCCTAATCGATCGATTGAGTGGTCTTTTACAAAAAAATTGAGCTTTTTATGGGCTGTTCTGTGGGCTTCAAATATGCCAAAAATGCTTTGGCGGCCGGGGCTTCGCCCCGTACCCCACTATATGGAAGCTCACTACGTTCCCCCATCTTACTCAGGAGCGGATGGAAGGAGAG
>Ga0209782_1002171_pt1 | contig 10797 bp, 6 predicted proteins | sample WorMetmaBAHAMAS1_FD_187390 | JGI IMG/M metagenome (GOLD analysis project Ga0209782, IMG submission 187390) | Marine gutless worms symbiont microbial communities from Max Planck institute for Marine Microbiology, Germany - Inanidrilus... | ecosystem: Host-associated > Annelida > Digestive system >...
ATTATAAAAAAAACTACAGCATCGATCATAACCAAATTTTGCAGAGTGATAGAGACCCCCAAGTACTCACTGTGGGTAGTCCAAATATGCCTCAAACGAATCCAAGATGGCGGACGGCCGCCATATTGAAAAATCGAAAAATCTTAATATATTTGCAACCGATTGACCGATTTTGACAAAATTTGGCATGCTGATGCGTCTCCACGCTCTGGACCACAATCACCAATAAAATTTCGCGATTTCAAAAATCCAAGATGGCGGCGGCGGCCATCTTGATAATTTGAAAAACTGCAATATCTCCGCAACGGAACGACCGATTTTGAGGAAATTTGCTACAGTGATGCGTCTGGGCCCTGCAGATACTAACAGCAAATAAAAATTCATGATTTCGAAAATACAAGATGGCGGCGGCCAACATCTTGAAAAATCAAAAAATCTTAATACCTTTGCAACCGATTGACCGATTTTGACAAAATTTGGCATGCTGATGCATCTCCGCCCTCTGGAACCTGCAGAAACCGGCAGCAAATAAAAATTCACCATTTCGCCATCTTGAAAATTTGTCCTCCCTAGCCTAAGTGCTATAAAATATGCTGTAACTGATAATAAAACAGCAAATATAAATGATAAAAAATGCAGTTTATCTATCATGTTAACAGCCATGGATCAAAAACTGCAAAAATCATAAAAAAGTGATATTACTCAGCATCACGTTGACATTTAGACGGGCAGTATCACCTTTTTATGATTTTTGCAGTGTTTGACCAATGGCTGTTAACATGATAGATAAACTGCAGTTTTTATCATTTATGACTTTTAAAGTCAGCTAATACAGCAGTACTTCAGAACTTCACACAAAGCATCTCTGTGATAATAGGCTGTGGTTATTTGATGGCTCTAAATGCTTTATCCCCAATTTTCAAAAATTGTCTCAGGCAGGATTAAAGTTCGGGAATGTTCTGCATGACTATTATAAATTGCATGCAAGGTTTTGACTTGATATTGTATTCTGGAGTCAAGATTTTTTAACAGGTTTTAAGATTTCTAACATAAATTCAAAATGTCAGCTGCCAACATGTTAAATTTTACAGAAAACAGTAATCTGTCTTCATGTCAAGTATGATGCTGAATGATGTGAAGGGTCAAAATCTGACTTATTAATAAATTGTGTACACATGGTAACTGTTCCCGAAATACAGGGTTGTTTCATACTGATGACGACTGCTACTCTGACAGTGTTGGTCCAATAAAATATCTCCCCTATTATTTCTTGAATAATTTAAGTCAAAAAGAGCCAACTAAAGTAATTTTTGGTAAACAGAATCCTTACAAAATTTCACACAAGAAGATTACAGACTTGTGCAGCTCACATTTGAAATGTAGCTAGCTACTATATTTCGAAAAATTCAAGCGAAGTTTTTTTTCACCTGTAGGGTATCTAAATATCACACCAGTACCACCCATATCAGTGTCATCGGGGACACGCCGTCAACGTATCGAGTTACGGGTTGCGTAGCTGTAGTTAAGACACCGTTTTTACGAGTTCGACAACTCCTTTATTGCGAGTCCAGCTCAGTCTTTTGCCATCTCGCCCCAGACAGTTTATCGCAATTCGATCACACGTCCACACCGTTTCACAGGTCTCAAGCAAGTGACCCCTGGCCGGCGGCGCACCCTCTCGCAAGGCCGCGCCGTCACTGCCAGTGACCAATGGGCGGGCAGCCACGTGCTGTCGGGTGGTCGGCTAATCCGCGCCGCTGGCCCGGATTAGAGGAAGCGTCGGTTGAAGGACGAATTATGGGCGTCGTTTAACCCTGTCCTGTGGTTGGCCCACGGGTTTGGATTTGAACTCCGGTGCGCCGCCTCCTGAGAGATGCGACGTCGTCCGGTCGGGCTGTCTATGCACCGTGATGCCCGGGATAAAGTGGGGCCCGTGGATTGTCGGGTTTTACCCCCTTACATCAGCAGTTTGTTGAGACATGGGCTGAATGCCAGTACAGCTAGGTGGATGAGGCAATACGTCAGTGTTAAACAAACTGGAATGGTGTGTTGATAGTGATTTTTTAACAGTTACTGTGCCACGGCTTGTCTGAAATTCAAGTTTTTGTGTGATAGAACAAAAACTGTTTTAAAGTCCATCCACTTTGAAAGGTAAATGATATGACTTTTACACAGCTGAATGAGTTCTGCATGAAGGTAGGGTGGTGACATTATTCAGAATTCTGTATACCAAAAATTATTACAATCGGTTAATATATCACTCAGTTATTTGAGAAATACTGGGCAGGGCCATTCTTATAGATCACACAGGCCACCCTCAAAGACCATTTTGTGAATAATAAAGCCAATAAGATCACCAAATTTCAGAGGTCTGATTAGCCACTTTGAAACTGGAGCTGAGACCACTGTAATTTTTGCTCATCTGCTTGCTTAAAAAATATCTGGCTTTCATTGGGGGATTTACCCCCTGAATGGACAGCAGTATCAGTATCATGCCTATCATCACAGGGCTGTATAAGCCACTGGCCAAAGTAATGCAATAAGCAAGATTTTTAACCCCTCACATCTCTGTAAATGTTGAGCCACTTTTTTTTATCAAACTTGAAACTAAGAACTACCACCCAAACACCACCCACGATGCAAAACTGTGTCTGGATCCATGATGTGGGTGGTCTGAGCAAATACCTGGTTTGCCACTGTTCGGGTTCTTTGTCTTTCTTTTTCTCTGTTTTTTGTTTTTTTTTGTCACGGGCACAGATCACACCAGTGGGCCGATTTTGACAATCTATATGTCATACGATGATATGATGTGTTTTCATGCAAGGATGTGTCTTTTGAGGGGTGTGTTGATACTACTCCCCTTTAGGGGGTCAAATCACCCAAAAAACCTTAATTTTGGGGGCGTGAATAGGCATTTCACAGCCAAAAACGCGAAATATTCAAACTATCATATAATAAAAACTACTAAATGGATTCCACAAAAAGGTTCCAAATGATAAAAATCTCCAAGTACTCCAAAATGTGCCCCACAAATGCAAGATGACCATCTTGAAAAACTGCCCTATGTCCGCAACTGTTTGACTGATTTTGACGAAATTTGGCACGGTGATGCATCTCCACCCGAATCCGACTGGTCATTAAAAATTCCGGATTTTTGAAAATCCAAGATAGCAGATGTTTTTCGAATACTCTAAATTGTTGTGGTGCACTTTTTTGTGGGGGCAAAAGGTTACTCCACAGGCCTGCTGCCTACCCCAGTAATAGTTAGAAATACTTAAACTGAAGTATACCTTTACCTTACGATACAAGCCATGACAATGTAGTTCCTATTTAAACTAGAAGATTGTCTCATACATTGGAGTCTGGTGAGGGAGTGTGAAGAAGTGATTGTAATCATTCTGAAGAAATTTCTGGGCAAGTGGAGAAGTCATCAAATTCCTAAAGTGGAAATGAAGCTTGTGATGAGGCTCATTGTCAGACCATTGATCAGAGTGGATTTCTGAAAAACTCTCTCATTGCTATCTGAAATGAAAAGCATCTTCTTTGGCAGGATTTTTTGTCAGAAAACAAAGATTTTTGTTCACAGTTGTATGGAAGAAGGCAAAACAATGGTGATACTCGGCAGTTGGATTCATCCGCACTGGTCAACCCTTTCACTGTCGTTTACAAAAATTTGAAAACCCCTTTCGATAGGAAAAATCATACTATTGGACTCAAAGAGCAGTTAAATGAACAGTGTAGGACAATGAATCTACACACTTTTTTGGGTAGTAAGGATGGCCAATAAAAATGAAATAACGAAAATACATCAGCCTCTTCGGATGCTATCGTCTGTTTTCACTGACTGAGCATGGATGTTCCAAAGTCACCACAGCATTGAAGACTGATAAGTCCTTCACCTGGCAGTGGGGGAAAGAACAACTGTAAATAAAAAGCAGACGAATAGGGGAGACGAAACGAAAGGTGGGAGGATACGTAAGACAGTGGTACTGCAGTTCCAAAAACTTCTTCAGATAGAGGTAGATATGGAAAAGGGGAAATCGAAGCTGTTGCTCAATATGAGCCTTGTAACGTGAAACCCTGGGAAGGAAAATGAAAAATTAGGATGTGTTCAGATGTTTTGGAATGATTTCACTGATGTCTCTCAACTCTGAAAAAAGACCTGTCATGGCATTTTGTAGCAGCAGAAAAATAAGGAACGGAATAACCCACATTGCCGAAAAGTCCGCAAAAACAAAACACAATTCTAAAAAGCAAAGACAATCTCTGGCTGTGCAAAGGGTCCCCTTTGGCTGAAAACAAAGAATTTTTGGAATGTTTTGAAAAGTCTGGGAGTGGTTCATTTTTCATTCCCATACCTCAGACACTGGAAGTTTTGGCACTGAAAAGTGAAACAAAAAAAAACAAAGTGGGAAATTGGACCAGATAAGGATAGAAATTTAAACACTGGTGGGAGTTCACCTCCATATCTGTGGCCACATGCCGGTGAAACACAACTTTCACTTGGGAAGGCGAAAATAAAAAAAAAGAAAAGATATCTTTGGAGAGACTTGCTCGAATGAGAGATGCATGTGAATCTATGCAGTGGGAAATGTATATTAAAAATCTAACTGGTTGAAGTATTATTGGACTCAAAGAGCAGTTAAATGATGCCCATTGTCCATGCCCAATGTCTACCTAGCATCATGGGAAGAAACAAATGAGGAAGGATTTTGCCATTTGGTGCCCAAAAATGAAGATATACGAAAAATTGAACCATGCTGAACATTTGTCACAACTGGTCACATGCTGGAGAAACAATAATACTGAACAAAAATAACCACAGGCTCTTCAGAAAGTACATAATGGGAGGCTGGAAACGTTTTTTTTTATAAAAACTGGTGAACATCAAAGCTTCGCCAGGTGGAGATCCAAAAAAAACTAAATGCTTTTCACTGCATCAGAGGGTAGTGTGACCAACCAAAGCAGGGATAACTATTCCTAAATGTGGAAATATATGCAAAAGCTCTCCATCTAGAATTAGTGGGTCCTGTGCCAATTTTATCCCATCGTTTAACTGGAGAATCTCCAATGTGACAGATGTCTGGTGTCTCTTCCACCCAAATGGTTAAGCCATACAGATATATAAGCAGAGTTTACCAAATTAAGGTGACTCTGTATGAAACTCTTCAATGCCCTTATAATGTATAGCATGCACCCAACATTTTGCTTTGAATGGACTTCCCCTCAAATTTCTAAGCATTATAATGCAGTAATTGAAGCGAAAATGACGTCAATGATGTGCGCAGCAACCACATTGTCATGACGCTGCTACCTGGTGAGTACCAGCACAGCTGTGCTGCTGCCAATGAATTTGTGCATTGATATACATGATCGGTATAATAAAACAAACGTTTGCATGAAAGGTTCATGACAACTATAAGTAAGCAGGGACATGATAACAACGTGCCTGTGTAACCAGTATGTGTAGTACTGGTCTAGGATCTGGTGCCAATCCTGCATCTCAAACTTGTCAATGAGCTCTTCAAAGACACTCACTGATCGTGCGATGAGCTCTTCCACAGTGAACGGCTCAACATCATTCATCCGGCATAGAATATCATTGATACAAACTGTTGGGTACTTGTTGCAGACGTTGACACCACACCCTACACCATTAAAACAATCCACACATGTAAAATAAATGCTGCAAATTAAATGAAATAAAAATGTTGCAGAGACTTGCAAAAGGTTTGTGTGATGTCATGCATGCAACAGCTAAAATAATTAGCATAATGCCCTGCCTAATTTGGTAGAGATTATTTTGTGAAGGCACTGCAAGTTAGCAAATGTTTTTTTTTACAATTTTTTGCAAGTTTTGCAGCATTATGTTATTTTATTTTAAATGTGCAGGTGCCTTAATATACAGTGGATGACTGACAGCACTAGCTGCAGCAGAAGTGATGAACAGAGAAAAGAGGCAGACAAAGACAAATGCAAAAATGCAGTCATGCACAGACAAGATGCAGTACCAATGTTGACATGGATGACGTCATGCATGACTGACGACTTAACAATGATGCCGCCCAGTTTCACGTCTCGACCAAAGTAGATGTCATTAGGCCACTTAATGCGTACGTCAACAGACTACACACACCACACAAAATAAACTATCCTACTCAACTAACACTCAATATAGCATTAACAGAACACCGTATACAGAAGGAACTCAACCATCTTCAATAAAGTTTAGATAATTCTATCACACTATTACACTGCAGCAGTTTTCATTATGGCAGGATGATGCATGCCAGGCTTGTCTTACCACAGGCCACAAGCTAGTGAGACAGTCATGCATGCTGCAAGATGCAGTTCTAATAATTTTTATAAAGCACAGTGGAGGAGGTACTCAGTGAATGACAAACCCATCAAACTGGGTGAAATTGATCAGCGGGGTGACTTTAATCAAATCACCCGTGCTACCGTGCACACATTGCAACTATCCACAATTCCATAAGTAAAGCTGTATGTGGAATATGATTATGCATGTGCTATCATCATAGAATAAGAACAACATACAACACTGCCTGACTTTTTATAAATAAAGTGCTGTGTTGAAGGGATGTTGGAAACAGTGATGACATATGCGGAATGAAGGTTTTTTCAAAAAGTTTCTACATCAAGGCCAAAATCCAGGTACGCCATACCAACTTGCATAATAAAGCCTTTATATGTCACAAATGTCTTATATTTGTTGGTCAATTAATGTTTGCAAAAGTTTACGATGCCACATGTATATATCAGGAAACCGTGCCTATGTTAATTACACTGTTAGTCAACTACAGAAAGCAATGAAAGCAGTTAAGAATGGTTAAATGTCAATTCCGAAAGCAAGCAGAAAACATTCTATTCCATATGGCACCATCTTTAATCACTGTCATGGTTTGCATAAGCTAAAAACGGGTGGTCAGCCGAGATTGTCTGCCGAAGCCGAACATAAACTTGCTGAACCTATAGAGACTTTGGCTCAGGGGAAAGTGCCAGTTGACTTTATGGATGTCCGTTTACTAGTCAAAGACTACCTGGATAGACAGGGGATTTCTCATAGAAGATTCGTAACAACTTCCCTGGTCCAGACTGGCTAAAACATTTCATGAAACGACACAAGTTGACCAAGAGAATTACAGACAATGTGAAACCTGTTAGAGCAGAAATTTCTGTAAATGACGTAACAAAATATTTTGATAAACTGCAGACCACTCTGCATGGCATACCACCGGAAAATTTAATCAATTATGATGAGGTGGGCTATATCGTCTTACCAAAAGAATGGAAAATCACCCCAAAAAGGGGCGTGGTTATGGTCATGTGACTTATTTAAATTCTTAGTCTCCGGAATGGCTAAAGGTAGAGACTTCAAATTTTGTACACTGGTTCGCCAGGTGACTATTTAGCACTGGGATTACAAACTGTCCCTTGATTGGGCATGGTCACAGGAAGTCTTTAAATTTTTGGAAATAAACGATAATACCTTGGAAATGATGCAAGATAGAGACATAGTTACAATGGTAGACAAGTAGGAAATCATATATGGGCTATCAAATGGCATGATTGCCGATAACCTTGAAGTTTGAAGGTCACTTTTGTTGTCTGAAACCTTTGTAATACCTATAACTCATAAATAAAGCGCGATTTAACAATGTTATGTTTATACATAAATTAGAAAGTGCACGTGGCTTTTAATTTAAGTATTTACGTAAACCCTTGTCATTAAGAATCGCCACGAACCACAGTAAATTTTTAAAGATGGCATCCCATTGAAGACAAAGATTTTACTTACCTATTGTGGTTACAAAAGATGGTACTCAAGGTGTTAGGGAAATTAGGTATTAAATATTCTATGTGACCTGAAGCCAAAATAGAAATGGTCCATTTGGCACCCGATTTTTAGTGAGAACGATTTACTGTCCAGGCTAGCTGCACAATACAATTTAGCGTTTACGTAAGCCTTTGCAGTTACGCAGCCACAGTAAATTTTTTAAGATGGTATTCATGGAAATATGTAAGGTATTACATAAATGCAAGAAAAATGCAATAAAAAGGCCTATCACTAATTTTAATTACTAATATCTATATTATAATAATCGCAGTCTGTCTGTCACGAGTGCGAAGCGCGATACACAGGCCCCAATCGCGCAAAGTGAGGCCACGATCTCGCGAAGCGCGATACATAGAGCCACTATCGTGCGATGTGCAATTGTCGCACGTTAGGTATTAAATATTCTATGGTTATGTCACGTGACCAGAACCAGAAATAGAAATGGTCCAAAACCGGCCGTATAACCTACTGTCCATCCATAGCAGAGATATTGCGATTTTTCGATTTGCCAAATGGCTGCCGCTGAATCTAGGATTTTTGAATTTGCAAAATTTTATTGGCTGCCAGAGAGTCAAGAGGGCTGACATGCATCACCGTTCCAAATTTTGCCAAAGTTGGTCAATCTATTGTGGAGATATTGCAATTTTTTTCATTTTTTAAAATGATGGCCAACACCATCTTGGATTTTTGAAATCATGAAATGTTATTGGCTAATGGGGTCCACAGGGTCGAAACGCATTAGCATGTCTAATTTCCTCAAAATCGGTCAAACAGTTGCGAAGATATTAAAATTTCTGTTTTTTTTTTCAAGATGGTGGCCGTCGCCATCTTGGACTCTCGAATTCGCGAAATATTATTGGCTAACAAGGTCCAGAGGGTTGAGATGCATCAGCATGCCAAATTTCGTCAAGATCGGTCAATTGGTTGCATGGATATTAAGATTTTGCGATTTTCAAGATGGCGGCCGTCCGCCATCTTGGATTTGTTTGGGGCATATTTGGACAACCCACAGCGAGTACTCGGTGATCTCTATCCTCTGCACAATTTGGCATGATCGATGCAGTAATCTTTATAATATGAACATTTCAATATTTGGCACGTTTGGCTGGAAAATGCCCATTCATGCCCCCAAAATTGGGGTTTTGGGGCAATTTGATCCCCTAAATGGGCTGCAATATCAACCAAAGCCAAAAAAGGAACACCCTTGCATCAGTCAACGTCATTTGAGCCATCAAGCGTGAAAATGTAGTGAGCAGTCTGCCCTGTAGGTGAGTTGCTTAAAAAAGGAATACAAATAAAAACTAGAATACCTAGCGGTATATGGTCGCGCCTCTATTAGCTCTTAACACAATAAATGATAAAAACTGCAGTTTATCTATAGTGTTAACAGCCATGGATCAAAAACTGCAAAAATCATAAAAAGGTGATACTACCCACCATCGTCGTCTAAATGTCAACGTGATGCTGAGTAATATCACCTTTTTATGACTTTTGCAGTTTTTGATCCATGGCTGTTAACACTATAGATAAACTGCAGTTTTTATCAATTATATTTGCTGTTTTATTATCATTTTAGCACTTAGGCTAGGAAGGGCAGTTATGCATCATCACACTAAAATTCTGTACCAAATTTTGTCAATATCGGTCGTTCCATTGCGGAGATATTGCGATTTTTCGATTTTTCAAGATGGCAACCGTCGTCTTCTTGGATTGCCGAATTAACAAAATTTTATTGGCTCACATTGGCCGGTGGGACAAGACGTATCACATTACCAAATTTTGTCGAAATCGCTCATTCCATTGCGGAGATGTTGCATTTTTTCGAATTTTAAACATGGTCGCTGCCGCCATCTTGGATTTTTGAAATCGCAAAATTTTATTAGCTACTGGAGTGGAGAGGGTCGAGGCGCATCAGCATACCAAATTTTGTCAAAATCGGTCGCTCCGTTGCGGAGATATTGCGATTTTTCGAATTTACAAGATGGCCGCAGTTGCCATCTTGGATTTCCGAAATCGCGAAATTTTATTCGTTTTTGTGGTCCAGAGGGTGGAGACGCATCAGCATGCCAAACTTTGTCAAAATCGGTTGCTCCGTTGCGGAGATATTGCTATTTTTTTGCCGCCGCCGCCATCTTGGATTATTGAAATTGCATAATTTTATTCGTTATTGTGGTCCAGACGGTGGAGACGCATCAGCATGCCAAATTTTGTCGAAATCGGTCAATCGGTTGCGAAGATATTAAGATTTTTCGATTTTTCAAGATGGCGGCCGTCGCCATCTTGGATTTTCGAAATCATGAATTTTTATTTGCTGACGGTATCTGTAGAGACCAGACGCATCACTGTTCCAAATTTTGTCAAAATCGGTTGCTCCGTTGCGGAGATATTGCGATTTTTCGAATTTTCAAGATGGCCGCCGCCGCCATCTTGAATTTTTGAAATCGCGAAATTTTATGGTTATTATGGTCCAGAGTATGGAGTCGCATCAGCGTGCTAAATTTCGTCAAAATCGGTCAATCGGTTGCGAAGATATTAAGATTTTTCGATTTTTCAAGCTGGCGGCCGTCTGCCATCTTGGATTATTTTGAGGCATATTTGGACCACCTACGGTGAGTACTTATGGGTCTCTATCACTGTGCAGAATTTGGTTATGATCGATACAGTAGTTTTTATAATATGAACATTTCAATATTTGACACGTTTGGCTGGAAAATGCCTATTCACGCCCCCAAAATTGGGGTTTTGGGGCAATTTGACACCCAAAATGGGGTGCAATATCAACGAAAGCCAAAAAAGGCACATCCTTGCGTGAGTCCGCGTCATTTGAGCTATTAAGCGTGAAAATGTGGTGAGCGGTCTGACCTGTAGGTGCGTTGCTTAAAAAAGGGGTATAAATAAAAAACGAAATATAGTTAATATTTCACCTATTTGCCCAGAAG
>Ga0209782_1002172_pt1 | contig 10796 bp, 8 predicted proteins | sample WorMetmaBAHAMAS1_FD_187390 | JGI IMG/M metagenome (GOLD analysis project Ga0209782, IMG submission 187390) | Marine gutless worms symbiont microbial communities from Max Planck institute for Marine Microbiology, Germany - Inanidrilus... | ecosystem: Host-associated > Annelida > Digestive system >...
ACGTGTACCAAGTTTCAAAATGAAATTTTCAGGGGTTAAGATTTTACAGGGGGTCGAAATTTCCATTTTCCTATTGATTTTTGAATGGGCCTTACAACAGTGCAGCGCTACTGCGCTGCCTGTGATGAAGGCAGTTGGTTCCACATTTTACTACCTTTATATTTTACAGTTCTTTTTCCATAATTTGTAGCAACAGAATCCAAATGCAGATAATTTCACTGAAAGTTACAGCTAAATGACTGGTGCCACTGAGTGTTTAGTAGCAGTAAAATTTTATGATGTGCAATGTTCATGCCCACTGAACAACGTCTAGTCAGTTCTTCTATGCAGAGATGTCATAGCTCTTGGCCTCGAGATCAATTTTTGGCACTGGCTTTAAAGGTTTTGGCCTTGGCATTGCAGTTTCGGCCTGGGCCTTGGCTTTCTGCCATACAGCCTCGATAACATCCATAACAGTAATTATAAACTATATTTCAGCTCAATGTTGAAGAAAAAACAAACAGTTATTTTCTGCATGCAAACTAAATGCTTTGCTGCACCACAACAGCACTCTTTCACCAAGCAGTGGATCCGGAATTCTGAAAACAATTTGCACGTCTGCAGTGGCACCCAGAGCCGAACCACTGGCAGAAGTTAGGTAACTAAGCTTCTTCTAATAATCAAAGGTCTTGGTCAGAGCACTTCAGAGGCTGAATAGTTTGCTTACCTGACAACTAATGATGTCTATTATTTCACAAGTATTTTCTAAATTTAATGCATTTCGGCTCAGTTGGCTTCCAGGAACACAGGTTGTTAGCTGCCTAGTCCATTCCAATAGTTTCATCAAAACTATTTACATCAATGATACTGTGTTAAGAAACATTAAACATTAGAAAAATTTTTCTTAAACTAAACGATACTGCAAAATATTAAATGTTATTTTTACTGACTTGAACTAAAAAGATATCTGAAATGTTAAAAAAGATGTTTCTATGTATAACTACAATCCAGGAAAGATTATATCCGATGAGACGATTTCTGTGCCAAACTCTACTCACAGACAAATATACATACTTGGCATTCTTTGTCGAGAAGACGTTCAAGATCAGGTGCCAACATGAATGCAATTTTGTTGAGATTCTTCCAAGCTCGATCAAATACCGGACGCATCTAGCAAATAAGAAAAGAAATGAACAAAACTGAGTAAAACTGGGCTATACATCTGCCCCGTCATTTCCAAACCCTTGAAAATTGTGGGGATACTTGATGTGGGTTTTTACAGGCCAGATCATATTCAAGACAATATTTGTCATTGGATAACAGTCGTTTTGTCCAACGACAATGACTGAGCACCAAATAAAACTCAAACCAGTGATACCAACCACGAAAAACCATCTTGTGGACCTCAATCTATTTTGATTCACCAACTAATTACTAAAAAAAGACTTCCCTCACTGTGGTCGGTCTGTGTATCAACAAAGATATCAGAGTACACATAAAACAGTTGTTACCAAAAAAAAACCCACAGTCTTAACCAGTCATGTTTCTGGTATAATTCACAAGACTGGAAGCATTGACCGCTCATTATTCCTCAGCAGCCACCGCTACATCTGGCATGCAGTTCCAACCTCTGCAGCTTTCAGTGTAAAAACATCACCTCATATGCAAATGGCAGCAATTATTTTTTTACGGCATTATACAGATACAACAAGGCAGTTGTGTACATCTGATGCTGTCTCCGATGTGCACAATATCTGATGCTGTCGCAGGTAAACCAGTGTGAGTATACGTCAGTCTCCAATCTGTGCTGCCACCTGGTGAGTCAGTTTGAGCTCACAATATACTGTGTTACCTGTATCATAGGGCCTGCTATCAAAAAACATGATGTCATCCACAAAACTGGAAATATGTAACATATTATAACATTTGCCATAGAAATGGCCACATGCACCACGCACAGGTTCAGATGTGCGGTTCCTCGGACACGCGCACATACATACAGACAGACAGACAGACAAACAGACTCACAAACAAACAAACATAATCGTCACAATACTCTGCTCCACTGACAGAGTGGAGTAAACATAACAAGAGCAAGAGTCAGTAAGTAAAATTTCAGACCCTGTTAACTCGTGTATCCTCGGCTGTAGCTAGCTTAGCATCAAGTTGCTTGATCCAGTCTTGTCGCTGGTCAAATTGTTCACAAACCAGTCGCCAGGTTGACTCAAAGTCACCCACTGACTGACTGAACAGAACCTTCACTCACAACATAGATGACACATCTCTCATTGTGAATCAGCTAATAGTTTAAAATACTGATGATGATAAATATTATTATTAGTATTATTATTTTTAGTCCCTGGTACTTCGTTCCCAAGGTGTAAGATATTAGAGACAGTGTGTAATGTCTGGAATGGCTACTATGGATTGGAGACTCAAAAACTGAGAAAGTGTTGCACAGGCAGACTGCGTTAAAGCACTGGATTTCCATGGAAATGCGCTGGTATAGGAATGTCGTTTCACGCCTATCAGCAGTGCACTGTGATGCTCTCCTGCTGATCTCGGTGATGAACTCATGTGCCTCGTCTGCCAGGACGCTGAGTGTCTCAACAGCCACGGGGTAGAGCAGGTGACTGGATGACAGGTTGCTGTAATTGGCGGACTTTCTCCCGGAAGCTGCCGCAGCTGCACTTCCAGCATCCATAGCACTCTGCTGGATGTATGAGGCCGCCAATGTATGCACAATTGTCACATCCCATGTGACGCTGCACCTAGAATGCCATGGGACCAGTGTCAAACCATCAGGTCTCTTACCGCCGGTTCTGTTCAAGCCTTGGGGTTCTTTGACCGCTGGTGTATCGGCTCTGATCAGTGCACGGTGGATGAGATTATTATTATTATTATTATTATTACTATTACTATTATTATTAGACTGAAATAAAATTTTACGTTACTGCAGAAAAATAGCCAAGATTTACCTAAATAAAATATTATAGCCAAAAAATAATTAGTGGAAGTTAACAGCGACAGTTACTAATACTTTATTATAAATCCAGCAACTAACATGTGGGAATACAGCATTACACCCATGTAAAGACTGCTCCTTTAACATGCTACAGAAACTGAGTTAACAGAACACAAGTGTTTAAAGTCACGTGCAATATAAACTGTAGAAAAACAATGTACTTTCAGTAACCATACAAACAATGAAAGACTCACATCTTCTGAACTTGGGTTCACCAACATCTGCTGAATTTCTTCAAAGTTAGCATCGAGCTGAGACAAAAGCTGACTGCACAGCGACTCTATTTCAGGCTCGAGCTCCTAATCATGAATTCATCAATCTCGGTCAACTTATTGAAACTCCGGATACTACAACTAAAAAACATAGAATTGAATGGGACTATTAAATCAATGTCTAAGTCAACTTGACATAAAACTGACTGAGGTCACTATATCTGGTAGATAAATTTGAGGTGACTTGGAAATTTGGAGTCGATTTCAGTCGACTCTAAACTACTCATTCCCACCTTTAAATTGGTTTACAACTCACTCTCCCTCCCTGCCATCACAGCATTTATGATACTTCTGTCTTGGATTTCTTTAACCACATTGCCTGACGATCTGTCCACTTCATCTGTTGGACCAGACAAATTTTAACGGCTTCTGCAAATGTATCGGTTTGCCACGTGTAGCCAGTTCACTGACAGCATATTAGAACGAGAGGCACTGATATCAGACAGCCAGCATAAAGGCTGCAACAACCCTTCCATCATCATGTGAAAATAAAAACAAATATGAATACTCACAGTGCTGACGGCTCCAAGTTCATGATGCAGATCATCAATAGCAGAGTCATGCCTTCAAAACACACAAACAAGCATGCATGAAACATATACTTCATGGCCATCTGTAAAAAAGATACACCACTGAATTGTGATATGCAAAACAGATGCGTCTGTACTCCTGTCCGCTACTAGCTAAATAAAAACGTTTGTCAAAAATTCTTTTGCATCGAGACTCAGCACTAAATGTGTAATAAACCCATTGTTAAAGATCTCACCAGAATTTTCACGGGAGATAATGATGTGGTTTTCTGCAGCACCCTGTTTTATCACGGTCAACCAAAGTCATGCTCGGCATACACACGGATTCACAAAAAAATTGTAATGCTGCAAACTTCAGTAAAACAAACTTCACTAAATTACACAGCAACAACAACTGAATGCAAGATTGTATATTAATGCAAATAAAACAAAACAAAAAATTAAAAACCTTGTTCTCCTGTTGCTGGTAAGTCGATCCACAATGTCAGAGCCAACTTTTGCAGGTTCTGCATAAAACAGACATTCACTAAGCGGTAAACAATCAGTTACTACTTTACTCCTTTATACAGCAAACTTTACATGTACATGCACATATTTAATGGCCATTTTCACAGAAAATCTTGCTAGCCAATTGCCTCGAAATTTTTTAAACTACTCTACAAATGTGCATCCTACACAAAAAAAGTTTCACGCTGTATGAACGGGGTTGAAAAAACCGAAAAGCAGTAATTTCTGCAACCAAAATAAACAAAAAATATTAAAAGTCTCTCGATAAAAAGTATCAGAGTACACTCACTAATATCTTCAGGAAGTCCTTGGACTTCTAGCGAAGGCAAGTGAACAGCAGTGACAGCGGATTTTTCTTTTGATTTATCAGCAAAAAATCTGTATTGAAAACAGAATAATATACAAAATTATATCACAGCTAGTGTCTATAGCTACACAAATTTATCTACCAACAGCAAGTGAAGAACTAAATGTTATTGTAGTTTTCTTCTACAGAACACAGTTCAACATGCCATTTTGTTATTAGTGCACAAGATTACACGTAACCAAAAAGCAGTTGTTCTCTGTCATGACCATAAAATTATGCTGTACAAAGAATTATTCACCACTTATCAGCCAACTCAGCTTTCTGTCATCATCAAAACAACAAAAAAACTGGTACCAAGATGTGATGATGCTCTTTGGCTGGGAAATAAAGTCAAGTATGGCTCATATCACATGTGGATTAAATATGTAAAAGGCAGGTAAAACTGTCTGGCAAACCTCAGCACCTTAAAAGTAAATGATATATATAACATACTACATAAATCAACAGACATTAATTTACTTTACTTTGACAGTGTTAGCCTACTTCTGATGCAACATCACACACGAATTTCTATCAGTGAAGCATAGCAACATGTCCAGTTCACATTGTTTACACGACTTGACAAAAACATTGGTCAGAAACTGCCGGTCTTTCCACTGAAACTGTATTTAGCATCCCCGTTAAGGGACAAATTTCACCACAACTTTACGATTAAGAAAACTAGAACTATGGTTTTAAAATGTACAACAATTTGTTCAGTAAAGCTGACAAAGATTACCAGTAAATTGACAGACAGTCAAACCAAAAGACAAACAGCATTATTACAGCACAGAGCATGTTTGTATAATATGATGACAAAGATGGACAAGGAGTGAAAATATAAGCACAAAAATGCCAAGCACAGACGTACTATAGCAGTTCCTAAACTCACAATTACAACAACAACGATAACATCAACAACAACAACACAAAATATTTTCTGGTTATTACATAGGTCCAACATGTCAGTATTAGCAGACACCTCAAGTCAAGAACTGGAGAACTTTGTTGAAGCAAAATTTGCTGTCCATATTCCCATGCTGACTTGTGTATTCAAACTGGCAGAAATATGCTGTACTTCTCCTCACCATCTGTACATGTATATCATCTCTTCGCACACTGTCCGAAACGCATACAGTGCATAAAATGCATTAGTATAAACATGATAAAACACATACTTGTACATGACAGGATTCTCAATTCTAGCTTCGTATGGAAACTCATCAACCCACGCCATCTGCCTTTCCGTTAGCATTCCACATCCAGGCTCCAGAACAGCCGGTCGGACCACGGGGCTGCCGGGACATTTCTGCTGACGACACCTCAGAGGTGCGGCTTGCCGCGACTTGTTTAGAGACTTTACCAGCTGCACCTGTAAAATACACGCGTGACACTGAGCATGATTTTTACACTCTTTTCATCCAGTTATTCTGTCACTTTAAACTTTATACTGTATGACATTATATGATGAGCTATCTTTACACTCACTCAAAAGCTGATGGAAATCAGCTTAGGGCCCGTTGCACCATCCATACTTAACTTAAGTAGTCCTCAAACCTCCAATTAACTCTGACTTAAGTAAAGATTAGTATAAACACGTTGCACCATCACCACTTAACTGCTAATGGCCCATTAAATCTCCACTTAAGTTAAGTGGCGAATTTAGGCCACTTTAAAGTTATGTAACGATCGTTATTTAATTATTTTGACATCCAAAAAACACAACGTGAAAGATACTTGAGCAAACCCACATTTATTTTATATATTTATATAAGTATAAGGGGAGAGAGGGGGAAAGGGCAGGAGGGAGACGGGCGTCCACGCCGTCCAGGCACTTCTTATTTTCCACCTTAAGCACTAGTGCTGTGTTATGGAATTTGAGATATTGCCATGGACAATAAATATGATTTTGCCAGCAGTGTTACTATTGGTTGTGCTATTTATAGACCCCCGTGAAGGTACACTTGCAGCCAACAGGAATCGCTGTACCAAGCCCGACAGCTAATCTCCACTTAAATATCTACTTAGCCTATCTGAGCAGGGATTATTTTTTACTGATGTAACACTTCTGACTTAACAGGAGATTTAATGGCTACTACTTAACGTTAAGTGAAAGTGGGCATTAGTTAAGCGATGATTTAAGTATGGATGGTGAATCTGCCATTAATTAGTCATAAAAATGTTTTTGTTCATGTCAGACAGTCACACTGATACAGTTTTGGTCGGAGAGACCACTGTGCGGCAGGAGGCGCGTTGTCTGCGTGTGGCGGGAGCGTAATCGCCTAAATCGTCAACCATGTTGTCCGGGGAGACGGCCGTGTGGCGGAGAGGCGCTTGCTTAATTACCCCTCGTCGATGTTGTCCGCGTCGTCTGCGTTATTTAGCACGACCCAAAGTACCATGAGCTGTGACCATCGTTTCCAATACCGTCCGTCCATCTGCATCTGTTCCAAATACTGCAACCATAATTAGGTCTAACGGCAGAAATCAGCAAACAAAGCGTAGATTACCTCTGCATCAAATATTTGTCGATAAACTTTGCCGTTTGGTATTATTCGCTGGGTTGGCTTGTCATCTTGCAGTTTCCGGCAGTCACTTATGTTAGCCATCGCAATACTCTCATCGATTACAGTGCCACAAAAATATCTACATTTTCGTCGTTAAATTAAAAGTTGGCAAAAAAAAACTACTGAAAAAAGGCAATAAGTGCAATGATATTCTAACAGAAAAGTAAACAAAACGCATTATGTTTCCATGACAACCAACAATAAATAAGTAAACCATGTACACTCGACACAAACTTTGAAGAAAAGATGGGATAGACAGACAGAAAAACACCAGACTGGTGTATTACACGACTATGGACACAGCAAGCGTAGTAGCGTACTAATCGACCATCACTGTTGATACTGTACAATATTGACGCTTAAAATAATGACTGCTAGATATAGTCTAGTTGCTAAGGCATTGGACTGGTGACGCAGTGGTCGCGAGTTTGATCCCCGGCGCTGTGCTGTCGAGTAGCAACATGGGCAAGTTGTTCACACCCATGTGCCTCTGTCACCAAGCAGTATAATTTGGTACTAGCCAATGGGCAATGACACTCTTCGGCTGTGAAGGTAACCTGCCTGGCAGAAAGTAATGGCAGCCTACCACTGGGTGGATGGCTTAAATTAAGCCACCTGCGGGCTGACTGCCTGTACACCGGGATCAGCTCCAGGCTCAATGCATGGTAACGAGTATGGGAGAACTTTACCTTTTTTAGAGAGAACGTTGATGAGCAAGAGTTCTTTGAAAGCAGCAATTAGTACAGTTTGAGAGGTCGTGACAAATTTTATAAATTGCAGCGCAGATAAATTGATCTGTGGCTTGATCAGCCAGCGTGTTGTCTAATCTTGGAATAACCTGCCAGAGGAAGTTAATCACTGCCGCCTCCATCAACATGTTTAAGAACCGACTAGACTGATGCAGTGGGTACCAAATCTGAATTCAGCAAGTTTCAAGTAACATTATAAAGGCCATGTTTCTTGTGGTCACTGTTCAAAGACATACTGATGTCATTAGTCTTTAGGCGCTGTACATTTTGCGGATATAACCTCCACACACATATGCTCAAGTCATGCAGTGATAATACTTCTATGACATACAAGTTACACGTGATTGAGTTACAGGCATTTTGATTTTGATGTTATGAAACCATACATTCACTGGGCAAATGCCAAAAGTTCCTTTGCATCAGATGCTATTTCTAACATAGTCTTCACACAGTTTATGAAGTATATACAGTTCATAAAATATATTTCAGTATAATATATTTCATATAGAACGGTATTTTTTATTAAGGGGCAGTTCTAGCACCTCCACTTTGGGGGACCAGAGGGCCAGTCACCAGAAAATTTTTGTCAGTCATATGTACAAATATGCATTTTTTGATATAAAACCACATACAATCACACAATTTTCATCCAAGATGCCAAGTTACACTCACCAAAAATTCATCTGGGGGGCAGTGAAAGGGCCAGACCTGACTTGGGGAGGGGTTGGGTGTGGCCCCATCGCTCCCATTAGAACCACCTCTGTTTTTAGTTACTTTGCATTTAATGATGATTAACATTCCAGTTCGCCATTAGTATGTTTTAGCTGTGTTGTTTGGATATGCGAACTTTGGTCTGTTGTTATAAATTGTGTACTTTGTCGGTGTTTTCAAGTTAGAATTTAATACTTGATCAGGTTCATCTGAAAATATCTGATGCATGCACACACTGTTGAGGATATTTGTTACTTTTTTGATCTACCAAATCCACTTAATTCATTTGAAGAATGCATGCTTCACCTGTTACAAAGATATGAAGAAAACCCAAAATTTAACATTAAACAATCAAGTGTATCGGCTTTCAGACAGTACTGGTATTTATAATTGTATCTGTGTATGTATTTTGTAAATTGTAACCAATGTAGCCTTATGGCTGCAAGAAAGAGAAACCAATGAAGCGTACTTAAATTAAATTAAACTTAAGGGCTGCAACGTACATTGATTGCATTGGATGCTGCCTCTATTGCATCAGTTTGAGTATCTGGCTGCTAATGCGGGACAGATGGACAGACACCAGACTGATGCATTACATTTACCAGTTTGGAGCAGCCGGCATCAAAATGACGATGTAGGTTTGTTTGTGGTACTCATTTAAAGATGGAAATGCTGAAATGTGTTGCTGCATGCGTCACTGCATGTAGGACTATGACAGATTTAGCAAAAGTTAAAAACCTGGATGATATTTTCCACAATCACCATTCAAGACACTTCACTTGCTATGAAGTTCACATATTTCATTTATTCATTCACATTCGTGAAAAAAGTCGACAGACTGCAACTAAAATCTAAGGCACATATAATAAAATCAGTAAAATAGTTAGAAATAGACATGAACGAACGGGTAGTCGTTAACAAAGTCAGCTGAGATAGCACAGTGTGAGCCGTTGGATGCCATCGAAGTGCAAAACTCCCAATTATTTTATACCTGACTGGTTTTCCTCAATAGAATTCGGGATTACATGATACTACGAACCGGGTCTGTTAGCACTGTGAGTAGCCAAGACACTGACCTACATTTTCTTGACATGTGCCAATTTCCACTTTGTTGCACTAATTGACAACCAGCGTTATGACAGACGGACGTCATGCTCATAGCACAAGTGCAATGTCATTCTAACAAACTTAGGCTAAGGCGACTTGCAGGATATGACTAAGATCTATATATTCAAAGTACTGTGATACTGCACGTTCAAAATAACTAGAAATAACAGCAAAAGTTCTCTGGATTACACCACAAAAGTTTGGGATTTCAGCATTCGGAATCTCTGGACTGACTGGAGGTAGAAAGCCCAAGTTCATTAAACCATAAACCCACGGGTAGCATCCATGTTGCATAAAGGCCTCTTAGAGAAGTTTCCCCCTCTCGAAGAACCCCAAACCAGTTCTCGGTCACCCTCCGTCCCCATTTGCTCCCCCATATTAATTTAGTTCTCCAATACAGAGGGAGTAAGTGTGTATGTGCAGCACTGTGCCACAAAGGTCGCCGGTTGTCACAACCTTGTGACGCCAGCTGCAGGGGCGAGGCCACGGGGATGAACGGAGGTTCGAACCCCCCTTCACTTGCCTTCAGCGTCACCCTTGAAATTTGCTCAAAACTGATGAGGAAATTAGTGGCTATCCCCAACATACACTCAGATATCAGCTAGTACTAAGCTCTTAATAACTGTTAAATTCACCAAAATCTACTGATTTTAACGTCATGATTTGAAAATCTGTCACGTAGGCCTACAGGCTCTGAGAGCCCCTCCCCCATGCTGGGGAGGGTCTCAGTCGCCTCATAACTCCTCAGTGTAGAGCCCGTGGCCTAGGCGTTGTTCACGACGTCGTGGTCGGCGAGATGACGTAGACGGTGCGTCCGTCGTCGGTGACGGACTTGTGGAGTCCGTGGCGTGACTTCATGTGCCAGTTGAGAGAGTTCCTCTGACGGCAAGAGTAGCTGCACAGCGAGCATGACAGAGGACGCTCGTCTGTGTGCTGCATTCGATGCACCTTTCATACACACACACACACACACACACACACACACACACACACAGGGTGTGCC
>Ga0209782_1002173_pt1 | contig 10795 bp, 3 predicted proteins | sample WorMetmaBAHAMAS1_FD_187390 | JGI IMG/M metagenome (GOLD analysis project Ga0209782, IMG submission 187390) | Marine gutless worms symbiont microbial communities from Max Planck institute for Marine Microbiology, Germany - Inanidrilus... | ecosystem: Host-associated > Annelida > Digestive system >...
CGTTTAATAGCGTACTCACTCAGCAACATCTCTGCAAAAAATTACCAAAATCGGTTAATGTGCGTTGAAGTTATAGTGTGCTACATCATTGACGTTTTTTTTGAGACACGGTGTAGAAGCAGACCGGCAAATATTGGTACCTTTTCTCATTTGTTTACTCAAAATTTGGCATTTGTCATTTTGGATCACGAGTGAATGCTCTACCATTACACCACACAGGCCACGGGTCATATGAACTGTTACAAATGTTGCACTAGGCTGTATTGTTCGTCCGTGATACACTTAAACCGACAATATTCAACGTGGAATTACTATGCCGTCCTCGAGCGACAGAGCACTACATCAACTACCTGAAGCAGCATTATGAAACTGAGAAGTTAATGGATATATTGGGGTACGTTTTTGCTGTATTAATACGTCCAATATTTTAACTGCCATTTTCCCGGTGAACCTGGGTTAGCGTGCTTCTCTTTGGTTTTTATCCACTTATTCCCTTCCTGTCAGACGGATGGCATCGTCAAAGCACTGAGCTCACCTGGAGACAATCAGTCACTGGCATGATCCTTATTTAAGCCACTGCCAGACTCCTGAGTGAAGTAGTGTTGTCTCTTTTATGCTAGGTCTCCGGTGCCAGTACCCTGTATATTCCAAATATTAAGACATCTCTGAGCATTTGTGAGGTCTTCATTATGATTTCATGCCTTGAACAGGAGTCCTACCTCGATGGCCAACACATTCTGGGGACATTCCAGCATTTAGAAGATAACTTGTTTATCTGAGGATATATAAAAACGCTTCAATTTTGAATGTGCAATTGGCATTATGGTTGGTTTGCTAACGACAGCTCGAATGGTCTGTGTCTTAATTTATTGGATCAGTAGGAAGGAAAGGGTTGGGATGGATAGGAGGGATGAATATGAGAAGAGAATTTGTGCAGGGTGGAGAGAGTGATACCATAATCAGTTAGCTAGTTGCTGGTAATATAAGCCTAGATGCCACTTACTGATCTTTACTGGCAACTTGACCTTTGACCTTTTGAGACCTTTCAAGACTGCTCCATAAATTTCAGCTAGCATGGGCCACCCATGCCAGCACTCATGCCAAATTGAGTTTTTTAGTTGTTAATTAGCAGCATCTTCAAGATAGACTAAAGAAAGATAAGGGGGATTCCAAGCAGGAGAGCCCCTAATCACACTGTCGGTAATTATCTGCAGTTGATGATTTTAAATATCGAAAGTGTTGTTGTTAGTAAATGAGTGATATTTGTAAAATAAATTTGCATAGTTAACGTGTACAGTTTTTAAAAAATGTATTGATTAACTTGAAATCAGTAGATGCATTTTGACAGTTGACTCTTATCTACAAATCGTACTGACAGAAATGTTGGCTTTCATATCTGGAATGTATGTAATGGTGTAGATGTTTGTTTAATTTTAGAATGCTTGGACGAAGTGAAGAAGCAGCTGTAAGTGATTTTTTTCTGTTTGATGACTAAGGTCCGGTTTTTCCACAGCAAATTAATCTCCCGTTAATTTAATCCGGCATTAAATCTGGCAGATAATGATCAATTTACTCAGATGTCGTTTTTCCACCTACAGTTCGTCAATTAAATCGTCCGTGACGATTTAATTGACGAACTGTAGGTGGAAAAACGACATCTGAGTAAATTGATCATTATCTGCCGGATTTAATGCCGGATTAAATTAACGGGAGATTAATTTGCTGTTGAAAAACCGGACCTAGCTGCTGTGCTGTATATTTCTGTTAATTTTTCAACAGATTTGCTTTCCAGTTATCGAATTACTATTGAAGGCATGGGATCTTGTGTACATCATGATTTCGGCATTTTTTTGCCTGATTAATTGTTTCAATTTCTGATTGATTAAATTATTCCTGACGAAGATTAGAGTGATTTCGTCTGTGAGTAGTCATTGTCGGTGACCAGTAAAGTGTGTTGGTGACATGTGAGATTTTCTGATGTGTGATTTCTGCTCTGTTTGACGTGACTGCTGTTGTACGATTGGAATCAGATGCTGAAGTACAAACAAGCCGTGTCATGCCGTGATGTGGACAGCAAAGTGAAGGCTTTAAAGACTTGCCAGCAGTGAGTATTCACATTCAGTACTGCTTGTAGATAAACTGTGAAAAATTGTACTCTGTTGTGAATAACCATTGAAAGAAATGGGGGTGGGGGTTATGTAGATGGGAGAGTGGTGTAACTTTTGACCTCCATTCCAGGCTGGTGGAAGTAATGCTTTGAACTGTTTATATTTTCCTGTTATTAGCAGAATAACTCAAAAACAGATGCCTTTTTGGTTAAGTTTGAGGAATAGTAGATTATGAACCGGATAAGAATTACATTTTGTAAATGATTTGGAATATATTCTACATACCATGTGGCTTTAAAAACCCACAACGTGGCTGGTTGCTTTGCACAGAATGAAGCCCGTGTGCAAATTTATAATTGCGCTGCTACAGTGGTCAATATTGACACCCATCTACTGCTTGGCAGCAGTGACACTGTTCATTGTGGCATGGCAGAAGTTATGTGCTCCACAAAGATTTCAAATACTTAGATATTTGCATAAACGACTTTGTTAGTAGATGACTTTGTAGCCCATTTTTTTCTGCGATGAGAAAGGAGCTTATGGTGTGTTGGAATTGTGATTCTGTTATTTTATGTGACTGTTAGAAGGATTTCTCCAAAAATTGTGAATAAATTTTTTTGTGAAATTTGAGGGAGGGGTTTACGTTGTCACAGGAGATGGTCAGGTAGATTTGGGAGGGGTTAGTTTGTGGTCTGTAACCCTTTTCTTTTTAGTGTCATGAGAGTGTCAGCTGCGTGTGGGGATGGTTGTGTCAGAATATGAATAATCTGACGACATACTGAAAATCTTGGGTGTCAGAGGACGTCTGAAACTATTTTTTAAAGTTTCCATGTTAAGTTCACTGCAAAAGTTTGGTGAGTCAAGCTGATATTTGCTATGGTTTTGTCTGGGTCCAGAAAAATATTGGTACTATTTCTCATTTGTTTACTCAAAATTTGGCATTTGTCATTTTGGCTACTTTTGGTCTCACCCAGTTGTTGTATACAGAGCCTTTATTGGATATTTTTGATGATGTTGGGTGTTTGACTTGGCAGGTAGCTATTCATCATTACAGCCCGCAGTGCGAGGATGTATAGGTTTTGCCTTGTGTGTGTGTGTCTGTCCGGGTGCCAAAAACTGATAATTTCATCACTACATCACATTTTGCATTCACCTGGGGGGGGTTTGGACCAATTCAGGCATCAGTCGGTACGTCCGTTTTCCGTCTGGGCCCAAAAAGTACATTTAAAAGGATCGAAACTGCTCAAACTCACCTGAAAACTTGAGCTGGGTATGCTGGGCATGAGATCCAGCCATGTTGATGACCACCCCATGGTCCCTGTCTGTCTGTAGGGTCTGATTGGGGAGGGAAGAGCCTATGTGAGTGTCCCACACTTTGACCTGTGAGCCACAGTCACTCATGTATTCATGCTTTCACGTACACATATTTGTACACACTTGTGTACAGATCTCATTTTCAGTCGTGCCCGACGCTGTCCCTCGAGTCATCGTTGATAAGTGAACATATTGCATTACTGGAACGCCAGCTACCAATAGAGGTGAGGTATAGTAGGAGAGGTGTTGCTGTTACAAGGTCCACAGCAGCATTGTAGAATTAGAAAAGGATTAAACAATATGTGATAAAATGTGGTCCTAATGGAGTTGAAGGTGATAAGTGTCATACAGATAAGACTTAGACTGTGACATAGATAATGAGCATGTTATTTATCAGTTGCAATGTTTTAATTGAAAGGAGATTATGTATGTTTACGCATGCATAATCAGTTATTTACTGTTGATGAGACACTTTTTTGGCTTTCTGAAAGCTTCACTGAAGTCGATATGGCAAGCGGTAGTGATGTTATAACAATAAAGCCATTTATATGTTATGATTGTCTTTACAACAATGGACGAATGTCAGCTTAGGATCTGTTGGTTTCTTGTTTTGCATTCTACAAAATTATCAGAAACTGTAAACTTTGAAGTTTCTATATATAACTCATTTTCTTAAAATTCTAGCTTCACAGTTAACCACAGACACTGTAATACAGTCTTATTATCTGGTTTTAAAGAAGTTATTCGACTGTAAAGTCTGCATGTATTGTCTGCATTAAGTCTGAATTGAAAACTAGTTCAGAATGCCATTTGTCACTACTGAACCAGGTACTGACTTGGCTGATCCAGACGACATAAAATTACTGAATTGGTCTGGTCCATTTTTTGTCAATTGTTTTAACTCTAGCTCAGATAGTTCTTTTATCCACATGATTACTGATGGTTCTGTTGTGTTTTGCTGATAGGATGCTGATGTCCAAGACATAGCAAGAGGTTTGGCAAAATTTCGAGAGTTGCCGCGCACAGCAAGCTTGTTGAACATGTCTCTTATGACGACACTGTACTACTGCTGTCTGTACCATTATGAACTGCCAGAGGTTGTGTCACTGCTTCTGTTTCTAGTGCACATACTGTAACCATAATAGTGACATTAACAGTGGCAACATCAACAATGTCATTTTCGTGTAGCTGTGCAGCATACATTAGTTATGCTTGAATGCTTTGCTGTACAAAAATGCATTCTTTTTTATGTTCTTGCTTTTTGCTTTTCACACACAAATATTCACAGTGAACAACAAATGCGATTGTTGTAACTACTGTTGATTTAGGTCAAATCCACGAGAATATGTGACTTATAAATACATGTTGTTGAAAACATTGTGGAGAAATGTCTTTATTTTTACTTGTTTTTTTATTTTCTGTTGTGGTTTCATATGCTAGACTAAGCTACTTTTAAAAAGTGATATTGACACTGTTTATTGAGTGACATCTAGGTCATCTAGTCTCTAAATAAATCTGTGTCAGCTATCAAATTATAAGAGGAGCTCTTCAGAACAAGTGGAGAGAGAAACCTGAAGGGGAATTGGAAATCTAAGTTTGTCTGGAAAATGGCGATGAAAACAGAAGTGACAGTAGGCTAAATTGGATATCAGACAGCATTTTAGCATGCGTTACGCATTTGATACTGTATCACAGTAACAGCAAGTCCAGTTTCCATTGCATGAGTACATTGTTATCACATTATGTCTGACAGTTTTATTGTTTAACATGCATTAGTTGTTTTAATGTTGAACTCATTTGTTGGCATGCAGAATAACCTGGCTAGTCCACAAGCAATCCGAAAAGCTAACCGGGTAAGTTATAAATGATGTATGAACTATATCTGTTAGCTCTGCAAGAATAAATGACTACTTAAGTAACTGACTTATATTGAACTACACAAGATTACACAAAACAGGAGATTGGCCTATATACATGAATATGATGTGTTTGTTGTAGCTGATGATAATATTAATTCGAGCAGTAGATCAAGAAATGAATGACGCCAGTGGGTGATATTTCTTGGTCGGGGTCAGTGCTTCGACACTGTTTATCGAGTGCCATGAAAAATCTGTGCCACTTATTTATTTATTTATTTGAATATGCACGAGCAGCAAACGTATACAAAACATACAATAAAACATACGTAGGCATGCACATATATACAGTAACCAAAGGCTCTCAACCAGAACACTAACACGTGACTTCAATTTTCGCTTGATTCTTCCATGATCTAGAAGTTGTCGGATTTTTGTCTCATTAATGAAAACTGTTATACTAATCAACTAACCAACATGGAGCAAGAAAAGCAAGGGGAACCGGCAAATCTAGGTTTTTCTAAAAACATTCGTTTAAACATAACAGGTAAACAGTAATAATAATGATGAATTTGTTGCAGATCAGTCTTTGTTTATTGTGCTTTGCTGAATGTCAGCATCAATGTTAATCGTACATTTGTATAGTTATTAATTGCAGCGCCTCCAATACACTGTGTGTGCTACTGGTCCGTGACAAGTTTTTATGTCACAATAGAAGTTCCAGAGGAATGTGTTGGATCTCAAGAGACTTCCCGGTAATGAGTTTGAGACCATTGGACCAGCTGTGGAGAAGGCCTGATGACCAAACATCAGACACCAGTTGCATGGTGCAGGCAGCTGGCAGGCTGTAGATGCTGCCGATGGTCAGTATCACTAGTGATGAAGCGTGTGTGTGTGTTTCAGCTGACAGATAAACAGTACACATGGATTGCGCTGAGTGCAAGAACAAGACTGCGAAAATGGGGAGAAATTGAAAAGTTATTCCAGACTAAGGTTTGTAATTAAGTCAGATGTTGTCTGTATCACTATACCTTGGCATTGACTGGCAAACTCAGGATGAAAAGTGTACACCGGAAATATCTTCATTGTGTGTTTCACGTGATAATGTTACTTTGCAGTAAGGTCAATAGTCGTCTCTTATTGTCAGCTTTCTGTGCTGTTGACTTCCTTCTGTCAACTACTGTTGGCAACCATTTGCTTGCCAATGCTGGTCCCAGACTTTGACAATCATCTCGACAATATCACAGCCATCTTATTTTTAACAACATTCTGTCAAAAACTTATTTTGGCTGTCATACCTAAGCATTATGTTAATATGAGCTCTTTGTAATTTTATCATAGTGGTGATTAAAGTTGCTGTTACTTAGATGTATTCTAGTGCAATGCTCAGTGACTTAAAAATTTAAACATTTCATGTGATTTTGTCTTTTTTACATTTGCTGTAATAAAGTCTTACTCATTTGTTACCGGGTGATGCTATATGCTGTCATTGTATGTCTGTCTGTCTGCCTGTCTCTCTGTTAGGCATTGTTCTCTTTTACTATTTGTTATTTCTGTTGTATGTTTTTCATCATTTTATTATTTTGTGAGTGCACTAGTAATGCAAAATACCTTTTGTACTAAATTTTTTGTTTATATGTCTGTGTACATTTGTCCTGCTCATGAATGTTCATTTTTAGTCACAGTGACATGAACGTTATGCAGGGTTGGCTTGGTGGAACTAAAATGAAGCCTATCATTCCATTCGACAAGGTTGTTATATTCCTTCATAAAAAGGCAGCTCCACGAGAGGTATGCAGATTTTTGTACGTTAGAAACGGCTTGCTTTAATATAAACTGGTGCTGGTAATGTAGAAAATTGTTATTGGTTTACTTACAACAGGAAGCTCTGCTATGGCAGAGGGACCACGCAACGTGCTTGTCAGTATAGAAAAAAGCAATCAATGACCTTGACATACACCAAAGGTCATCATAGTTGCTGCTATTAAATGGCTATATGGCATATCACTTCCTGTTTGTGGACTGTTGTTTCAACATCTTTATCTAGGACCATTTTCAAGACACTACCACTTTTGAAGTGAACGTGACTGCCTGTGACCTTGAGAACTCCTTCAGTTTTGACAACGAAGCTTAAATTACAAGCCACGTGTGCTTTCTAATTTATATGTAAACATATCATTATTAAATTGTGCTTTATTTATGTGTTATAGGTAATACAAACGTATCAGACAACAAAAGTGTCATTTAAACTCACTCAGGGTTATCGGCAATTGTGCCATTTGATAGCTCATATATGATTTCCTATTTGTCTTCCATTATAACTATGTCTCTATCTTGCACCATTTCTGAGATATTATCACTTCTTTCCAGAAATTTATAGACGTCACATGACCGTGACCATGCCAGTTTAAGGGACAGTTTGTAATCCCAATGCTAAACTGTCACTTGACAAACCAGTGTAGAAAATGAAGGCTCTAGCTTTAGCCATTCCTGAGATATGGATTGGGCCCCCAGATTTAAAATGGATCACATGACATAACCATGCCCCTTTCAGGGACGTTTTGTAGTCCGTATGCTATGACTACCTATGACCGACTGTGTACGAAATTTGAAATCTTTACATTGACCCACTACAAAGATATGAAATGCGACAAAAATGCAAAAATTTGGGTGGTTTGCCTAGAACAAACAATACAGACATGCAGAAAATAGTAATGAATAATTTAAAAGGTTCAACCATTTGAACATATATTATGTCAGTTATAGTTTTATCTGTTTATTTATTCATTTTGTTGAAGGTACTGAACAAATACTGCAGTCTCATTGAGCCGGTTGAACGACGCTTGGAGACTGGTGCAAAGTGTGGCTGTCATGAAAGTGTAATAGAGGTAGGCATTTTGTTCGGCGTCTTTTGTATAGATTACTGTGCCACTGACCAGTTACTTATCTGTACAATCTGCAGTCATTTGGGGTTTTCCTTGTGCTGTTTTGTTATTCATAACACGTCACATGTACTTTGTTATTTATGTCTTCTGATTTGCGTTTAAGAGATTCTTATTTGATGTATGTGTCTGTATGTGTGTATGTATATGCATCATGTCCCATAAACTGGAAGTCACCATATTGTTGCCTGTATTTTTTGCAGCTATTTAACCCCATGGATCTTTACTACCTGGGGTCTAAAAAATAATGAAAATAGGATGCTATTATAGACACTAATCTTGTGCCACTTACGGTGGTTGTTATGCAGTAGCATTGGTGAATTTGCAGACGCTGATGAGCCAGCGCGATAGAATGCAGCTGATGGCTTATCAGAATCAGCTGAAATCCGAATCTCAGGAATGGTTTTATGCTCGCAAAGTTCTCCAAGACTCGGTACATTTTATGCTTTCTGACAGTTTGTAGCAGTCAAATGGTTGCTAATATTTTCTGGTGATTGTCTAACAGATGCAACTGTCTGCATGTATGATTGTTATACAGCCTTAATCACTGATCGTATTGTATACTTTCGTCAGTACAACACGGGTATCAGACTGTGTTAAAATTTCTCAAAAAAAAAATAAACAGAATGCGTAATGTTTCTGCAAAATTTTGTGACAGTGTTACTCTGTTTATTATATATTATAGTATATTATAACAACAACAACACAACCATTTTTTGGTTGTGATGTCTAGCATTCCCGGTTTAAAACTATTGGAATAATAATAATAATTCAGAATGTGCAACCTTGACAGTTACCAGTTTGTAGCAGAGTATTGTATGCAGTTAATGCCCATACTACTGAAGAACTGAAATGGCACACTTGCACCTCAGAATTTATAATTAATTGTTCTGTCCTACTTTCCACTTACCTGCTTATCTCAGTCTGATCGATCGATTGATTGATTGATTAAGGTTTTACATTCCACTCGACACAAAATGGGTTATTTCAGAGATGCTTTTTCCAACCAATCTCTTGGCTAGTACCAAGGAAACAAAACCCATCATGAGCAAAGCAAGCAACACAAGCTACACAAAGTTACAAAATACATAAAGCTAAGGTTTAAAACATGAGAAAGAAACCCAAAACTAAACCGACAAATGTAACTGTAAGAACTGCTCACTTGTGTAGTATCATTGTGTACAACTACTGTACACAACACAGCATGAAACAGTTACGATAGTTTTCCCTCGTAATTACCAAACGAACATCGTGGCACTTATACAGTCTTTTGGAGCGGAGCGGACTGCTTTTCTCTGTCACATCTTATCCAATACTGAAGTTATGTTGAGATGTTGGTGACCCAGTTTCCTTGCTTCTGTGAAGTATCAAACAATTTATTTATTTTTGAAGAGTAATTTGTGAATTACTGAAGGAATTTGAAGTGCTAACCCAAACGAGGGAAATCATCCACCAGTCTTTTCAGTTTTTTTGATCTACCAAGTAAGGATGCACAGGGATGAAACACCATTTACACTGCCTGTCATGTCAGTACCCTAATTGTAAATCATCATGATGTCAAAACACATCAGTTATTTCAACAAAATGTTATGTTGCATGCACCACCAGATGTGATGTTTCAGCAGTTGTCTGTTGGTACATACAGTTGTGCAAACTTTTATGTGTGTATTGTTTCAGAGTATTAAATGGAAGAACTGAAGAACATTGACAACATGCACTTTTGTTTTTTACGTGTATATAACAACAAGAAATCCCAGAGTAATTTGTGAATAGGCTGTATCGCCAGAAAGTTGTACAAAAATACGTATCGTTTTTGGAGAGTAATACAAAACAGTAATACAGTGAGTGTGACATATTTAGCAGATAATGCTATATGTAGTCTCATACAAATGAGTAAACCAACGGCATCTTATCTCTTCGGCCATTTTTATACTGTCCACCATTTACATCACTTAGCCATCATTCAATCCTATTACCCAGGTAGCACCATTGGCACTCCCACATAATACATGAAGCATTGAAGCTGCACGAGTCTGTCCACCAAACGCCATCTTAATCAGTTTTTGTACAGTTTAGCCACGAACTCTTAATAACTGTACTATTCTATATTCACCTTACGTGTACGTTGCGGTGTTTAAAGATATCGAGTACCGAAGTCAGTATGTGCAAAAAATGCCGCTCCTGTTGCACTGACAAGATATGATCACCAAGTAGGCCTGTTAGCCCATTGTGAGCTCCTGCACACTGCACAAGATATGATTTCCTATTAGTATGCTATAGTGTGACTGCAGCTGTAGGTTGAACCATTGTCGAGTTATAAGCATTAAAATGCACTGGTAAACTTCCACTGCTTTCAAATGCTGTATGGTAACTCCACAGCATGATGCCTCTGAAGTGGCTTATCGCTCAGTTGCGAAGGGCCTGTATACCCACTATCAAAGACGTCATGCATATTAATAAGTTTATCAAACACGGCGAACTGTCTTATGGAAAATCAGTACGTATACTGACCATTGACGTGAGGATGACGACTCTGCTGCTACAGATGCTGCTTGAGAATGAGAACACAAAACTT